>Ga0101944_10003083_pt1 | contig 24383 bp, 18 predicted proteins | sample DewCreD2012metaG_FD_75245 | JGI IMG/M metagenome (GOLD analysis project Ga0101944, IMG submission 75245) | Hot spring sediment bacterial and archeal communities from British Columbia, Canada, to study Microbial Dark Matter (Phase II) - Dewar... ... | reverse complement strand
CTTCAGGGTTAGGGTGCAGGATGCTGATCCTAGCCGCAGCGATATTTCTGCTGATTCCCCGTACAATTCAAAGATCATGGCCTGGTTTAACCTTACCTACCCTAATGGCAACGAGATATTCACTATCAACCAGCCCTGTGTCATCCAGTGGGATTACCTGGGAAGCGGCGTCCCGAACGTGCGCCTGGACATATCAAAGAACGATTTTGTCAATACCACCGCCATCACCGCCAATACGCCTAATGACGGCATTTACAATGAAGTGAACTGGACCATGCCTGATATGGCGACGGTTACTGCCAAGGTGCGCGTGATGGCAGTAGGGGACACCGACGCCTTTGATGCGTCGGATAATTATTTTAAGATCAGGGGTGCCTTCAACATGTCCTATCCTGTTGACGGCGCCAGGATGCCTATCGGGTATAACGCAACCCTAATCTGGAATACAACCGGTACTATAAATAATGTCCGGCTTATTGCCTACTCAACTGACGGCCTTTCTGACCCCAGGTTCCCCTATACGCTTGCCAGTCCCTATACCATTGAGGCGAATTACACGGGTAACGTGCCCAACGGGCAGACAAACTACACCTGGCTTGTGCCGGATAATGCAACCGATAAATTACGCGTGCGCGTCATCGATATTAATGACCCTGAGGTGTATGCGGAATCAAGCGGCAACGCCAGTATGGTCGGGACCTTTAACGTTACCTCTCCTAACGGAGGAGAATCCTGGATCGTTGGTTCATATCATAACATCACCTGGATACCCACCGGCAGCTCCATTGACGAAGCCCTGATTACCTATTCGCTCAATAATATGAGCGGTCCGTGGCTGCCCATACAAGAAACCTGGGATATACCCAATGACGGCATTGTTAACAATAACGGGACGTATCTCTGGCAGATCCCCGATACGCTTACCAAGTTTGCCCTGGTAAAGGTGAGCGACCCGTATGATAACCTGACTTACGATACTTCAAATAGCACTTTTAAGATCATTGGCAATATCATTGTGATGAGCCCTGCAGGCGGGGAGCGCTGGGTTACGTATGACAACAAGACTATTACCTGGAATTCAACCGGTTCGGTGAATAAGGTCAACATTATGTATTCGCGGGATAATTTCAATACCAGCAATACCGTGGTTACCAACTACACGGCAACCGCAGGCGTGAACAACTACATCTGGCAGATACCCGATCCTTTGAGCGTCTATCAACTGAATGCCACTGCCCTGCCTATAGCTGTAAAGCTGAGGATACAGGATGCAAACGATACCGATACCTACAATGATTCCCTTGCCTTCAATTTCGATTACTACAACATCACCTGGTACATCCGGGACTTTTTGACTAACCTTCCTATCGGCGGCGGCTTGCAGGTTAACGATTCTTCGGGTTGGGCCCAGACGAGCCTGGCAACCCCCGTATTTCATAAGACTCCGTATGGCGCCTGGGCAGCTGTCTGGTCGCACAAGGATTACGGCGAATACACCGAACAGTATGTTGCCGACTCAGACCAGAATTTTACGGTGTACCTGGAATCCAAAATCGTGCATGTCTGGGAGGCAGCTACCGAATATGTCTATGACCCTGAGCACGACAAGTTATCGTTCAGCGCAACGCTGATTAGGGATGGTTCGGTTGTTACCGGCGCCAATAACTGCACCATCGATATATTTAATATCGACGGCGCGGGCACAAACATGACCTTATCGCAAGGCACGCCTGACAGCGCAGGATTCTTCAGTCTTGTCTGGAATAACACGAATTTGAATACCTCCAGGGTTTATAATGCGCGCACCAAGATAGAAAACGCAATCGGCGGGCAGTTCAGGACACCGTTCTTGATCACCCTTGCTACCTCGCAGGCAATATACAACATGACCACAGAGATCGCCACTAAGATCGACGTGCCTCTCTCGGTTATCCAGGCCAACTTGCTGCAGGAGATGAGCAACCAAACCGGTATCATAGAGAATAAAACAGATATCATGGTGCAGGTTATTCAGAACGCCTCAAGCGAGATGCAAGTTGCTCTTAACACTACACTGGTGAGTTTCGAGCAGCGCACGTATTCGGCAATCGCAGACCTGCAGGCAGGCGCTAACCAGACGCTTGTAGCTGCAGACACGGCCGTAGCTGCTGCCAGCACTCTTGAGGCAACGGCAAAGAAATTCTCATGGTCTGCGGATGTTGCGCCCAATCCTGCCTTAACAGGCGATACCATAACTCTTTCCTGCCAGGGCCAGCCAGGGTATTCGCCTTCGGTGAGTATTTACAGTTGGGACAACAAGCTTTTGATTTCCGACCAGTATATGCTCGAAACCCAGCTTGGTTTATATGTTTATGAATTTACCGCAGACTCCCGTTTCACTGTCGGTAAGGCCTACACCTATATCATTCAGGAACCCCAGACAGGCGGCCTGGTTACCGGATCAGGGGTGGTTGAATCAATGACCATTACCACAGTCGCCGGCCTTGCTGCGGCAGCTCCCGAAGCAGAGCGCGCTGCAAAGAAGGCGTTGGATGCGATCAAGGCAGTGGAGGCGGTTGTGGTCTCTTCGGATAATATCAACATCGCCCTTACGCTAAAGAATTTGAAAGATTCTGTTGATGCCTTGCCAGAAGTCCTGGCAAAGGACATAACCGGCGGAGGCGCTGTCAGCAAAGCCGTAAACGATATCGCCGATAAGCTCAAGGCCCTGGGCCTTGAGGAAGGATTTGATTTCGAAGAGATGCTTGAAAAGGCAATCGGCGATTCGCCGACCATCAAAGAAGTGCGCTCAAAGACCGATGCCATCAACGGCGTGGTGCAGATTCTCCTGCAAATCTTTGAAGCCAAGTTCGGAGGCCTGGAATCGCCGATTGTTTCCACCAGCCTTTCGCCCGGGTCGGTCCGTTTCAGGGTAGTGGCGGTGAACCCGTCTAAGACAAAGACCCAAGTGGTGCAGGTAAAGAGCTATCTGCCTGAAGAAGTGAGACCTAAGGATATACTTGACCTGGGGGCTTTGGAGTTGGAATACGACGCGGAAAAATCAATCTATTACGTGTACAAGGGCAATGTTGAGCTTGCGCCTTCTGAAGTGCGCGTTTTTGAGGTCGAGGTGGAGGATATCTGGATGATACCGCAAGAAAAGCTCGATGACTTTAGGTCCAGGGTGGAAGCGATCATGGAGCGCCTTGAGGATACCGAATACTACTCGCGCGCCAAAGAGATCGCCGACACAATCGCTCCGCGGCTTGAAGAGATCGCCCGCACTCAGGCCGATGAGACCGTAAGCCGCGCCCAGCACATCGGCTACTACCGCCAGAACATCCTGACGGTTGATTCGATCAAAGAAGACATCGCCAAGCTCGAGAAGATCCTTGCAACTGCCGGAGGGCCACTTGCGCCTGAGATGCTTGCAAAGACACGCATTAAATCCGAATCTCCTTCCAAGACCATGACCTGGGTGGTGATATTCAGTATTATAATCTTTATCGGTCTTATGGCAGGGGTCCTCTTCTTTACCTGGCACCGCCAGACCCGTATTACCAGGGAGGAGCTGCTTGCCGCCAAAAAGACCGCCTTCCCCGAGCCTTCAGAGCGACCAGAATCGCATGCAGAAGAGCCCACAAATAATCCATAAAGGACGATTAAATGCTTCTTGATGTGCTGGTCCTTACCCCTCAAGAAATCCTCTTTGAGGGAAAGGCAAAAAGTGTTATACTACCTGGTGAATCAGGGGTGTTCGAGGTGCAGCCTTTTCATAAGCGTATCATGAGCCGCCTGATTTCGGGAGTGGTCTTTGTGGATTCGGAGAGCCTGAGTATTAGGCGGGGCATCGCCATGGTTGAAAACAATAAGGTTACGGTGATCGCGGAAGGGGCCTCTTAGGGGCATGAGCCGCAATGTTGCTATAGTCATTATTTTTATTTTTTGCGTCCTGGGGCCGTCTGCGGTTTTTGCGCTCTCAAGTTTTGCCAGCATCAATGCCCTGGGCAGAAACCCCTCAAGCGCTCCCAAGGTTTTTACCGGCATGGTCATTTCTCTTGTTTTCGCCCAGACGCTGGCGATCATCGCAATGCTGATTGCGTTCCAGCTTTTAGGGCCGTCATAACATATCTTTTAACTACGGGGTGATGCGATGCTGATAGTTGCGCTGATTGTTTTTCAAGTGGTGATCTTCGGGGTGCTGATATTCTTTTTCCGCAAGATCATGACCCAGAATGTGGTTGTTGCCACCCGCCACCTTGAAGAGCTTAACAGCTCATATATGGAAAAGGAAAAAGAGGCCCAGCGCCGCCTCGAAGAGGCAGAGCGGCAAGCGCGGGAAATAGTTACCAAGGCGGAACTGGAAGCGGAAAAACTTAAGGTCGATATCCTCAAGCATGCCGAGGAGGAGAAGGAGCGCATTACCTCGCAGGCGAGAGAGCAGGCAGAGGGGATCGTGCAGCAGGCAGATAAATCGCGGCAGCAGCTCTTGGCCGAACTGGAGGAGCGTATTACCAAAGGAGCCATATCCAAGGCCTGCGAGCTTATTGAAAACACTCTTCCGGAGCAGTTCAAACAGCAGGCGCATCAGCATTGGGTAGAGGATCTGATTGCCGGAGAGTTTTTGGATTTGAAGCGCCTGAGATTGCCGGAAGACACAGGCTCCTTAAGAGTGGTTTCGGCATTCGAACTTTCACCTGCGCAGCGCAAATCCCTGAATAAAAGGCTGCAGGATTCCCTAGGCAGGGATGTTCTCCTTGAGGAGGCGGTTGATCCTTCGATCGTTGCGGGGATTATAGTGTATATCGGCGACCTGGTGCTTGACGGAAGCCTTAAGAATAAGATTAAGGAGAAGGCGCGCGGATGAGCGTAAGCCCTGAGCTTGCCAGAGGCCAAAACACCGGTGCACGTTTTGAGATACGCGAGATCGGCAAAGTCCAGTCAGTGCGCAAGTTCATTGTCATAGCCAGCGGCATGCCTTCCTGTTTTAACGGGCAGGTGGTAGAGTTTGCAAACGGTTCCCTCGGCTTGGTGATGGGTTTTACCGAACAGCGCGTGCAGATACTTGTCTTAGGGGATGCCACTTCTATCAGGGCAGGGGATGAGGTTTACAATAAGGGCAAGCCTCTGACGCTTCCCGTATCGGATGAGTTCATCGGCAGGGTGGTCAATAGCCTTTGCCAGCCACAGGACGGGCTGGGGCCGATAGCCTCCAAAGCATCCTATCCTGTTTTTATCGTTGCTCCCGGCGTCATGGACCGCGTTCCGGTCAAAGAGACCCTTGAATCAGGGACGCTGATCATTGATGCCATTATCCCCCTTGCCAAGGGGCAGCGCCAGCTTTTAATCGGCGACCGCCTTACCGGGAAAACCACGGTTGCCCTGGATGCGATCCTCAATCAAAAAGGCAAGGATGTTATCTGCATCTATTGCTGTATCGGTAAGCCCTATTCAAGCCTCATAAAAATACTGGAAGTCCTTAAAGAAAGAGACGCGCTTTCCTACACTATCGTGGTCAGCGGCGTTGCATCGGTCCCTACCGGAGAGCAGTACCTCGCTCCTTATACCGCCTGCATGCTTGGAGAGTATTTTATGAGACAGGGCAAGGATGTGCTCCTGGTGACGGATGACCTTACCAAGCATGCCTGGGTGTACCGTCAGATTTCGCTTCTCCTGGAGCGCGCGCCCGGCAGAGAGGCATACCCCGGAGACATCTTTTACATCCACTCCCAGATGATGGAACGCGCCGGTTACTTAAGGCCGGAACTCGGCGGCGGCTCGATGACGTTCCTGCCGATTGTGGAGATCCTCCAGGGTGACCTTACCGGCTACATCCCCACTAACCTTATCTCTATGACCGACGGGCAGCTTTATTTTTCCACCGCCCTTTTTAATAAAGGATTCAAGCCGGCGATCGACTTCGGGCTATCGGTCTCGCGTATCGGGAATAAAGCCCAGTGGCCGGCAATGAAGGCGCTGAGCAAGTCCCTACGCCTTGATTACCTGCAATACAAGGAGTTGCTACAGATGACTCAGCTGCGCACTACCGGTCTTTCAAAAGAGGCAGAGGCCCGCCTTAAGAGGGGGGAGGCTATCAACCAGTTGATCGTGCAGGATAAAAACAAGCCGGTAAGCCTGGAGGAGCAGGTGGTGTACCTGTATGCCTTGAATAAAGGGGTGCTTGATAACCTTTCGGTTGCCCAGATACGCAGGTTCAAGCAGGAGATTATGGATTTTATCAGGTCGCGCCACAGCGATTATGTCGAAGTTTTCCGTCAGGGGCGAGAGCTTACCGATGAACTGAAAATGAAACTTGAGGCATGCCTTAAGGATTACCTGGGTGAGTTGATCAGATGAAGACGCTCTCCGTGATAAAAAAAGACATGGAGTTTAACCGGGGTCTTGCCTCCCTGATAGATGTGCTTAAGAATATTGCGGTCTCCCAGTACCGGGTACTGGAACAGAAGATGAAGATATTCGAAAAATTCCAGGTTGCCGTCGACAATTTCCTGAACCTCATTGATTTCGATTTAAGCCAGCATCCGTTCTTGAGGCCTATCAGAAAAGAGCAGGCAGTGGTTGCGGTTACTTCAGACAGCGGTCTTTTGGGCGGCCTGAACATGCAGGTAGTAAACAACGCTATCGCCGAGCTTGAACAAAAACCTGGGCAGCTCATCGTGATCGGAGAGCGCGGCAAGGCATATGCGTCAGATTTCAGGGTGCCTTTCGTCGCCTTCAGCGGTATCCAGGATGAGCAGCGCTATGAGCAGGCGCTGCAGATGCGGGATTACATCATTAATAAGGCGCTGGCAGGCGCCTTTGAAACAGTAAAGGTAGTTTATCCAAGGCCTGTCTCCTTTACCGTCCAGAGGATTGAGACTCTGACGCTTCTGCCTTTTACTCCTTCTGGAGCTAACAAAGAGCCTTTGCAGCAGGGGGTTGTGCGCGATATCATCCTGGAATCAAGCCTGGATGACCTGATCGAATACCTGGTGTATTTGTGGATGGGGCATAAATTTTATGAGATATTCGGGCTGGCGCGCCTGGCTGAATTTGCGGCGCGCTACGTGCACCTGGAGGAGAGCCTGCAGAAGATAAAGGATATGGATTCCAAGCTCAGGCTCCAGTATTTCAAAGTGAGGCATGAGCTTATTGACCGGAACATGAGGGAGCTTTTTAGCGCCCGGCTCTTGTATGCAGGCGGATAAAAGGAAAGATGGCGAATAAAGGACAGAATCAAGCTGTCAAGGGGCGGATTATCGCTGTGCAGGGACCGGTTGTAGACGTTAAATTCCCTACCTCAGACGATGTCCCGAATATATTTACCATGCTTGAGACCTATACGGTTGACGGGGAGAGGATTGCGCTTGAGGTTGCTGAGCATATCCCCGGCAACATCGCCCGCTGTATTTCCATTAATTCAACCATTAATCTGCAGCGTAACCAGGAGGCGTCATTTGCCGGCAGCTCTATCCAGATACCGGCAGGCGAAGGGCTTTACAGCCGCCTGATTAATGTCCTGGGAGACCCCATTGACCAGAAGGGGGAGGTTAGGCACCAGGAGAAGTCTTCAATACGGAAGCCGGATATGGGCACCCGGGTCAAGACCGGCAAAAACTCTAGGCGTAAAGGATTTGAGGTTATGGAGACAGGCATCAAGATCATTGACCTGCTTTCTCCCCTGGTAAAGGGGAGTAAAACCGGAATCCTCGGCGGCGCAGGCTTAGGCAAGAGTGTTTTGACATTAGAGATCATCCAGCATATCGTCAAACATTACCAGGGAAGCTGCGTTTTTGTAGGCATTGGAGAGCGTATCCGCGAAGGAAATGAGCTGTATTTTGAGCTCTTAAAGCATGATGTCCTTTCAAAGACCATGATGGTCTTCGGCCAGATGAACGAGCCTCCGGGAGCGCGCTTCGGCGTAGCCATGACCGGCATTACCATGGCTGAATCCATCCAGAAAAAGAACCAGGATGTGCTGCTTTTCTGCGATAACATCTTCCGTTTTGTGCAGGCAGGAGCTGAGATCTCCACGCTTTTGGGGAGGGTGCCTTCCGAGACAGGGTATCAGCCGACGCTTCTGGCTGAAGTGAGCGAATTCCACGAGCGTATCCGCTCTTCCCAGGAGGGAGGAGGCTCAATTACCTCCATCGAGGCAGTATATGTGCCTGCAGACGATCTTACTGACCCTGCGGTTGTGGCGATTTTTAGTTTCCTTGATTCGGTGCTTGTTCTTTCGCGCGAACGCATTCAACTGGGGCTTTACCCTGCAATAGACCCGCTTTTGTCTTCTTCTGCGAACCTGGATATCGACATTGTCGGGAAGCGCCATTTTGACGTGGCCCAGGAAGTTATCAGGGTCTTTCAGCGTTACGAGGAATTACGCAGGATAGTGCTTGTGGTAGGTATTGACGAGTTATCATCTTCTGATAGAATAATTTATGAGAGGGCGCGCAAGCTGCAGAATTTCCTGACCCAGCCCTTTTTTGTTGGCGAGGCCTATACCGGAAAAAAGGGGGAATACGTTACAGTCGAACAAACCCTGGAAGGCTGCGAGCGGATCATCGGCGGCCGCGTTGATTCCAGGCCTGAAGAGGAATTTTACCTTATCGGCGCCCTGCCGTAACGGTTATCGGACGGGTAAAAGATGTCGCAGAGCCACAAGAAGCTGGGCGAGATACTCATAGAGAGCGGGCTCATCTCCCAGGAGCAGCTGGATGCGGCCCTTGTTCAGCAGCGCAGGACCAAGGAATTTCTGGGGAAGATACTGGTTAAGACCGGGGCCATCAAAGAAAAAGACCTCTTAGAGACGCTTTCAAAACAGTTCAACATCCCTTATATCAGCGTCAAGAACAAGTATATCAATTGGGAATTTGTCAAGACCTTCAGCGCATCGCTAATGGTTGACTACGGGTGTTTTCCGCTGGAGAGGGATGATTGGTCAGTGACCATAGCGATCACCAATCCCCTTGATGCCTGGGCATTGGCTGAGGCGGAAAAGCAGGCAGGAGGCTTAAGACTTAAGACCGTGCTCATCAGCAGCGACGAGATGTCTCAGCTTATCCAGAGGTACCAGCAGTACATGCGCGGGAATATCCCGAAGATGTTCAAATAAATATGGCAAAAAAAATCGACCTTCTTCTTTCGCAGGCATTTATCGAAAAAGGAATCTTAAGCAAAAAGGAATCCGAGGGCCTCTTAAAAGAAGCGGCTGCTACCGGAAGGAGCTTTCAAGAGGTGCTGGTAGGCTACAATAAGATATCGGAAAAAGACATCCTGGATATTCTCGCAGAGAAGCTTGAGCTTTCGTATCTAAGCCTCAAGGCCGTATCTATCGATAAAACGGTACTGGATAAGGTCCCGGTAAAGATCGCCTCTTACTATAAGTTCATGCCGGTGAAAATCGAGAATAATATCCTGACCATAGCTGTTTCTTCCCCCCTTGACCTTAAAACACAGGATGAGATACGCACACAGGTAGGATTTGACATCCGTATGGTGCTAACCTCTGCGGTTGATATTGCCGAGGGCCTGCGCAAATACTACGGCATAGGAGACACCCTCGATAAGATCGCCATGGCCACGGGAGGAGCTCAAGCGCGGCTTGAGGATGCAAGCCAGGAGACGATAGAGGATATTGAAAAGCTTGCCGAGGATGCCTCGGTCATCAAGTTGGTCAACCAGATCATCCTTGAGGGGTATAAGAAGCGCGCAACCGATATACACCTTGAGCCCTTCCGCGGAGGGGTTGCGCTTCGCTACCGGGTTGACGGCATCCTTTATGATGCCGGGGCGCCGGCAGACATCAAAAATTACATCGGCGCCATCATTTCCCGCATCAAGATCATGTCCAACCTTAATATCGTTGAGCGCAGGCTTCCTCAGGACGGCAGGGCAGTGGTAAAGGTGCAGAGCCAGCAACTGGACCTGAGGATCTCAACCCTTCCCACGCCTTACGGAGAGAGCGTGGTCATACGGATCCTTCCTACGCAGATGCTCTTTGGATTAGAGAGGCTGGGCCTTTCCAAAAAAGACCTTAAGGCCTTTGAATCAATGCTTCAGAAGCCGCACGGTATTATCCTGGTTACCGGCCCCACAGGAAGCGGCAAGACCACCACCCTTTATGCCTGCTTAAGCAGGATAAATACCAAAGAACGCAAGATTATCACCATCGAGGATCCCATCGAATACGAGATGTCAGGGATCACCCAGATACAGGTCATGCCTGAGATAGGCCTTGATTTTGCCCGGGGCCTGCGCAGTATCCTCAGGCACGACCCCGACATCATAATGGTGGGAGAAGTGCGCGACCTTGAGACCGCGGAGATCGCCATACGGGTTGCCTTGACAGGGCACCTGGTTTTCTCAACCCTTCATACCAATGACGCGGCAAGCGGCATTACCAGGCTCATTGATATTGGGGTCGAGCCTTACCTTGTGGCTTCAAGCGTGGAGGCCTTTATTGCGCAGCGACTGATCCGCCTGATCTGCCCGGACTGTAAATGCGAGGATACAACAGCGCCCGCGGAGTTAAAGGCGCAGATCGCCCGGGAGCTGGGTCTGAGGTCCATTGAGGAGGTTAAGATTTACCGGGGAAAAGGTTGCCCTGCCTGCAATTTTACCGGCTTCTTCGGAAGGACCGCTATATACGAGGTCCTCCTTGTTGACGATGAGATAAAAGAGATGATTTTGAAAAAAGTCCCTTCAGGGCAAATCAAGAAATTCGCGCTTTCAAAAGGCATGCGCACCCTGCGCCAGGACGGGTGGCATAAGACCATTGCCGGGTTTACCACGCCTGAAGAGGTGATGAAGGTCACATCGCTTGACGAAGGGGTAAAGGGCAAAGAAGAGGCAGCTTATACCGCGCAGGCGCAAAGGGATGAGAGCGCCTTTAAACCCTACGAACACGGCAGGAGGGTTTACCGCAGGCTTGCCAATACCGTGAACCTGCGTTACCGGATCCTTGATCAACATACGGATGAGCGCAAGCTGCGTTATAAATTCGAACAGGTAACGGTCACCAAGGATATCTCCGCAGGAGGCCTGCTCTTTGTGGCTCAGGAGCCCCTTGCTATCGGCGTAATCCTGGAGGTTAACATCGAGCTTCCTGACGGCCAGCAGCCGATCGAATGCCTTGCCAGGGTGGTAAGGATTGAAAAAGAGGGAGAGGCGCAAGCTTATGAGGTCGCTGTCTGCCTGCTTGATATAACCGGCGCGCAAAGGACCAGGCTTGATAAGTTCGTAGAGGGCGAACTGGAAGGCAGATGATAACCGAGGGCGAGAATGCTTTATAAGTACCGCGCAAAAAAGGGCCCGTCTCAAATCGTCGAAGATATCCTCGAGGCCATATCCGAGGCGGATGCCCTTGAGAAGCTCAATGCAGCAGGGTTGGTTGCGCTCAAGATCGAAGAGTGCAAAGCTCAGGCGCAGGGGCCTGCTTCCCAACAGCAGCCTGTTGCCTCAACCAAAAAGAGCCGCCTCAGGATTAAGTCGTCGGAGGTAACGGTTTTCAGCAGGCAGCTGGCAAGCCTGCTTAAGGCAGGCGTGCCGATCTTGCGCAGCCTTAATATCATTTCCGAACAGTCAGATAACCGCAACCTTAAATCCGTCCTTGCTTCTGTCCATGACGCGGTAAAAAACGGCGCCGCCTTTTCTTCGGCACTCTCCGAATACCCGCGCATTTTCCCTCCCGTTTATATCGCCATGATACGCTCAGGAGAGACCAGCGGCGCGCTACCTGAAGTCCTGATGAGGATTACCGAATACCGCCAGAGGCAGGAGGAGGTATTCTCGCGATTCCGCATGGCAATAGCCTATCCGGCATTGATGGCAGCCGTGGGCATCGCAACGATCGTGTTTATGCTTACGTTTGTTATGCCGCGCCTGGTCGCTATCTTTACGAGTCTTGGCCAGGAGCTGCCCCTTCCCACCAAAATCGTTATTGCCGCAAGCGCCTGGCTGCAGAATTGGCGGGTTTGGGCTGCGCTTGTTTTGGTTATTGCGGCCTTTGCACGCGTTGCTCAGACTTCCGCTGGGAAAAGGGCCTTCAGCCGCCTGGCTCTTGTCTTTCCGATCTTGGGAACGCTTGCCGTAAAGATAGAACTGAACCGTTTTTCAAGGACGCTGGAGCTGCTTTTAAAGAGCGGCATACCGATCTTAAAGGCCCTGGATATCGCCATTCCGGTTGTAAACAATGTAATCATACGCGAGGCGCTTACAGCAAGCCATAAGGAGTTAAAGCAGGGGGGGTCTTTTGGCAAATCGCTGAAAGCCTCTAAGGTCTTCCCTGTTTTTATGAGCAACCTGATCATTGTAGGAGAGGAATCAGGAAAGCTCAACGATGCGCTTTCGGAGGTGGCAGGCGCCTATGAGCGCGAAGCGGACGAAGCGATTAAGATCATGACAAACCTCTTAGAGCCGGCAATGATACTTGGAATGGGCATGGTTGTCGGGTTTATCGTTATCGCCATGCTCCTGCCGATATTCGAAATGAACGTTATCGCGCGCTAATAGCCTTCATTGAGAGGATACTTGAAATGGAAGAAAAAAAACGCATCTTTATCGCCGATGATGACAAGGCAGTGCTTGATAGCCTGAAAAAACTCCTTGAGCTTTCGGGTTTTAGCGTTGAGGCGACCGGCAACCCCAAAGAGGTCCTTTCCAGGATCAAGTTCTTCAAGCCAGACCTCATACTCCTCGACCTTTTAATGCCCCAGCTGGGGGGATTAGAGATTTGTCAGATCCTCAACAGCGACAAGGAAACCCAGGGTATCCCTATTATCGTTATTTCGGCTCTGGCAGGACAGGCAGACATAAAAAAGGCCTACCACCTGGGAGTGGTCAATTACATTACCAAGCCCTATGATTTCCAAATGCTTTTAAAGGAGATTAACAAGGTTATCTCCTATAAAGAAGGGCGCCCTCTCTGAGGCGCGGCCCTCCATTACTTCCATTGTAGTTTCAATTCAATCATAGTCTTATGAAGATTTTTTCAAAAATATCCTTCTTGATGTTCGTCGGCATAGCGTTATTTATCGCAGTGGTATCTGCCTTGCGCTGGCATCAGGAAGCAAGCATCTCCCGCTTTGTCCTTGACCAGCAGGAGAAGGAAAGAGATGTTTTTAAGAAGATTCTCGAACTGAGGAGTTCTTCTCTGCGGGCTTTTGTCACGGATTACACCTATTGGGATGAGATGGTTGATTTTGTTACCGGCCCCCTTAATGAACAGTGGGCCCAGGAGAACCTTGACGCCAGCTTTAATACGTTCGGGGCTGACGTCTTCTGGGTGTATTCTTCTGTCGGCGATCTGGTATATGCCAACGATATGGATAAAGAGGGTTTGAAAGACCGTTTTCCGCTGAGCAAGGAAATTTTTCCGTACCTCTTTTTTAAGACAAAAATTCCCCATTTTTTTGCAAAGACCTCCGCAGGCGAGTTGCTTGAACTGTACGCCGCAACCATCCACCCTACCGCAGATTCGGAAAGAAAAACCGAGTCAAAGGGGTATTTTTTTGTCGGCAAGGTATGGGACGAGCAATGGTTTGAGGAGTTTTCTTCCTTGGTCTCAGGGGAAGTGGCTTTGAAGGAATTGACTCAGCAGGACTCGCCTTTAGGCGATATTTTCTTTTCCTACCCGCTTTTTGGATGGGACGGCAGGGTCGCAGAGCAGGTTTATGTAAAAGTCCACTCAAGGCCACTGGCGCAGTTCGTTAATATCTTAAGAAGAGAGCTGATCTTTATCGTTTTTTTCGGTTTTTTGATCGCCTTTGGCGCAATGATTTTTCTTGCGCGTTGGCTTATCGTGCCTTTGCGCGCTATCACCAAATCCCTGCAGGAGGCAAGGTCGGACCTTTTATCGCGTTTTGAGAAAGGCAATGACGAATTTTCGGTGTTGGCGCGCCTGATCAGGGATTTCTTTAAACAGAAGATCGACCTGGAGGCCCAAAACGAGTTTGTCTCTTCACTTATTAATTCCTCTCCGGCTTTTTTTGTGGCTATTTCTTTGGACGGAAAGACCATGCTGATGAACCAGGCGATGCTTGAAGCAACAGGCTACCGTCAGGAGGAGGTTGTCGGCAGGGAGTATCTGGCACTTTTTGTGCCTGAAGAGGATCGCAGTGCGGTAAAAGAAGCCTTTGAGCGCATTATATCGCAAGGGAAACCAGTCGTAACTGAGAACCGGATAATCGCCAAGGATGGCAGGAGAACACTGGTTGAATGGCACGGCGTGCCGGTTAAGAACAAGAATACGGGGAAGATTGAGTATTTCTTCGGCATAGGGCTTGATATTACGCTGCGCAAAGAATCAGACCTTCTTTTGCGAAAAGAGCGTGATCGGGCACGGTTGTATTTTGATGCTGCCGGGACTATGCTTGTCGTTTTGGATAGAAACGGCAGGGTTGTCTTAATCAATAAGGCGGCAGAAAAGATCTTAGGGTATTCATTGGAAGAACTGAAAGGCAGGGATTGGTTTGAGAATTGCCTGCCTGCCGGCAGCCGCTTGCGGGTAAAAGAAATTTTTAACTCCTTGATGCAGGGGGATAACGCTAGTTTCCTCACGGCAGAAAATCCTATTGTTAGTAAACAGGGAGAGGAGAGGATTGTCATCTGGAACAACAACCTTATCAGGGAGGAGGGCAAGGTTATCGGAACCATCAGCTCCGGAGAAGATGTTACTGAGCTAAGGCGCCAGCAGCGGCTCTCGCTTGAGAAGAGCCAGCGGGCGTTCGCCCTCCAGGGGGCCATCCTTGAATTAGCAAAAAGCCAATACGCTTTTCTTGAAGATGCCTTGCGCGATATGCTGGAAAAGGGCGCAAAGGCGCTGGGCGTAGAACGCTGCAGCGTCTGGCTGTTTTCGCAAGGGTCAGATGCCATAGAATGCAAAGACCTTTATTCCTTAAGCCGCACTACCCATGATGCAGGCAGGGTCCTTCTCGTCAAGGATTTTCCTTCTTATTTTAAGGCGCTGGAAGAAAAACGCCTGGTCCTGGCGCCCGATACCCGCATTGACCCGCAGACAAAAGAGCTCGCCTCCTCTTATTTTGAGCCTCTGGGTATAGGCTCGTACATGGGCCTGTCGCTTATCAGCGGAGGCAAGACGATCGGCATCCTCTCCCATGAACATGTAGGGGGTCCGAGGGAGTGGTCTTCGGAGGAGCAGGGTTTTGCCTTGTCTCTGGCGGAAATGATAGTGCGGGAGATTGAAAGGGCAGAGCATCGACATGCAGAGGAGCGTTATCGTTTAATGATAGAGACTTCGCATGAAGGCATCTGGTTAATGGATGAGCATTTCAGGATTTCGTTTGTAAACGCGCGCACGCAAGAGATGCTTGGGTATTCGCAAGACGAGATGCTCGGAAAAGACATAAAAGATTTTATGTTCAGTGAAGATTTTAAGGACCATGAGGACAAGATAGAGCAACACAAGGCCGGCATTGCCCAGACCCACGAGCGCAGGTTCAGGCGCAAGGACGGCAGCGTTTTATGGGCGCTTGTTTCTGCCGCGCCGATAACAGATAAAGAAGGGAATTTCTGCGGCTCTTTTGCGATGTTTACGGATATAACTGACCGTAAGATAGCGGAGGAGGACGTAAGGCAGGCATACGAGCAGCTTAAAGAGACGCAGATGCAGCTTTTGCAGACCGAAAAAATGGCAGCCGTCGGCCAGCTTGCCAGCGGCGTGGGGCATGAGATCAATAATCCCTTGACCGGGGTGCTGAACAATGTCCAGCTCATTAAGATGCTGGCAGAGAACAAGAAAGAGGACTTCGACTTCAAAGAGCTAAGCGAACTCCTTGATATAGTTGAAGAGTCTGCATTGCGTTGCAAGAAGATAGCCCAGACACTCCTTGATTTTTCGCACGCAGCCAAAGGGAGCTTTGAGCCTCTGGACCTTAATCTTACCGTTGAGAAGGTTATTTCCTTGATGCAGTATGAACTCAAGCTGGGGAATATCCGGCTGACTAAGGACCTTCAGCAGGGCCTGCCCCGGATACTCGGGGATATGCAGCTCCTGCAGCAGGTCATCTTTAACCTGGTCTCCAACGCAAAATGGGCTATCGATAAGAAAGGGGAAGGCCTGGGAGGAGAAATAGTCCTGCGCACTTTTTATCTGCAAGAGAAAAAGAGCGTATGCGCAGAGGTTAGCGATACAGGCATCGGTATACCCCCGGAGCAGCAGAAAAAGATCTTTGAGCCATTTTTTACCACCAAGCCTGTAGGCGAAGGCACAGGCCTGGGCCTGAGTGTTGCCTTCAGGATCATCAAAGACCACAAGGGGTCTGTTGAGCTTAAAAGCGAGCCTGGAAAAGGCACGAACTTTACCATTATCCTTCCTGCCATGGCAGAGGTATAGTTTCCGCAGAAAGGACCGTTATGCGTTTGAAAACAGGCAGCTGTATCTTTCTTGCTTTTTTTCACTGTATCGTGGGCACCTGCGAGGCTAAGGCAGAGGAATCCGTAAAAAAGATCCTCATCTTGCACAGCTACCATGCAGAATACCCCTGGGTGGAGGGGATAAACAAAGGGATAGAGCGCGGCCTCAAAGGCAGGCAGGGATTAGAGGTTCAGACGCACTATATGGATACCAAGAGGAACACTTCCCAGGATTTTAAAGCGCAGGCAGGCAGGGAGGCAAGGGAAAAAATCGCAACGTGGCTTCCTGATGTTGTGATCGCCTGCGACGATAACGCGCAACTCTTTGTTACCCGGCATTATGTCGGAAAAAAGCCGTATTTTGTCTTTTGCGGAGTTAATGCCGACCCGGCCGTTTACGGTTTCCCTGCTTCAAACGTAACCGGCATTATCGAGCGTCCTCAACACAAGGCATCGATTGAGCTACTGAAACAAATTTACCCCCATATCACGAGGATCGCCTTTATCTCAGATGACGATCCCACCTCGATCGGTACGCTCAGTTTTCTTCAGCTTGACCTGCCTGCCGGCATCCAGGTACTCGGATACAACATAATCGGAGACTTTGAACTGTGGAAAAAACGCGTTAAGGAATACAATCGCGAGGCAGACGCGTTGTGCATTTATATGTACCATACGCTTAAAAAAGAAGGAGAGGCAGTCAGCATGCCTCCCGGGGAAGTCATGGAATGGACTATTGCAAACTGCGATATCCCCATTGTGGGAATGTTTGATTTTGCCATTGAGGACGGCATGCTCTGCGGAGTGGTTGAATCTGCGCAGGAGCATGGATTTGAGGCGGCAGGGATGGCCTTATCGCTCCTTGACGGCAAAGATATAAAAACCCTTCCCATTAAGCGGGCAAACACAGGCGTGAGCATGCTTAATCTTAAAACAGCCAAAAAGCTGAAGCTTCACATCCCAGAGGAAACACTGGCGAGATTTGAGCGGGTTATTGAATAAGAGATGAAGAATACTTTTTCCCGGACCCTGCTTTTATTTCTGGCATTTTTTTCAAGCTTGGCCGTGGTCCCTGTTGCCTCTTGTGCCGAGGATGATTCCAGGGTTATCTATAAGATAGGCGTACTTGCCAATAAGGATAAGCTTGAAGCCTTGCGCGCCTGGTTTGCAACAGGCAGGTATCTCTCCAGCGTTATGCCGGACACCCAATTCATGGTTATTCCTTTTAGTTACGAAGAGATAGAGGCGGCTGTAAACAACAAGGAGGTTGATTTCCTGATCGTCAACCCAGCAATTTACGTTGATTTGGAAATGCGTTATAACGTGCAGCGTATCGCAACATTAAAACGCAGGGGGCTGGAATGGGGTCAGACGGTTTTAGGCGGTGTTTTGTTTACCAGGGCAGAAGAGGGGGGCCTTGAAGCCTTAAATGACTTAAAAGGCAAGCGGATTAAGGCAAACCACCCCAGCGCCTTCGACGGCTGGCTGACAGTGCTGCGCGAGTTTAAAGAACTGAAAATAGAGCCTGCGAAGTATTTTCAATCCGTTGAATTTAACGGGGATGAAGAGTCTATAGTAAGGACAGTTTTAAATAAAGAATGCGATGCAGGGATTGTCCGTACCGGGATCCTTGAGGAGATGGCAAAGCAGGGTAAAATCGAGCTTCAGCAGATCAAGGTTATCCCGCTTTCTGATTATCATTTCTGTGAACCCTGCCCATACCTGCACTCCACCCGCTTATACCCTGAATGGCCTTTTGTTAAGCTTGAGCATACGCCTCTTGAATTAGCAGAAGTTGTCTTAAAGGCGCTGCTCAACATAAAGCCAGATGACCTTTCAGCGGTCCTCGGGAATTACAGCGGCTGGACCGTTCCTTTGATATATACGCCTGTGCATGATTGTCTGCGCGAACTGCACTGGGGGCCGTATAAAGATTACGGCAAGGTAACCATAAAGAGCGTTATAACTCATTACTGGCCCTGGCTTTTGGCAATTATACTTTCCTTGATTGCCGTATCCACAGCCCTGGTCGTTGTCTCCTTGTTAAATAAAAAAATCTCCGATTCCCGGGCCCAATTACAGGAGAAAGAGCATGCTTACAGGACCCTTACTTCCAACCTTACCTGTATCGTATACCGGCTCTTTGTGCGCGAAAATAACCGCATGCAGTTTTTTAACGAGATGGTCCAGCCTATGACCGGGTATTCCCTTGCGGAGTTTTCCACTCCGGGAAAGCTTGCCTTCGACAGTATTATGCTTCCCGAAGACCGCAAAGATACGCTTGAGAAGATCAGGCAGGCGGTGAGGAAAGACCTTCCTTTTGAGGTTGAATATCGCATACGGCGCAAGGACGGCCAGCTGCGTTACTTTCTTGAAAGAGGTAGAGGCATAAAGGAGGATGACGGGAAACTCCTTTTTATTGACGGGGTCATATTCGATATCACTGAGAAAAAGATCTCACAGATTGATCTTCAACAGGCTTACGAACAACTCAAGGCCGCGCAAGCCCAGGTTGTGCAGTCTGCCAAAATGGCTTCAATCGGCCTCCTTGCAGGCGGGGTAGCGCACGAGATAAATAATCCCCTTACCGGGGTTTTGAACAATATCCAGCTTATTAAAATGATAGCGGAGCAGAAAAAAGATTTTTCTTACGCAGAGCTTAAGGAATATCTGGATGCGGTTGAACATTCGGCGGGCCGCTGCCGGGACATAACCAGGACGTTATTGGAGTTCTCCCATGCATCGAAGGATACATTCGAACTTATCTCAATAAACACGACGGTTGAGAGCGTAGTGAAGCTGGTTTCCAGAGAGCTTGAGCTGCAGAATATCGAAGTGCGCTTTGGGCCTGCGGATAATCTGCCCTGGGTGCGGGGGAACCCGCAGCTTCTGCAGCAGGCGGTGTTTAACCTTGTTTCAAACGCAGCATGGGCGATAAAAAAGAGAGGAGCAGACGCTACAGGAGCCATCACATTGAGGACGTTTGAAAAAGAAGGGGAGAGGAGGGTTTGTCTTACGGTTGCCGATACCGGCATCGGTATTGCAAAAGAAAACCTTAACAATCTTTTTGTGCCTTTTTTCACCACAAAAGAAATAGGAGAGGGCACTGGTCTTGGGTTGTCCATTGTCTATAATATCATTAAGGAGTATAAGGGAACTATAACTGTTGACAGCGTCAAAGGCCAAGGAACGGTATTTACCATATGCCTGCCGTTTGCCGATTCTGTATCCGGCTAAAGGTCTTAGCCGGTTGCATGAAAGGTATTAAAAGGAGGCCAAAATGCCTATAAGAAGGAAGTCAAAGATACTGATTGTCGATGACGAGGAGGTGGTACGCCTTTTTCTGGAGAGGTTTTTCAGGCTTAAGGGCTTTGAAGTAGGCCTGGCAGAGAGCGGCGCAAAGGCCATTGAGAAGATGCGTGGTGAGGTTTTTGACCTGGTGTTCCTGGATGTGCGCATGCCGCAGATGAACGGTCTGGAAGCGCTCAGGGAGCTTAAAAAGATAGCGCCCTCCACAAAGATCGTCATGATGACCGGCTATGCGGTGGATGACCTTTTGAAAGAAGCCCAGCAGTCAGGCGCCTGTGCCTCAATAAAAAAACCTTTTGATATGAACCAGCTTGCCGCCCTTCTTGAAGGCGTTTCTTTGCAAAAAGAAAAGGACGCCAGATTAAACATCCTGGTCATCGATGACGAGGAAGTGGTGCGGAAATTCCTCGTCCGGCTGCTTAGCGAACACCGTGTTATCACTGTCGAAAGCGGCAAAGAAGCAATGGAAAGAATAGCGCAGGAGAAGATCGACCTGGTATTCCTGGATATCGTCCTGAAGGACATCAACGGCCTTGAGCTTGCCCGCCAGATCACCAAGGCAAAGCCCGGGATTGAGATACTCCTGATAACCGGCGACCCTCTCAAGGACGATGAAACAAAGGGCCTGGGGGTGCGGGGGTGCTTCTGGAAGCCTTTTGAGATAGAGATGATCTTGGAGGAGATTAATTCGATTAAGCGTTCAAAAGGGTTATAAGATGGCGCAGGATACGTTGAGGGTCCTGGTGGTTGATGATGAAAAGATCGTGCGCGATTTTTTCAAGCGCCTCCTCTCTTTTATGGGCATAGAGGTTTCTGAAGCTGAGAGCGGCGCGGATGCGCTTGAGTTGGCGCGCAAATGCCCCTTTGACCTTTATTTTATCGATGTGCGCATGCCGCAGATGAACGGCCTGGATACCTACCGCGCGATACGCCAACTCCAGCCTCAGGCAATGGCAGTGATGATGACCGGTTATGCGGTGGAAGAGCTTTTGGTACAGGCGCAAAAAGAAGGGGCGTTCTGCCATATTCATAAGCCATTCGATATCAGCCAGATAAAGGAAGTAATCGCAAAGATCAGGGAGGAGGGGGCTGTCAAGGGAGGCTTGACAGCGCTGGCGATTGACGACGATCAGGGAGTCCTTGATTTCTTATCGAATTTCCTTAAAAACCAGAACGCGGTGTGCAGGGTAGCATCCAATAAAGATGAAGCTCTGGAGTTGCTTCGTAAGGAGAAGTTTGACCTAGTTTTCCTGGACCTCATCCTGAAAGACACAAACGGAATGGAGCTCTACAGCCAAATCAAGGATACCGCCCCTGAGACCCCGGTTATACTTATGAGCGGTTATCCTAACAAGGTTGAAGAGGCGAAGGAAAAGATGAGCATTGCAGGGTGTTTATACAAGCCTTTTGAGGTCCAGGAAGTAATGGCATTTATCGAGATGGCAAAAGCAAGGAAGCATGCCTGATATCGGGAGCCTCAAGCAGGAGAATCAAAAGCTACTCCAGGAGCTTAAGAGGCAGGCCTTTGAGCTTTCTGTGCTTTATGAAATAACCGGCAGCATCAGCAGCACCCTCACTTATGACGACCTCCTGCTTTTTATCATGGAATCCCTCCATAAGATAATCGAATACGATATCTGCGCTTCGCTCCTGATTACTGAGGAGAAAAAGACAAAAATGTCCATCAGGCTCCTGCGGCCGCTGGGGGCAACGGCAATTGAGATGATAAAACAGAAGGCAGTCAATGCCCTTGAAAGCCTCAGGGGAGAACCGTTCTCCCTTGAAGGGGCGGAAGTACTCATTAAGGGAGAGGTCAACGATGCCTGCCCTGGCGCAGAATCCCTGCGTTCTTCTTTTGATGTGCCGTTATTTGTGAGGGAGAAGGCAATAGGGGTGTTGAGCGTTGCCGGAGCAGGTGATGCGGCATATTCAGATAACGAGATAAGGCTTTTTTATACGCTGGTCTCTCAGGCGCAAGGCTCTATCGAGAGGCTTCAGGCTATGATTGCCGTCGAGAAGAACAAGATGAAGAATATGGTCGAGAGGATGGCTGAAGGGGTGATCATGTTTGACGAACACAGGCGCCTGGTGCTCTTTAATGCCGCAGCGCGCCAGATGCTTGCCTACCAGGGGACGGCCGAAGATGCTTTTGAAGTCTTTGAATTCTTAGGGAACATTGGCTTAAGTTTTCTGCCGCAGGGTTTTTCCTGTGGGGCTCAGGCAGCGCCATTTGTAAAAGAGGTATACCTGCAAAAGCCGTATCCGCGCATCATACATGCCGAAACAGTTTCGTTATCCGACCAGGAAAAAAACGCGTTGGGGACGGTGATGGTCCTCAGGGACGTTACGCGTGAGCGCGAGCTTGACCAGATGAAAAATGATTTTGTATCGCTGGTATCGCATGAGCTGCGTACTCCGCTGGTGGCGATAAGGGGCGCAACCGATAATATGCTTAAGGAGGCGCTCGGGCCTTTGAATACGGCGCAGAAAGAGTTCTTAACGCTTAGCAAGCGCAACATAGAGCGCCTGGAGCGGCTTATCTCAGACCTTCTGGATGTGGCGCGCATCGAAGCCGGCCGCATGCAGCTGAATAAAGAGAGGACCGATATATCGCGCCTCATTAATGAAGTTGCCGGGCTCTTTCGCGAGGCTGCCCAGGAAAAAGGGGTGAGCCTTGAGGTTTCCTGCGCGCAAGGGCTTATACATCCTCAGGTAGATGCGGATAAGATTGCGCAGGTCCTTTCTAATCTTCTGGGCAATGCCTTAAAATTCACTCCTTCCGGAGGCTCTTTGCGAATAGAGGCCTTCCTGCGGGAGGATTGTGTCTATGTCAGTATCTCGGATTCCGGGATAGGGATACCGCCTGAGGACCTGGGGAAGGTTTTTGATAAGTTCTACCAGGTAGCCATGCAGGATAAGACCGGCGTTAAAGGCACGGGGTTAGGCCTTGCGATCTGTAAAGGGATTATAGAAAAGCATGGAGGAAAAATCTGGGCTGAAAGCAAGCCCGGCAAAGGCAGCACCTTTACCTTCACTCTGCCTTTTTAAGCTATGACAGGAAGGGCAGCCGTTGTTTTAGCTGTTTGTTTTTTTGCGTTAATCGGCCGGGGCGCTTTTGCCGAAGAGTGGAAGAGCGTTGCAAGCGACCATTTTATCGTCTATTTCAGCGACAACGAGAAATTCGCAAAAGAAGTCCTGGACAAGGCGGAAAAGTATTACCGTAATATCGCTACTGACCTCGGGTATCCGCGGTATTCAGAATTCTGGACGTGGGATAACCGGGTGAAGATCTATATTTATCCTGACCGCGCATCTTTTTCCAGGGCAACCTCTTCTCCCGACTGGGTAGAGGGAATGGCAGATTACCAGAAGAAACAGATCATCAGTTATGCCTGGAGCAAGGGGTTTGTAGAGTCCCTCTTGCCCCATGAAATGGCGCATCTGATCTTCAGGGATTTTGTGGGCTTTAAGGGCGAGATACCCTTATGGCTTGATGAGGGGGTGGCGCAGTGGGCCGAAGACTTAAAACGCAGGCACGTCAAAGAAGCGGCCAGGCAGTTTTACGATCAGAATTCTTTTCTTTCGGTTGAGGATATGATGCGGCTGGACATCAGGCGCCTTACCCAGCAGGACGGTATCTATATCCGCTCTGCGCCGACCAAGGACGGGACGAGGGGGATTTTGTTTTTAAGCCTGCAGAACCTCATCGATACCTACTATCTTCAGTCGGTTTCGCTGGTGGGGTTTCTCATCGAGCGTTACGGCTCCATGCGTTTTGCGGATTTCTGCCGCCAGCTTCGTGACGGCAAAAAACTGGAAGATGCCTTGCGCTCGGCATATCCTGATTCGCTTAAAAGCCTGGAAGAATTTGAGAAGAGATGGAGAGAATACCTGCAAGAAGGCAGTTGATGAGGTATATTGTTTTTTTGCGCCAGAGAGGAGGAGTTTGATGCGTAGTACGTTGAGAGGGTTCACGCTTATCGAAATTATGCTGGTAGTGGTTATCATCGGGACGCTTATCGCCATGGTCATGCCCCGCCTTACCGGCCGAAGCCAGCAGGCCCGCGTAACCGCTGCCCTGGCTGATATCAACGCCAATATCGCAACCGCCTTGAAATTATACGAGCTGGACAACGGGGCCTTTCCGTCAACCCAGGAAGGGCTGGCTGCGCTCCTGACCAAACCTCAGTCTGCGCGCACCTGGAACGGCCCGTACCTTGAAAAGATGCCTGTTGACCCTTGGGGGAGGGAGTACAGATACAGGTCTCCCGGAGAGTTCAGGCAGGACTATGATCTTTATTCGGCAGGGCCGGATGGCGTGGATAACAACGAAGATGACGTTAAAAACTGGTAAGAGGGGCTTTACGCTCATAGAGGTTATGGTGGCAGCGGCTGTGCTGGCGCTGGGGGCTTTGTTTGTCTATCAGCCACTTATTATGTACCTCGATGTCTTTGATTATTATGCTTCGTATGCCCCTGTTTCGGTCTGGATGAGCCAGAGGATGTGGGAGGCAAAAGACGCGGTTATGCGCCAGGGTAGCATAGGCGCGGCTTCTTCTTCCGGAGAGTTCATGGTGGGAGCGCGCAATTATTCCTGGCATCTTTCCCAGGAGCCCCTGGATGTGGAGCAGGGGCTGCATAAGATTGAGCTGACTGTCTCCTGGAAACGTGCCAAGCGCACGCCTATACTTACGAGGACTGCCTTTGCTTTATATGGGAAA
>Ga0101944_10003082_pt1 | contig 24388 bp, 19 predicted proteins | sample DewCreD2012metaG_FD_75245 | JGI IMG/M metagenome (GOLD analysis project Ga0101944, IMG submission 75245) | Hot spring sediment bacterial and archeal communities from British Columbia, Canada, to study Microbial Dark Matter (Phase II) - Dewar... ... | reverse complement strand
ATCGGTATAGCCAGTCTGCTACCGGAAACAGGCGAAAGAGCCGGGAAATCCCGCAGCGAAATCGCAACCACAGGCCGAAATTGTTAAACTGAGGAGACCACGTGGGAATCCAGGCTAGTCGTCCGGCGCGCCGCGCCGGGCGGGGATTCCAGCGGCTTGCAACTTGCCGCGCCGCAAGGGATGATGAAAACCCTCTTGGGGACCGACAGCGCCATGCACATCGGCCAAACGTTTATCGAAGACACCTTTGCCGAGGCCTTTCGGATGCGGTATTGCCGCGCGATCGTCACCGCCGCGGACGAATCCTGGCTGCGAACCGCGGTCGCCTCGGCGACGGGGTACGCCGCGTCGGTCATTGGATGCGACGCCGAGGCGGGCGTCGAGCGATTGCTGTCGCCGGACGAAACCGCCGACGGCCGCCCGGGCGCCGCCGTGCTCTTCTTCGGCTTCTCCACCGAGGACCTGGCCAAAGCCGTGCCCAACCGCATCGGGCAGTGCGTAATGACCTGCGCCACGACGGCCGTGTTTGACGGCGAACCTGCCGCCGAGGACCGCATTCCCCTGGGAAAGCACCTTCGGTTCTTTGGCGACGGGTTTCAGAAAAGCAAGCTGATTGCCGGACGGCGCTACTGGCGCGTGCCGGTCATGGACGGCGAATTCGTGGTTGAGGAGTCGCTGGGCGCGGCCAAGGGGATCGGCGGCGGCAACCTCATCCTCCAGGCGGTGGATGGTCCAACGGCCCTGGCCGCCGCGCGGCGCGCGGCCGACGCGGTCGCGGCCCTTCCCGGCGTAATCGCCCCCTTCCCCGGCGGCGTCGTGCGAAGCGGCAGCAAGGTCGGATCGCGCTACAAGAAGCTCCGCGCGTCGACCAACGACGCTTACTGCCCGACGCTCCGCGGCCGCACGGAATCCCATCTGCATCCCGACGCCCACTGCGCCTACGAGATCGTCATCGACGGCGTGGACGAGCCCAGCATCGCGGCCGCGATGGCCGCCGCGATCCGCGCCGCCGCCGGGCCCGGCGTCCTTCAGATCGGCGCCGGCAACTACGGCGGGAAGTTGGGCAAATTCCACTTCCCCCTGCGCGCCGTGCTGGCCGAGCCGTCCGTTCACTCCTCGCACACCACGCGAAAGCCGACGTTGTAGACCGGCTGGTAGGGCCGATAACGCAGCCGGGAGGCAGAGCGGGCCGCAACGGGCTTGTCGCGCCACGACCCGCCCCGAAGGACGCGGTCCTCCTCCGTCGAAACGTCGTTGCGGCCGTCGTCGTCCTCGTAGGGATAGGGCCGGTAGGCCGAGCGGGTCCATTCGGCCACGTTGCCGTGCATGTCGATCAACCCCCAGGGATTCGGCCGATAGCGCCCCACGTCCTCCGAGACGAACCCGCCGTCGTGGAACCGCTCGTCCTTGGGGATCCAATCGTCGTACTTGCCCGGATTGGCGAACGGCGAGCGGACCTTGCTGTAGGGATCGCAAACAAACTCGCGGAGCGTCAGGTCGGCGAGATTGGCAGACTTCGAGAAGTCAGCGTCCAGGCCGCCGTACCAGAAGGGCGTGTCGCTGCCCGCGCGGCACGCGTACTCCCATTGGGCCTCGGTCGGCAGGCGGAACGGGCTGCCCGTCGCGCGGCTGAGCCATTCGCAGAACGCCACGGCCTGGCGCCAGGAGACCCGCACGACCGGCTGTTTCGGACCATTGACGTAGAACCCTTGCACGCCGAACTGCATCGCGTGCTTCGACTCCACGCGGCTGTCGTGCGCTGGATCGAAGCGGGCGAACTGCTCATTGGTCACCTCGCAGCGGCCGATCCAGAACGGCTTTCGGATCGCGACCACGGTCCGCGGGCGTTCGTCGGGCGGACCGAAGTTCTCGCCCATGATGAAACTGCCGGCCGGGATCCTTACCAGGTCCATCGCCAGTCCGTTGCCCAGGGGGACGGACCGCGCGAACTGGCCAAGGGCCGCCTGGCGGCGCTGGGCCTCGGCCGCGTCGAAGGGCCAGCCGGGGCAAACGAGCCCATCGGGCCGGGGCGGCTCCTGGCGAGGAACCACGGGCGCGATCGGTTCGCGCGGCGCGGGGGGGATGGCCTCGGGATCGGAATCCACGCCCGCGTAAAGCTTCAACAGCTCGCGCCGCCGCTGGGCCAGCGGCTTCACGCGGGCCTCGCCGGCGATTTCCGTCCACGTGCCATGATACGGGGCGTTGAGATCGATCCAGGTGATCAGCCGGTCCCACGCCTCGGGATCGAGTTGCACGCCAAAGTGCCCCTGGCGCAAGAGCTGCACCAGGCGCGTCGTGTCGGCGTGGAACTCCATGGGCACGAGCATGTGGTAATCGCTTTCCAGCCCTGGGCGACGCACGAAGCGATGCAACTCGGCGTAGGACGTGGAAAAATGGCCCGCGTCCGCCCCGCCGAAGTGAAACAGGCTCGTGTAGTCCTTGATCGTCTCCTTGCCGCGGAGATCGAAAGCCGAGCCCCCGTCGTGGCATCCGACGCAATAGCGGTCCAACACCGGTTGGACCTCGCGGGCGAAGTTGAAGCCGCGTTCCGGGCCGTGCCAGGGAGTAATTTCCGAGGGCCGCTTTCGGGCGGCAAGGGTATTCCGATTCGGCGGACCCGAGTTCTGTCCTTCGTGGCAACCGACGCACGAAACCACCTCGCCCGGCATTCCGGTGAACCAGCTCCGCATGAGTTGCAAGGCCTTGCCCTCATGGTCCAACGGCTGAACCGAAATGGGCGTGTTGGCCGGGACGCGGAAGACCGCCGAGCCGTCCTCCTCGACCGGCACCGTGCCCAGGATTCGCTTGATGTCCCACGGGCCCTCCATGCCAACGACGCCTTGCGGGCCGCCCATACCGGGAAACAGGAAATGATAGGTAAACAGTCGCAACTTCTTCACCGCGCCCCGGGGAACCCCGCGCAGCCCTCCGCCGGAATAGACGTCTTGCAGATACACGATCGCGTCGCGGCGGTTCGGATCGGTCTTGTCGGGCAGCACCGGCGGTTTGGGCGTCTTCTTGAGCGGGATGGGCTCCAACAGAGCTTGCCCCGGCTCCTCGTTCAGCAGGAACATGCCGTCGTAGACATCAACAAGATAAATGCCCCAGAGTGAATTCGGCGTCTGCTGGGCGGCGACGAGAAAATACTTGTCGGAGAGCGGATAGGGATGGAGAAACTTGGGCCAGGAACCGTCGACCAGGTTGTCGGCGATGATCGCTTCGACCTTCTTGCCGCGCTCGGGGATTCGCTGGACCGCTCCGTCGGCCTCGCGCCGCCCGCGGGCGATGTCGAAAAGCACCAGCTCGCCCATGCGCGGCACGCCGTGATGGCCGCCGACAATCGCCGCGAACATTGTGGGCCGCCCGGGGATCGGCCGCGCGTAGAACATCGAGTTCGGCCAATAGGAATTGCTGCCATAATGTTCCATCTGGCCGGTGCCGTCCGGATTCATGGTGAAAAGCACCCGGTCGTGGGCGTGGGGCGTGTCGGTGTATTCCCAGCGGAGGTAGAGCACGCGCCCGTTGGGCATGACGGTCGGGCACCAGTTGTGCTCCTGGTCGAAGCAAAGCTGGCGCACGTTGCGGCCGTCGGCGTCCATCCGGTAAAGGTTCGCCACCAGCGTGCTCCCGTTGACGCAAGGCACCGCGGCCATCGAGGCCGTGGAGCAGAACAGGATCCGCCCGTCGGGCAGATAGCAGGGGTCGTAGTTGTTCACGTCGGGCTGATCGCCCGGGGTGACCTGGCGGAGGCCCGAGCCGTCGGCGCCGATCTCGAACACCTGCCAGCGGCCGTGGCTGCCCACGGAGGAAAACAGAAGCTTGTCGGCGTCGAAGTGCAGGTCCACGTCGCCAACGAAGACCGGAGCCTTGGGCCGGTAGAGCGTCTTCAGTTGTCCACCCGGCCGCAACGACTCCAAGACGGCGATCTCGTTGTCGAATCCCGAGGTGGGCAGCGCACAGTTGCTCTGCCAGTTCTGCGGCAGGCCGAGCGAAGGGCTCGCGACGCTCCGCCGGATGACCAGCAGCTTGTCGAAATCCAACAGGGGATTGGCCAGGACGACGCGGGCCTCGAGCTGCGCGGCCGCGCGATAGATTTCCCAAAACTGCTCCCACTTCCCCTTCCCTTCCGGTTGGGCCATCACGCGATCCAAGCGAGAGGCGAGTTCGCTGGCTTGCGTGGAGGCGGCGCAGGCAAAGGCGTTTCCTGGCTCGAGCCTGGCGGCCCTGGCCCGCGGCTGTGGATTCGCCCCTTCCATGGCGCGATAATCCTCCAGCAGCCAGCGGACATGGTCGAGCATCTTGCGCGCCCGGGCAGGATCGAGCGGCGCCGCGTCGGACAGCGGCTCGCGGCCCGGCCTTCGCAAGGTCACCCGCGCGACCCAATCCGTCGCCGGCAGCCAGGAGGCCGCGTCGCCGCGGAGCAATTCGTCGCGAGCGGCCGGACCGGCGTCGTCGATCGCCTCGGCGGTGGGAACCACCCGGGCCTCGAGCGCCGCGGCCGCGTCGATTGCGGCGATGCCGAGCAAGTAGTGCGCGCGGGGCACGACCGGCTCGACCGCCGCGGCCCGGCGCTCGACCCGCCGCGCCAGCCGCCACCCGGCCGGAAACGCCGTTGCCGATTCAAACCGCAGCGCGCAGATGTGCGGCATGCAAGGGCCAGGACACAGGAGCTTGACGGTGTGCTTGCCCTGGGTGATCCTCACCTTGCACTGGGTTTCCCAGCGGGCGTGCGACGTCTGCCAGCTCCCCGTCACGCTGGCGAAACCGCGATGGATCTTCACGTCATCAAGATAAATGTCCACCGGACGGCTGTCGTTGGCCGTGTAGAGGGCCGCAAGGGTGTACTCGGCGGTCACCGGGAAATCGACTTCGTATTCGGCCTGGTTCGGCAAACGGCCGGCATTCCAAATGCAGGCATACTTGTCGGCATAGTCCTGGCCCGGCGGGCTGGCACGCACGTTGCCGCGATCGAACCAGTCGGCTCGGATCGTGAACTGAGCAGCCGTCTCGGCTCGGGCCCCGAATGCCGACAGGACGACGGCGAACCAACCCAGGGCCCCACAGGAGATGGAACCTCGCGACATCGAACCCCCTTTCGCCTCGCATGGATACGGTGCATCCGGCAACCCCATTCTAGGGACCTCCGCAAAAGCAGTGCAACGCGCCTAATGGACCGCCGCACTTCAAGCCCCATGGGGCGCGGCGGCAGGGAGCCGGGGACCATGCGTCTGCTCCACCGCGGGCTTGTCGACAAATGCGCCGACGCGGTACGATGGACGAACACTGCACGCAATGCGCGCGCGGGGCGCACCCGTCCCAGCACAGCCCCCCGAGGAGTTGGATCATGAACTCCACAATCGTCCTGAACGTCAACGGAGCGCGGCGCGAAGTCGCGACCGACGCCAAACGATCGCTCTTGGACGTGCTCCGCGAGGACCTTGGCCTGACGGGCACGAAATACGGCTGCGGCGAGGGGCGGTGCGGCGCGTGCACCGTGCTGATCGACGGCAAGCGGGCCCACAGTTGCCAGGTGCCGGTGTCGGAGGCCGCGGGCAAGGCCGTCACGACGATCGAAGGGCTGGCTCGCGACGGCGCCTTGCACCCCGTTCAGGAGGCCTTTCTGGCGGAGGGCGCCATGCAGTGCGGCTATTGCACCCCCGGCATGATCCTATCGACCGTCGCCCTCTTGGCCGCGAAGCCGCGGCCGACCGACGAGGAAATCCTCGACTGGATGAACAGCCACCTGTGCCGTTGCAACGGATATGTGAAGATCCTCCGCGCGATTCGCCGCGCCGCCGGCAGGGCGCCAGGTTGAGGGAAAAGCGGGCGCACAGCGCCGACCCACGATCGTCGTGCGGACGGGGTGGGACGCCAGCGATCGCTCGCAATTGATCTCGGCGATCGGCTCGAAGGGGAAGGCGGGCCAACAAGGCGCCCCGGCCGCGGGGCTGAAGCAGAAGTATTCCACCCCCTCCGGCAACGCTTCGGCTCTTTCCGGCCACGGGACCGCCGGAATCGGATCCCGATAGTAATAGGTGAACAAGGGGTCGGCGGGTCCGAGGCTCACGAGCGTTGCGTCCTTGGGCAGGGCGTGCTTGAGCGAGGCCACGGCGGACTCGGTCGTGAAGTTGCTCACTCGGAGCATGGCGTTCATGACCACGCCGGTGTAGGCCAAGGCCAAGAACCCGACCAGGGCCAGGAAGCCGGCCGCCCGTCGCCCGGGCGCACGCGCGTTGCCTGACCAGTGCGCGATTCCAGCCAGTCCCGCCGCCGCCAGGGCAAACAGGAGGGCGAATGCCAAGGGTTGGGCGATCGGGCTCTGGGGACCAAAGACACTCGCCGCCAAGACGATTCCGCCCGCCGCGGCCATGACCAGTGCGGCCGCGGACAGATAGGATCCCCAGAGTTTTCGCCAGGGGCTGTCGTGGGCCGCCTCGCAACAGCGCTGGACGACCAACCCCACCAGGGGAGCAAACGCGGGATAGAGGGAAAGGAAGAAGCGGGTCTTCGCGGTCGGGGGCAGCCACACCGTGGGAAAAGCAGCCGCAATCGAACAGAACAAGAACCACACGTGTTCGCGCGCGCCGCCCAGGGCTTGCCGAAAATCGCGTCGCACGTAGAGGAGCAACAGAAGCGACCAGGGCATCAGGCACCCGAAAAAGACCTCCACGGGATAGGTGAGCAGGTGCTTGGCGACGGTCCCCATCTGGCGATCGCGGAGATACAAGACCACATCGCCGAAGTAGATGTGGCGGAGCCCAGCCCAGCCCATTCTCGCGAAGAACGGCGCCTGCCAGGCCCCCCAAACCACAAGGAAAACGGCGATCCCCGCCGCGTGGGCCCCCGTGAGGGCGTAGCGCCAGCGACCCGTTGTCAGCAGGAAAAGCCCGACCCCGCCCGCGAAGTACACCGGGGCTTGGATTCCTTTGGTCAAGGTCCCCAGCGCCACCAGCACATAGGCCGCGGTCCAGACGCGCCAAGCGGGCCACTGCCTTGCGTGGCCCGCGTGCCAGACCATCAGCGAACCACTGACCCACAGGGCGAACAGCGAGTCGGTCTCGCCCAAACGGCACAGTTCCATCACCTGGCCCATCGTGCCATAGGCCAGCGCCGCCGCAAGGGCCCCCATGCGGGCCAAGAACTGCCGCGAATAGCCATAGATTAGCAGCATCGTCGCAAGCAACGCGGCCACGCTGGGCAGGCGCACGGCCACCACGTCGATCGATCCTCGCAAATGTCCCGCCAGCGCGATGATCCAGTATTGCAAGGGCGGACGGCTGCTCATGAAAAAAGGATCGCCTTGCTGGCGGGGTACGATGAAATCGCGGGATTCCATCATCTCGACCGCCACCCTTGCACGTCGGGGCTCCTCTCCCCTTATCGGAAGAGAGGTTAATCGCACAAAATAGGCAGCGAACACAAATGCGGAGATTAGGGCAATATCCACCAACCATGTTCGCTTGTCAGGGGACATCGGCTCATGCGGCGTCATCATGCTACCTATCCGTGGGGCTCGTGAGTGGCGGAAGATTATCCCCGGCAGCTTATCGTGTCAATCTTGGTTATGATGGATAAGGACGTCGGGGGCGGCGCGGCGTCGGCCAACGCCAGAAGGCAGGACAGAGCCGCGGCCCAAGCGCAGAGCCGCGGCCCAAGCGCGGTCTTGCCGCGGAGAGGAGGAGAACGACTGCGTCGCTGGTTGAGAGGGGACTGCGTGTTTTGACTCGTGCGACCGATCAGGGGGACGATTCCAATGTCAGCAAGCAACGTTGTCTCGTGCCGTGGCATCCTTGCGATCGCTGTGTCCATCTTTGCCATGGGACCGGTGCGGATTTGGGCTGATCAGGGTTTGGAAAAACCGGATGATTCCGGCTTCGTTTCCATCTTCGACGGCAAGACGCTTCGGGGTTGGCACGTGAGCGGCAAGACGGGCCACGGCACGGGCGGGCGCTGGGTGGTGGAGGACGGCGCCATCGTTGGCAGTCAAGACCGCCCAGGCAACGGCGGAATCGTGATCACCGACGCAAAATACAGGAACTTCGAGGTCGTGCTGGAGATGAACAACGACTTCGGGCCGGACAGCGGGCTCTTCCTGAGGAGCACCGAGAACGGCAAGGCCTATCAGGCCCTGATCGACTATCACCAGGACGGCAACCTGATGGGCATCTACGGCGAAGGGTTTCCCAAGCCCTTCGTCGACCGGAACTTCCGTTTTACGGACAAACCCAGCGAAATCAAGGCGATCGAATCGGCATTCCCCCTGCCCATCGCCCCCGAGCAATGGCCCGCATTCTGGAAGCACGGCCGCTGGAACGAACTTCGCGCCCGGATCGTGGGCAATCCGCCGACCATCGACACGTGGATCAACGGTGTGCAGTTCATGCACTGGACCGACAAGGAAAAGCACCATCCAGACGAGGGCGGCATAGCCCTCCAGGTCCACGGAGGCAGTTACCCCGGCGGGGTCGATTTGACGAAGCTGTTCGTCCGATATCGCAAGATCCGGGTGAAAGTGCTTCCGTAGCACCGGGGGCGGGCCACGTTCCTGAGGATTCCATGACCAATCGGGTTCACCACGTGCCGGCGAGCGCCACGAGGGCTGCCGAGAGCGGGTGCGTGGTCTTTGGCTTTGTGCCGTTCGTTGTTTGCTTTTCGGTCCTCGGATTCTGCCCGCCGCTTGTCGCCGACGAACCTGCCCTTCGAATGACCCCCGAGGTCGCGGAGGCGGGGATTCGTCGGATCTCGGGCAAGCACCTTTCGCTGTTTACCGACCTGCCGCCCACGCCCGCGGTCGATGAGTTGGCCGAGGTGTTTGATAGGGCATTCCCCCAGTGGTGCAAATACTTCGGCGTCAACGCGGTCCGCCTCCGGGACTGGCACGCGACGGGCTGCCTGATGCGGGACAAAGCGCTGTTCAAGCAGTTGAAACTATTGCCGGACATCGTGCCGCCGTTTGACAACGGCTTCTCCTTTAACTTCGACCTTTGGGTCGTGGACCAATCGAGCGACTACTACCGCCGGCATTTGCTGCTGCATGAGGGGGTCCATAGTTTCATGAACACGGTGCTGGGCTCGTGCGGTCCGGCGTGGTATCGCGAGGGCATGGCGGAATTGTTGGGAACGCATCTGTGGCGCGACGGCGAGTTGAAGGTGGGCTATTTTCCGGCTAGCCGTGAGGAAACCCCGATGTGGGGACGGATCAAGATTGTGCGCGACGCCTTTGCCGCCCGCCGGGCAAAGCGATTTCCCGACGTCCTCGTTTACGATCCGGCGGCAGAACCGGGAACGGAGCCCTACGGCTGGTGCTGGGCCGCCGCGGCCCTGCTCGATGGCCATCCGCGCTATCAGGCGCGGTTCCGCACACTCGGCAAGTGGGTGCGGCAGCCGGACTTCAACGATCGCTTTCGCCGCCTCCTTGGCGCGGACTGGGACTGTTTGCTGGAAGAATGGCAGGTGTTCGTGGCTGATCTGGAGTATGGCTATGACTTCCAGCGAACGGCGATCGACTTTGCCCGGGGAAAGCCCCTGGAGCCGACCGGGGCTCAAATCGCCGTTCGGGCGGACCGCGGTTGGCAGAACAGCGGCGTCATGCTGGAAGCCGGGATCGAGTATGACATCGTCGCGGAGGGCCGCTATCAGGTGGCAAACCAACCGCACATCTGGTGGTGCGAGCCGAACGGGGTCTCGATCCGGTACTATCGCGGCAAGCCGTTGGGACTCCTGTTGGCGGCGATCCGGCCCGAGGAGCCCGCTTCCGGGCCTTGCCCCTTTCTCGCCCCGACCGCCGTCGGACTGAAGGCCACGCTGAGGCCAAAGCAGTCGGGCACGTTGTTCCTGCGAATCAACGATTCCGCCGCGGAGTTGGCGGACAACTCCGGCACGCTCACCGTCAAAGTCCGCGCTTTGCCCAGCGGCCCGGTCGGCCAGTGAGCTAGTGGGACGGCCGCACATCGCCTATATTGGGGTAACCGTTCGAAAGGGATCCGGGCGGTCGGGCCGTCGCGGGCTGCGCCACACGGCCTGGCTGGCGGCGAGTCGGCGCGATCCGTGCGGATCGCCGCGCAAAGCGGGCGGGTCCCCTTGGTTCGTCGAGGTGTTCACTTGGGAGGCGGCGGGTCGGCCCGCGCGCTAGGCGGTTGCATGGAGAAGAGCAAGATCCTGATCGCGGACGACAATCCGACCAACGTCGAGTTGTTGGAAGTCTATCTGGCCGACGTGCCTTGCGAAATCGCCACGGCGGTCGACGGGCGCGACACGCTCGACAAGGTGGCGAGCTTCCAGCCCGACTTGATCCTCCTGGACATCATGATGCCCAAGCTCAGCGGGTTCGAGGTCTGCAAGAAAGTCAAGAGCAACCCCGCCACCAAGGACATCATGATCTTGATGGTCACGGCGCTGAACGAGCCGGGCGACATCGAGAGGGCGGTGATGGCCGGCTGCGACGATTTCCTGAGCAAGCCGATCAACAAGCTCGAGCTGTTGAAGCGGGTGGAGAACATGTTGAAGCTCCGCCATGTGACCGATGAGGTCGAACGTCTGCGCCGCTACATCGACAGCATGGAAGGCGGCGAGCAGCCTCCCCGCAGGGCGGCCACCTGATCTGCCGCCGCCCTGCGCGGAGGTCACCGATTCCCTTCAGGAGATCCAAAACATGCCTGGCCCAGGGGAATCCCAACCTGCCGGGCCGGGCAAACCGCTCCGCCGGGGTTGCAGCCGCCGGATGCGCTTGGTCGCGGCAACCGCCGTGGTCCTGGGGCTGATCGGTGGTTGGTTTTGGAAGGCCGTCCGGGAGGCGCGCGAGGCGGCCATTGCCTGCGGGGCGATGTGTCCGTTCAGCCAACTGGTCGTGGCGTTTCACGGCTACCATGACGCGCATGGCTGTTTCCCGCCAGCCTATCTTGCCGACGCCCAAGGGGTGCCGATGCACAGTTGGCGGGTCCTGATTCTACCGTTCGTCGAACAGAAGCCGCTCTACGACGCCTACCGTTTCGACGAGCCTTGGAACGGACCGAACAACCGGAAACTCGCCGACCAGATGCCGAGAATATTCCACGTGTGCAGCGAGCCGGACTCCACGACGATGACGAACGTCGTGGTGATCGTCGGGCCCGGCACCGCATTTCCGGGCCCCCATTCCACGCGGATCAAGGATTTTGTCGACGGCCTGGACCAGACGATCCTGCTGGCCGAGATCGCCGACTCGAACATTCCCTGGCTGGAGCCGCGGGATCTTCACGTCGGGGAAATGAGCTTCAGGGTGAATGACAAACGAAAGCCATCGATCTCCTCCTCCCGACGCGGCGGCCCCTACGTCGTCTTCGCCGATTCGGTTCACGTCTACCCCGTCAGCGCCGCGCTTCCGCCCGAGGCGCTTTGGGCGCTGACAACCATCGCGGGCAACGAGAAGGTGCGGGTGACGGCGGTTCCCGGCGTCGGACTGTCGCAGGTCGGCGGGGATGCGGATGGACTCCGCAACGGCCGCGGTCGCTGAGGCGGCGCATGTTTCGGTTGGTTGGCCGTGGAACACGGCAAGACGCAAGGGCGCATGTCCGCTTGACTTCCAGCTTGTCCGGGAGTGAACCGCAAAACCGTGGACCGCCAACGGCCGAGCGTTGGGCAGGCTCTCCGATGCCCCAAGGCGGTTGGTCCTCCGGCCGCCCTCCTCGCCCCGTCAGGGCAAGAGTTCGCGGGCCGCGAGGGAAACGATGGCGCGGCGGTAGGCGAACAACTTGGGATGTCCATCGTCCTCGAGTTGCTGGATCACGTGGATCGTTGCCGGCTTGGCGACTTGAGGGGCGACGAAGCTCGTGGTCTCGCCCTCGGCGGCGCTCAAGGCCACCTCGCCCTGGAATGTGCCCGCCTCGCGATAAACGAACCATCGGCACGTGACACGGTGTCCGTCCGGATCAGAGGACCCTGCGGCCGAAAGCCGCAGCGTATCGCCGGCGACCACGTTGAGGCGGAGCACGCGCTTGGTGGCGTCGCCGTTGAGCACGGCGATGGGATTGTGGTTGGCGCCTTGAAGTTCCGCGGCCGCGCACCAATCCATGCGCGCGGCGAAGTCATGCTGGAAGTGTTCGCGCCATCGCCAAATGGTGGCCGGATCGGAACAGACCTGTTGGCCGTTGTCGGCCGTCACCGTGTCGCGGCTGTCGTGGTTGTTGGTCCAGATGGGACGCGTTTCGCCGTAAGGCTGGTACAGCACGTAGCGCCCGCCCCAACCGCCATACGCGGGATTGAGATGCCAGCCCAAGCCGTTGTGGACCAGCCCGAGGAAGGACAAAGTGTCCCGATTCTCGCGCCGACGTCCGCAAAAATGGGGTGTCCCGTGAACGGCCACCGAGGTCCTTGCTCGGCTCACTTCGCCAGTTTCCAGCCGTCCGGCGAGACTTCCAAGCGCGTGGGGCCCTTGTGTTGGTCGTAAACCCGATTCATTTCGTCGATCGAGTCGAAGTAGCCGACGAGGAAGGCGGCGCTGAACGATTCGCCGGCGCGGACGGGCCGCTCGCCGAACTCCAGGATCATGCAGACATAGCCTCGCTGATGGCACCAGGCCTCGCTGACCACGGTGGGATCGAGCGTCATGCCCGCCAGCCACGGGCCGACCGCGCCGGTCTTCGGATCGCGGAGCTGATAGGCGCGGATCATCCGCTCTGGCGCCCCGTCGCGGTCGCGGCGGTAGTTGAACCTGGCGTCCGGGGGGAAGTCCTCGAAGAACTCGCTGGATGGAATCTCGCCCCGGTAGCTGAGGTACACACGGCTGAACGTGTCGCCTCGTTGGTGGCGGATGTGGCCCGGCATGTCGATCCGCAGGAACATCGCGTCGCTGGAATTCACGGCGTCGATCCGATCCATGGAGAGGAAATAGCGTTTGCCGACGGGAAAGACCAACACTTGCGTCCAGAGCGAACCGGTCTTCCGACCAGGGGCAGCCGTTCGGTAGCGGAACTGCTGCCGCACGGCGACGAAATCCTTGCCGCGAATCACCTCGGGTTGCAGTTCGCGGGCCTGGGTGCAGATTTGCGGCCCCTCGATCGACCGCTTGGGCCGTTGGCCGTGATAAAGATTGCCGAAGGCGTAGACGAGTTCGGGATCGAGCTGGCTGCGGTAGGATTCGTCGCTCCCCGGCTCCATGATCCAGTCCACGATGTCCAGCCCGAACCCCGCGTCCCGCATTCCCGTCTTCTTGTCTACAAAGCTCTGGGCGGCCACGCCGCTGACGTATCCCTTCTTGCGCACGGCTGCTCGGAGTTCGGGCGTTTCGATTTCGATCTGGTCCTCTTTCTCCACCACCGAATAATCGGCCGCCGGAGCGGCGGCGGCGACGGCGAGGGCGACAAACGCGGCCAGCGTGGGCAGGGTCGAGCGATCCATGGCGGCACTCCCGGAAGAGCCGTGCGCGGCCGATCCCCAAGGCCGTTCCACCCAGGCGAGTGGAGCGCGAACGCCGCCGCCGCGCAAGGCGGTGTTCGCCGGAGTCAGTAACCGTTCACGGGGACTGTCCCGATTTTCGCGGCGAAGTCCGCGAAAATGGGACTGTCCCCCTGGCCAGTGCGGCCTGTGAACGGTTACGGGAGTCATGCTACCGCGCGAAGCGGCCGGGCGACAGCCCCGACCGCGGCCTCACTCGGCGTCCGGTTCCCGCTTTCGCCGGACCCGGTGCTCGAAGGACATGTAGAAGAACGCCGCGATGTCGGGGGCGTCGGGCGAAACGCCGATGGGAACGCCCAAGCCAAGGACAACCTGGGTGTCCCCTTCGGTATAGCTGGCCCAACGGAACCCCGGCGAGACGATCGCCTCGACAAGCTGCGATGGGGAGCCGTCAACGTTGAGTTGCTCGTCCCAGAGACAGATGCTTTCGAGCATCAGGTGGAAATTGGGGCGTAGGACGTAGATCGCGCTTGCTCCGAGGTTGTAGCCGTTGATCGTGTTGCCTCGAAACCCGATCGCCGGGTTGACGCCGGCGGTCACGCCGGGGGTTGCCGTGGCCCCCGCGTTGAAATGAGCGACCCAGCGGTCGAACACCTTGGTGAACGGCAGATTCACCTGGTAGCCCAGCTTTCCCAGCCCGATTCCGCGTTCCTCCTCTCCGGTGGGGAAGATGAGGCTGAAGCGTGGGCTGAACATGGGCAAATGGCCTTTCCCGTCCCAAACCTGAAGCCGATAGTTGAGCAACACGTCGCCCCAGCCTCGGGCGTCCGCAGCCGGACCGCCGGGGGTCCATTCGCGCATGGCGACCATCGGGATGGTATAGGAAAACTGATGCCGTTCGGATCCCAACGGCCATTCCTGAGTGAACACGAAGTCGAACGTCCGCTGCCGCGTCGGGCCGTTTTCCCAGGCAGGGACGAAATTGAAGATGTGTTGAACCACGCCCTGCGGCTGGTTGTACGCCTCCTCGATGAGGAACGAATTGTCCTCGATGCGGACCTCTTCCGCGTCGCCGCCCTCTTGTGCGGGGGCAGCGGCCATGGCGACCAGAACGAGCAGGAATCCTCGTCCGAACGCTGCGACAAACGCTCGAATCTGAACACTCACACAGGCCCCTCCTTGGCGGGACCCCCGAGACTTGGGGCCCATTCCTTCAGGATCGGCATTGTAAGGCGGTTCAGGTAAATCTCCGCCCGGCTCGGCGAAGACAAGGCGAAGACAAAGAGCCCGAGAAGCCGCGTCTCCCATGTTCCCTGGTTTGAACAGGTTGCCGAAACATCAAAGCCGCTGATCTTTCGGCATTTTTCGGGACCGGTGTGTGCGGAGCGGCGAAATGAAGAATCCCCGAGATTTCTTGCTCCCCGCCGTGCTTGACGCCGCCTCGGACGTGCCGGCGTGCTATGGTTTGGCAGGATACATGTGCGTGGACGGGGAGAAAGCATCGCCATCGCAGATCATGGGAGGGCGCCCGTGCAAAATCCACCGAACAGGTTCGCCTGAGAAGCCGGTTTTCGGCTTCTCGCTCCAGACGGCCTAGGGGATACGTTCCATTGGTTCCCACGTGTTGACTGAGGAAGCCCGCTTCACGGCCCCCGTGAGGCGGGCTTCGCGTTTTTTTCTGTCGGGAGATCTATTCTGGGAACCGGATCGAGAGGATCTCGAATCGCATCGTGCCCATGGGAACCTGGATCTCCGCTCGGTCTCCGGCCTTTTTGCCGACCAGGCCTTGCGCCAGGGGGCTGGTGACCAGGATCTTGCCGGCGGCGTAGTCTTCCTCGCCCGCCCCGACGAGCGTGAATTGTTCTTCCTCGCCCGTGTCGAGGTCCTTGACGGTCACCGTGCACCCGAACGCCACCTCGTCCTTGGCGACCTTCGACGGATCGACAATCGTCGCCCGCGCCAATTTGTCGCGCAACACCGCCGCCCGCGCTCGCAGCAATTGAAGGCTTTCGCGAGCTCCATGGTATTCCGCGTTTTCACTCAGGTCGCCTTCGGCTCGGGCGAGAGCCACGCGCTCCTCGAGTTTGGGCATTTCGACGTTCTGCATGTGGTCCAACTCGGCCTTGAGTTTGTCGTAGCCGGCGCGGGTCATCGGGATGCGATCCGACATCACTCACACTCCTCGCTCACGTTGAAATACCACCGCCGCCCTCGCGGAGGCGGTCGCGGGACGGATTCCGAGCCCCCTTGCGATTGCGATGGGGCGGCCGACGCCTCGGCTCACCCTAGCGTTTCCAGTCGTTTCGATCAAAGTATAATTATGTATCCTTCCCGAAAGTCCAGTCACCCTTGGAGCCTTTCCCAACCCCCTCCGTCGAAACGCGGTGGGAAGGCGGGGTCGGAACGTTCCGAGCGGCCGCGTCGTCCGGGCCGCGATTCAAGCCGCCTTCGCCGGGAGGCGGGGCTTTTCGTGCGGAAGCGCGGAAAATGGTGGGCAAGGCTCTGGATCCAAGGGGGAAGAGTCCCGCGGACTTGGCAGCGTCCGGACCGCGTGCCACAATGGGGCGCAAGCGTGCCGGGCGAACGGGGCGTCGAGCGTGCGTCGCCGCCGTTGGGGGCAGGGGCTCGCTGTCCCGCCCCAACCAGGCGGCCCGGAAGCAGATGCGACTCCTTCGGCGAATCAACCTGGCACGGCGATGGACTCCAAGGCGTCGACGAGGAGACTTTATGCCGCGCCCATGGGTCATCATGGTGATTGCGGGGGCCTTGTCGGGAATGGCCGCCGTGGCCGCCTGGAAGGCCGAGGCCGACCGCCGTTTCTACGACGGCTATGACCGCGATGCGCCGCTTCGCGCCTCGGTTTCGGAGGCCGTGGCGGTCGAGGCGACCATGCGGGCCTTCGGCCAAACGTTGAGGACGCGCTATCGCCGCCAGCGCGTGGAATTCGACGCCCGCCCCGGCGAGCGCGTGCCCGCCGTACTCACACTTCCGATGAAGGCCGACGGTCCCGTGCCCGCCATCGTGCTCTTGCACGGCAGCCATCAGCAAAAGGAGTTCGTCGAGCAAATCTGCACGCCGTTCAACGAAGCGGGGTTCGCGATGGCGTGCTTCGACCAATATGGGCGAGGCGAGCGCAAGGCGCCGGGCGGGTCGTTGGCCGCGGCGTTGGCCTTTCGGCAGCGGTGCTGGAAGACCGTCCACGAAACCCGCCGCCTGATCGACTATCTTCTCACCCGGTCCGACATCGACGGCAAGCGGATCTACCTGGTCGGGGCCAGCTACGGCGCCATCACCGGGGTGGCCGCGCTCGCCCAGGAGGACCGCATCCGGGCGGCGATTCTGGTGGTGGGCGGCGGCGACTTGCCGCTGCTCTTGCAAGGTCGCGAGGCGCAGCGGCTTGTGCCCGGCTGGCTTGCGCCCCTGGCGGCCCGGTTGCTGATGTTCTGGCTCGGCCCGGCCGAGCCCTTGCGCCACGCCCCCCGCGTTGTCCAAACCCCAGTGCTGATGCAGAACGGACGGAACGACAGCGTGGTCATCCCTGAGTCGGGCAGGGCCCTGTTCGCGGCGCTCGGCGGGCCGAAGGAGATCCGCTGGTATCCGATCGACCATCCCGACCGCGAGAAAAACGGCGGCGAGGTCCTCAAGATGCTCGCCGAGGCGTTGGCGTGGCTGCAAAGCCAGGACGCGGCCCGACGCGATTGACGGCAGTGAGGGCCGCGCGCATGGTCGTGAGGAACGTCGCCTGGTTCTTGTGCGTGGCGTTGCACGCCCACACGGCGTTGTCTTGGGAAGAGCCGGCGGCCCAACGCCCTATCTCCCGGGAGGCCGACGAAAGGTTCTGGCAGAGCATCGCCGCCCAGCCGCCGCCCGAGACCATGAGCCTGCGCCGTCTGTTCATCTATCTGCGCACCTTGGCCGAAGAGCGGCGCCATCCGGAGCGCCTCGAACGGGTTCTCGACCTGGCGGCCCAGGCCCAAGATCGTGATCCGGCGAGCCGGACCTTCGGGAATTTCAAATGGCTTTGGCGCGACGCGCGGGTCGCCGATCCCAACGCCGTGGAATTCCTCATGCAGGAGGCCGCGTCAGCCTGGATCCGGCACGCGGAAGGGATGCCGGCCGAGGCGCGCTGCAAATACCGCGCGATATTGCAGCGAGCCCTCGAGGCGTGCTTGCGTCACCGGGTGCCGATCACGTACACGAACATCGCCCTGTTGAACGCCGGGAACACGGCGGTGCTTGGCGAGATCCTCGACCAGCCCGACGCCGCCGACGAAGGCTATCGCCGCCTGGAGGCCCTCTGCGCGTGGACGTGGTATTTCGGCATCGCCGAGTACTGCAATCCCACGTATTACGGCGTCGATCTCGACGGCCTGGAGTTCATCCTCTCCTTCGCCCGCCGGGAGCGAGGCCGCCGCCAGGCCGCGGCCCTGCGGCAACTGTTCTGGACGGACATCGCGATGAACTATTTTCCCGCCGCCGAGAAGCTGGCCGGCTCGCACAGCCGCAGCTACGACTACGTGCGTGGCTTGGGATCGCTCGACGCCCATCTGGCGGCGGCCGGATGGATCCGCGGCGCCGTCCGCGACCGATTGAACCAATGGTCGGCCGAGCGGCCCGCCGGGTTCGCACAGCTTGAACAGACGGCCCGAACGCGCTTTCCGCGCATCGTGCGCGAGCGGTGGGGCATGGCTCTGCGCCAGTCGCGAACCCATGCCTTGTATCCCGACGTCACGCTGTCCTCCTCCGCCTCGGCCTATTCTTCCCAGGATCTGCCCTTGACGATCGACCTGGCCGGCGACCGCGAGCGACCGCGATGCTATTTTATCGCCGACGGACGGGAAGACCCTTACGGCAAAACCCGGGTCGAAGTGGGCATGGCGAGGCACTGGAAGGCGGTTCACCTTTCGCCATTTTGGGCGGCCGCGCAACGCGACCGCGACGCCGTCGCGTTGGCGATCTATCGCGACGGCGACGTCGATCCTTCCGAGATGAAAAACCTCCAAAGCCATCTGGTCCTGCGGCGTCCCGAAGGCGGTTTCTGGCTTGGCGGACGGCGCATCGCGTCGCTGGGGACGGCCCCGGCGCGCGAGGAGCGGCCCCCCGGCGCGGCCGCGCCGTTCGCCGAACAACGCATTCCCGTCGCCCTCGGCGAGCCCCTCGTGCTGCGCTACGGCACGGCGGCCGTGGGGATCCGGATTTTATGGGCGCGGGCCCAAGACGGCCGGCCGGCCGCGGCCGCCGTGGTCGACGACGGCAATCCGTTTGGCGTGGTCCGGCTGACCGTCGAACATCGTCGCGACCCGATCGTCGCCGCGGCCGGGACATCGCTTTGGCTTCGGGTGGGAAGCGGCCTTGGCGACGACAACGCCTTCGAGGCGTGGCGCCAACGCTTCGAGCGGTCGGCGCCGTGGACCGTCGAAGCGTCCGACTCGTCGGTTCGGATCGAAGCGCCGGGGGAGGAGGGGAAACTTCGGCTCGCCGCGCGGGCGCCCTTTGGACGGGGCGGGGGAGTCGTGCTGGAGCCCGAACCCTCGCGCGCCATTCTCGAAGTCGACGGCCGGGAGGTCGGCCGAGGCATCCTGGAGACCATCGATCCGGGCCTCGCCGAACTCGGCCGAGGGGCATGGCTGCGTCCGATCGAAGTGCCTGCCGAGGGCCGGGTCGCGTGGGAGGCGGAAGACGGATTCGTCGTGCATGGAATGGCGGTCGTGGACGACGCCGTGGCCTCGACCGGCCGTTGCGTCGTCCACCCGCCGCCCCGCCCCGTGGCGCGCTCGCCGGGCAGCGCGACGTGGCTGCTCCGCGTGGCCCGGCCGGGCCGCCGCTATCTCTGGGCCCGCGTGTTGGCGCCCAACGGAGAAACCAACTCGTTCGAGCTTGCCGTGGAAGGCGACACCGACCAACTTCTTCCCCCCGCCGCATGGCACCTGCGGCCAAAAGACGCATGGAACTGGCAACCGTGGACGCGGGGAGAAGAGGGCGTCGCGTCGCCCCTGGACTTGCCGGCCGGACTCGTGTGGCTCCAAATCCGCAGCCGCGAGCCAGGCGCGAAAATCGACCGTTTCGTCGTGACGACCGATCCCAACGAGCGGCCGGAATAACATCCGTTCTTGAAAGGAGGAACATGATCGTGGCACACCATCGACCGACATGGTTCTGGGCATGGACCTGGCTGGGCCTGGTTTCGACGGCCCTCGCGGCGGAACTTCCGCCAGTCAACTATGACGAGAGCAAGGTGCCGAAGTACACGCTGCCCGACCCGCTGGTGGGACGCGACGGCCGACGGGTAGCCGACGCGGCGGATTGGCGCGCGCGGCGACGGCCCGAACTGCTCCACCTTTTCGAGACCTATGTGTACGGAAAGATGCCCGGCCGGCCCGAAGGCCTCAAGTTCCAGGTCCGCTCGGTCGCCAAGGACGCCCTGGGCGGCAAGGCGACGCGCAAGGAAGTCTCGGTACTGTTCGCCGGGAAGACGGACGGGCCGAAGATGGACATCCTCCTGTATCTGCCCAACCGCGCGACCCGGCCCACCCCGCTGTTCTTGGGGCTCAATTTCGGCGGCAATCACGCGATCCACCCCGATCCGGGAATCACGCTATGCACTTCCTGGATGCGCGATGCGCCCGATCGGGGCGTGGTGAACCACCGGGCGACGGAGAAATCGCGCGGATCGGAGAGCAGCCGCTGGGCCGTGGAAACGATCCTCGAGCGCGGCTACGGCCTGGCCACCATTTATTATGGCGACATCGATCCCGACTTCGACGACGGGTTCCAGAACGGCGTGCATCCGCTGTTCTATAAGCCGGGCCAGACGCGGCCGGCGCCCGACGAGTGGGGATCGATCGGGGCGTGGGCGTGGGGCCTGAGCCGCGCCCTGGATTATTTCGAAACCGATCCCGACGTGGACGCCAAGCGCGTGGCCGTGATGGGACATTCGCGCCTGGGCAAGACCGCGCTTTGGGCCGGGGCCACGGACGAGCGATTCGCCCTGGTGATCTCGAACAATTCCGGCTGCGGCGGAGCGGCCCTCAGCCGGAGACGCTTTGGCGAGACCGTGCGGCGGATCAATACCGCCTTCCCGCACTGGTTCTGCGGCAATTTCAAGCAATTCAACGACCGCGAGGACGAGCTGCCGGTCGACCAGCATGAACTTATCGCCCTCATCGCCCCCAGGCCGGTCTACGTGGCCAGCGCCGAGCAGGACCGCTGGGCGGATCCGAAGGGAGAATTCCTCGCCGCCCTGGGGGCGGACGCCGTCTACCGCCTGTTGGGCACCGACGGCCTGGCGGCCAAGGAGATGCCCGATCTGGAAAAGCCGGTGATGAGCACGATCGGTTACCACATCCGCCGCGGCCAACACGACGTGACCCAGTACGATTGGGAACGATTTCTGGACTTCGCCGACCGGCATCTCAAACGCTGACGCAGCAGTCGCCCAAGCTGCCGGGGTCACCGGCGGCCACGTCGAGGCCGAACGCGGCGGCGTTCAAAACGGAGGGCCCGCGTCTGCGGGAGTTTCGTTCGCGGTCCATGGCTAGGCGAACGGATCCGCCTTGGGGGCAAGGCATGGATCCGCTGTCGCGACGTGGACTTGGGCTCCCCGGTTGTTGGGCGGCGCCACCGTCACTTCCAGGGAGCGGCCGTCCGGCCGGGCAAGCAGGCGGCGGACCAGATCGCGGGCCGAGTCCTCGTTGGGCAACAGGGCGAACACGGTCGGGCCCCACGAGGTTTGCCCCACCCCGCGGATTCCCTGGGCGCGAATCCACTCCACCAGCGCGGCCAGCCTGGGACCGGCGAAGGGGCCCCCTTGCGCCGCGGCGAAATTGCTCCCCGCGGCAAGACCGAAACGGAAAAGACTGTCGGAGAAATCCTCGAACCTGGCCTCGGCGGCCGCCGGAAACATGCGATGGAGGGCTTCGCGGCGGAGCCATTCCGCGCGTTCGTTCGGCGCCGGCGGCAATGCGGCGAAGGCCTGGCGCTCGGCCTCGCCGCTGAGGCCGCGGAGGTCGCGGGGCCGGGCGAGCACGAACCGCCAGGCCGCCGGAATCTCCACCCGGGCTTGAAGCGGGGCGATCTCTTCCTCCTCGGCCTTGCCCGATTCGTAGAGCAGGCCTCCGTACGCAAACCCATACAGCCCGATCGCCGATCGACGCCCCCGCCTGACGCAGCGGGCCAGTCGATCAGGCGGGCAAGGCGGACGATCAAGCCAGGCGCTCACTCCCGCCGCCACGGCCATGGCCAACTGCGTTCCCGTGCCGAGTCCCACATGAAGCGGCGGAATCCGAATGACTTCGATGCGGCAGGGCACTTCGGCGCACGCGCGGACGAGGTCCTCGCAGCGGCCCTGGCCCGTCGCCAACGCGGCCATGGCGAGCCGGGCCGCGTTCCTGGCCCGGTCGCTCAGCGGTCCCAGGACTTCGAAACGCTCGGCCGGGCGCAAGGTGATTTCCAGCCCCGGCGCGTCGACCATCGCGCCCACTCCGCCATAGCGCCTTGGGCCGGGATGGTTCGTGGAGAGCATCCCAAAATGGAGGCGGCTGGGCGCCACGACGCGCACCATTCGGTCCGTCAAGGTCTTTTCCTCAGCGTACGTCACGATTTCGTTGGCTTTCTGATGAGGGGCCTCCCCAAGGGTCACGGGAGCCTCAGGTTGGGGGCGGTGTCACGGCGCGGCGGGGGGCACGTCTCCTGAAACGGGTCGGCGCGGTCGATCGGGCTCCCCCCGGCGTGCGTGGGCGTCCCCAACGCATGATCGCGCACGAGCGCAAAGGCCCTTTGCTCGGCGGCGCCGCCGGTTTTTTCAACCAGGACCGCGAGTCGGGCCAATGCCCCGCGGATTTCCTCAGCGGGGAGCCATGCGGCCCGCGTCGCTAGGATCGCCGCTTCCACGACCGCGTGCTTCGCCCGGTTCAGGCCGAAGAAGTCGCGGAAGCGGCCCTCGTCGACGACCTCGGTGTGAACCAGGGCGCGGGATCCCGGCATTGTGATCCTTGTTGCGCGCAGGGCGTACCAGCGACAAGCGTCGGCCAGAATCCAGCCGTGGACGGCGGAAGCGGGAAGCAGTCTCGGCAGCGCTTCGAGGCGGTGGATTGCTGTCCGCGCCAGCAATTCGACGTCGTCGGTGACGTGGAAGATCGCTTCCCGCGATCGCTCGAGATTGGCCAGCGTCGTCGTGCCTCGATACGGCCGCAGGTCCATGCGACGGATGGCGCGGGCCTGGCTTTCCTCGACCAACGCCCCCATGGCGGCGAGATGGACGCCGCCGTCGGCATGAACCGTCGTCACGATTCCTTCAAGGATCACCCTGCTCTCCTTCGCCCATGAGATGCCCGGCTCGCGCCGGGCGCCTTTGGGAGCACCGGCGGGCGCAACCGTTCACCGGGGCTGTCCCGATTTTCGCGGCCAAGTCCGCGAAAATGGGCCTGTCCCCTTGGCCAGTAAGTGGAAAGGCAAATTCTTCGGCGCGAAACGGCCCGAAAAACGAGCCTGCCCCCGGCCCCAGAACGGTTGCCGGCCGACAGGTCCGCGTCCGCTCCGCGACGGGGTGGAAGCGACCAGCCGTCGGTCGCCGCGCGGCGATCTTTCGGCGGATCACCATCCATCGATTCCGTCATGCTCCCCGCGTCGCCACTCCTCGTCGATCGTCGGCAGCGCATCCGGTGTCGGCAGCCCCGCCCCGCGCAAGAACGCCGCGAGGATGGCGTATCCATGCTCGGTCAGCACCGACTCCGGGTGGAATTGCAGTCCCACGACGGGAAAGTCGCGGTGCTGGATCGCCATGACCGTTCCGTCCTCAGTTCGGGCGGTGACTTCGAGCACGGGGGGGAGCGATGCCTCGTCCACGACCAAGGAATGATAGCGCGCGGCGACGATCGGGCTAGGCAGACAGGCGAAAACGCCCCGTCCATCATGCACCACCCGCGACGTCCGGCCATGCACCGGCTCCGCCGCCCGCACGATCCGTGCCCCCAGGGCCTCCGCAATCGCCTGGTGGCCCAGGCAAACGCCGAGGATCGGCACCTCGGCGTGCAACTGGCGCACCACCTCCAAGGAGCAACCGGCATGGCGCGGGTCGCAAGGGCCGGGCGACAAGACCACGGCCTCCGGGGCCGCGGCCCTGACGCCCGCCGCGTCGATCGCGGTGTTGCGCACCACAGCGGTGCGGCGGCCGAGCCGTTCGAAGTACCGCGCCAGGTTGTAGACGAAGCTGTCGTAGTTGTCGATCACCAGCACGGTCATAGCATGGCCTGGATCAGTCCCGCCGCTTTGTCCCACGTCTCCTGGTATTCTCGGTCGGGAACGGACTGGGCCACAATCCCGCCCCCGACCGGCGCCTGCCACCAGCCTCGCCCCGCCGTAATCGTGCGGATCAAGATGCTCAAATCCAGGCTGCCGTCGAACCCGAAATAGCCGAGGGAGCCGCAGTAGGGTCCCCGGGCGGTGGGCTCCAGCTCCGCGATGATCTCCATGGCTCGAACCTTGGGGGCGCCGGTGACCGAACCGCCGGGAAACGCCGCCCGAACCAGGTCCACGGCGCCGAGCCCCTCGCGCAACCGGCCTTGCACGACCGACACCAGATGTTGCACGTAGCGGTAGGCCTCCAACGAGCAAAGTTCGCGGACGACCACGCTCTGCGGCTCGCACACGCGCGACAGATCGTTGCGGAGCAGGTCCACGATCATCACGTTTTCCGCCCGATCCTTCTCGCTGCCGCGAAGCTCGTCCCCGGCCAGGCGATCGGCCTCGGGGCTTGTCGAGCGCGGGCGCGTGCCCTTGATCGGCCGGGCCTCGACCAGGCGATGGCGGACGCTCGCGAACCGCTCCGGCGACGCGCTGACGATCTGGAACTCGCCCAGATCGAAATAGCCCGCGAAGGGCGCCGGATTGAGCCGCCGGAGGCGCTGGTAGAGGGCGACCGAATCCGTGCGCGCGGGGTGGAGCAGACGCTGCGCGAGGTTCACTTGGAACACGTCCCCGGCGTAGACGTAGTCGATCGCCCGCCGAACCGCTTGGAGAT
>Ga0101944_10003081_pt1 | contig 24400 bp, 27 predicted proteins | sample DewCreD2012metaG_FD_75245 | JGI IMG/M metagenome (GOLD analysis project Ga0101944, IMG submission 75245) | Hot spring sediment bacterial and archeal communities from British Columbia, Canada, to study Microbial Dark Matter (Phase II) - Dewar... ... | reverse complement strand
TGGCTTATTTTCTTTATAACATTCGTTAATTAATAATTTATATCGTTCTTCGAATATATGAAGCGGATATGCCGATTCCGGAAACAATACTATACTAAGCGGAAATAATCCAATTTTTGTCATTCTTTCCTTTTTAATTTAAAAATTTAGACGGTTTGTAATTTATTAAATTATTATGTTTTGCGGAAAAATCTCCATAAGAAAATTACAATAATTACTATAACTATAGGAAAAATAATTTTCCCATAAATTGATAAATAATAATCTATCAACTGCCAATTATCGCCAAATTTTGCACCAAAAAATAAAATTATACTATTCCAGATAATTGAACTAACTGTAGCAAATATAATAGTTAATGTAAAATTTATTCTCGACATTCCTGCAAAAAATCCTATTACAGCACGTGTACCGCTTAGGAATCTATTTGCTACGATGACTGAATATCCATATTTTCTGAACCATTCTTCTACCTTATCTAATGAATCTTTCGAAAGAAATTTTAATTTCCCCGATTCTATAATTTTTCGTTCGAAACCATATCCTATCCAATACATTATAGCAAATCCTAAAGAACCGCCTAAAGTAGAAGCAATTATCATCTCCGGAAAACCAACTACTCCCAATCCAATCAAAGTACCGGAAAACAATAAAACTGAATCTCCAGGCACAGGCGGAAATAAATTTTCTGCAAGAGTAATCAAAAAAGTTATAACCAATACCCAGTACCAGGGAACTCCAACTAAAAAATTAATAATTTGTTCGAACATTTAATTATTTTTCTGCAGAAGGAAATCTAAATTTAATATATTAATAATTTTGTCTTCTAATTTTCCGATAGATTTAATAAAATCGCTTGAAATATTTTTGGAAACAGTTGGTGGCTGCTCTGTAACCGAAGAATCGAACCTAAGCACTTCCCATACCGAATCTACAATTATTCCAACAATCATTGATTGGAATTCGAGAATTATAATTCTTGTATTTTTATCATAAGGAATAGTCTCTAAATTTAGTTTTTTCCTCATATCAATAATAGGTATTACTTTACCACGCAGATTAATCACACCTTTTATGTAATCAGGTGTATTAGGCACACGTGTATAATCGCTTACTTTGATAATTTCTCTAATACAATTAATTTCTAAAGCATAAATTTCGTTATCAATTCTAAAACTTACTAATTCTAATATTTCACTTTTATTTAAAGTTTCCATATACTGCTCCAGTGTAACAGAATTCAAATATACAATTTAAAATTAAATAAAAAGTAAAAAAAATAACTTTAAAGGATATTAAAGCAATATAAATTTGGATTCCTATTCCCCCTGTCCGTCATTCCCGTGCAAACGGGAAACTAAAAATAAGTATATAAATGCAATAGATTCCCACTTTCGTGGGAATGACAAACACAGATATTGTCATTCCCGTGCAAACGGGAAATTAAAAAGAAGTGATTAAAGGCAATAGATTCCCACTTACGTGGGAATGACATTGGAAAAAGAAATTGGGAATGACAAACGCCAACAGTGTCATTCCCGTGCAAACGGGAAACTAAAAATAAGTATATAAAGGCAATGGATTCCCACTTACGTGGGAATGACATTGGAAAAAGAATGTGGGAATGACAAACTCCAACAGTGTCATTCCCGTGCAAACGGGAAACTAAAAATAAGTGAATAAAGGCAATGGATTCCCACTTACGTGGGAATGACAATGGAAAAAGAATGTGGGAATAACAAACGCCAAAAGTGTCATTCCCGTGTAAACGGGAAACTAAAAATAAGTATATAAAGGCAATGGATTCCCACTTACGTGGGAATGACATAGTAAGAATGTGGGAATAACAAGATAAAAAAATGGGCGAAATACCGTTCGCCCATATCAATTATTATAATTTTTTTACTATAGAAAATAAATTGACGATTATAGAAACAAAATAATATACCACAATAGCTGACAACGCCAAAATAATATAAGCTAAAATATTTTCCTTCTTATCCGAATGGTTAATTATAGAGCGAATACTAAAAAATATAGACATTATAAGCGATAAAATTGTTAGAGGCACAAAAAAAATAAACCCAAATATAACTATAAATATGAGCAAAGAATGTATCTCTTCAATTATTTTGTCAAAAATCGATCCAGTACAGATATAAAATTCCACATTTATACAACTATCATTATGTGAGAGATAAGTCCCACTCCACGCAAATAAAATTATCGCAATAGGATAAAGAATTGCAATTATAAAAGAAATTAAAGCGATGGTGTTGAATTTTTTATAATCATATACATTGACTGCTTTTTTCATAAACGATTAAATAATAAACAAGATATATTAATTTTATCATTTTTATTCCGTAATATTTAAATAACGCTACCTCTACTTATTGTAAAAAGAGGTGTGCGTGTGGTTAATCCAGAACATTATTTTGTTCTAAAGGGAGGTACTATTATTAAATCTTTAGAGGAGTTAGTAAATGTTCTAAAAAATATTGATAAAGAAACTTTTGAATATCATGTTAATTCTGAAAAAAATGATTTTGCTAATTGGGTGCGTTACGTCTTTAAAGCAGGAAGACTTTCCGATATAATCGAAGGTTTCGATTATTCTAGTAAAGACAGAATTATAAAAGCAATACAGAAGCATCTTAATGAATGTAAAATACTAACAATAAATGCAGGGTCTTCATCAATAAAATTCCAGATTATAGAGATGACTTCAAGAGATGTTATATTCAAGGGAATAATCGATGCTATAGGGCTTGATAATTGTAGCATACAAATATTTAATGAAGAAATTGTTGAGAGACCATTGAAGGTTAAGAATCATGATGAAGCAGTATCTGCAATGATTAATGAGATGCTTTCTTCTGATGTTGTCGGGGATTTAAGTGAAATAAAAGCCATAGCGCACAGGGTTGTTCATGGAGGAGAGATATTTAATGAACCTGTACTAATAGATGAAGATTCACTCTCTAAGATAGAATCTTTGTCTAATATTGCCCCGTTACATAATCCACATAATGTTGCTTGCATAAAAGCATGTCAGAAAAATTTTCAGGGAATAAAGCAGATCGCTGTGTTTGATACATCATTTCATTCAACCATACCAAAAGAAAAATTCCTTTATGGACTACCTATAGAGTATTATGAGAAATATGGTATAAGAAAGTACGGCTTTCATGGCTCCAGTCATAAGTATATTTCAACGCTGATGCAGGAGTATTATAGTATAAAGAAAAAGAAGAATCCGAAATATATAATATGTCATTTGGGAAATGGTTGTTCCATAACTGCAGTGAAGAATGGCAAATCATTCAATACAACCATGGGATTTACGCCTACTGATGGATTGATAATGGGTACCAGATCTGGAAGCCTGGACCCATATATTGCAGTACATCTTGAGAAGATACTGGGTATAGGGTATCAGGATTTGGGTATAATATTGAACAAAAAATCTGGATTATTGGGGATTTCAGGATATAGCGATATGCGAAAATTATGGGAAAACAGAAATAATGAGGATTGCAAACTGGCAATGGATATGTTTGCTGATAGAATAACCCATCATATTGGTGCATATATTGCAGAACTAAATGGTGTAGATGGAATAGTTTTCACTGCAGGAATCGGAGAAAATGCATTCTATATAAGAAAGAAGGTACTTGAAAATTTCAAATTTTTAGGACTGGAAATTGACACTCGTAAGAATAATAAAAATGATTTTATAATAACAAAAAACAATTCTAAGATAGAATGTTTCGTCATAAAGACCAATGAAGAGTTGCAAATGGCATTAGAAGTAAAGAACTTATTAAAACTTTAATCTAATCCACAATATCTTATTATTCGTTCCACAAGATTTTGCTCTTCTAAATATATTCTGCAATGATTATGAGCTCTTTCTGTGGCTTCTTCTAAATCCACATCTACATTCCATAATTGTTTCATTAATTTAAGATAGTTCGGATAAAGTTTCTGTATTACATAAGTGCATACGAAAACATCATCAATATATCCTTTAGGTCCATAAACGTCATCTGGGAGCACATCATCAGGACTCACAAAATATGCTAGTGCAGAATTTATCAATATTCTTGCTTCTTTATCAACATATTCCTTTTCAAGCATATCTGATAATAGCTTAAAAAAATCAGGGATATATTTAACATCCTCTATATCCTCTCCTTGATCCTTGAAGTCTTGAAGTTCTTGCATCAGGAAAGTATAATATATTCTTTTCATTTTATCAATTTTTTATTCATTTTATCGGTTTTTATCTTATTTTTTATTGATTACTTTATTTATTAATTACGAATTTATGTAGTTTATTATTATATAATATCCGCGTATATATTAACACGGCACATAAAAATAATTACTCATACATCACTCATAAAAAAAGCTATTAAATATAATATAGTAAGAGTTATATTATTTTGCACCACATTTTTCTTTTAATTTATTCCACCTAGTATCAACATCTCTCTGAAATTGTTCTACTAAATGTTGATTTTCAGGAAGCAGCAAATGTTTGAATCTCGACTGTAATTTTAAAAATTCTATTATTGGAAGCTTTTTTCCTGACTCTTCAGGATTATAATTTAATTTATATTTTCCATCCTCTACTTCGTATAACGGCCAAAAACAGGTATCTACTGCAATTTTTGAAAGCATAACTGCATCCCCGTCATGTATACCCCATCCAGGTATGCATGGACTAAAAACATTAACAAATGATGCTGTTTCATCTGTAGACTTATAGCCTTTTTCTAATTTCATTATTAAATCCTGTATATTGCTTAATGATGCTTGTGCTACATATTTCATGTTATGCGCAACCATTATTTCTGTAAAATTTTTTCTTAACTCCTGTTTTCCAGTTCTTGAACTGCCCACAGGATCTGTTGTTGTATATGCATATAAAGGAGTTGCTGATGATCTCTGAACACCAGTATTCATGTATGCCTCATTATCATAGCATACATATAAGAATTTATGTCCTCGCTCTATTGCTCCGCTTAATGATTGTAAGCCTATATCATATGTTCCGCCGTCTCCTGCTATACATAAATATCTAAAATCTTTATCAACACTTATTAATCCTTTTCTCTTCAACGCCTTTACTGCAGATTCTATGCCTGCTATATTTGCAGCAGTATTCTCAAATGCTGTATGTATCCAGGGTGTTTTCCATGCAGAATAAGGATATATTGTTGTAGAAACTTCCAAACATCCTGTTGCTGAACTAACTATAACTTCTTTATCAGCAGCCATTAATGCAAGTTTTGCTATTGTTGGTGCTGGACATCCAGCACATAATCTATGTCCCCCAACAAGTTTTACTTCTCTTTTTGCAAATTCTTTAATGTTGACCAAGATATCACTCTCTTACTCCCCAGTATCTTAATTTATTTTTTTCATCTAAAAATTCATTGTCAATCTTTTCCAGTTCAGCATATAATCCTAATGCATCGCTTAATCCAAAATTTCTGCCTCCCAAACCAAACACATAATTTACCATTTTAGGCTTTTTAGGATAATGGTAAAGTGCGGCAGAGATCTCATTATATAACGGACTATAAGTTCCAAATCCTGATGCTCTCTCTAATATTATTACTGATTTTGCATTCTTTAATGCTTGTGCAATTTCTAATTCTGGAAACGGCCTGAATAATACTATTCTAAGCAGCCCCACTTTTTTTCCCTGCCTTCTTAATTCATCTACTGCATCTTTTAATATCCCGCAGGCACTAGACATTGCCACTATTATATGGTCTGCGTCTTCAGTATAATATTTTTCTACAAAACAGTATTCTTTTCCTGTTATTTTAGAAAATTCTTCATAAACCTTTTTTATCACACTTTTAGAATTTTCTATTGCATCAAACCCTTGCTTTTTATGTTCGAAAAAATAATCATAAAAATCCAAAGTTCCAACAGATAAAGGATTTTTTGTATCTAAAAAATCAAATATGGATTTTCTTATGCCCAAAAAATTTCTAACAATTGAATCATCGAGAACTTCAACATTGACTAATGAATGACTTGTTATAAAACCATCCTGACAAACCATTACTGGTAGTTGTACTTCATTATCTTCTGCAATTTTTACAGCCATTATATTATATTCATATACCTCTTGTGCATTTTCACAATAAAATGTTATCCATCCTGAATCTCTGACTGCCATTCCATCAGAATGATCACAATGAATATTTATCGGTCCTGATAATGCTCTATTAACCAGATTCATAATTATTGGTAATCTTAATGATGGTGCTATAAATAATGGTTCAAACATGAATGCTAGTCCTTGTGATGATGTTGCTGTCATGACCCTTGCTCCTGCAACGCTTGCCCCTATAGCTACAGACATTACTGAATGTTCTGATTCGCATCTTACAAGTTCACTATCTACAACACCGTCTGCAACATATTGGCTATATACCTCAACTATTTGTGTTTGGGGTGTTATGGGATATAATGGCACTACATCTGGATTAATCTGCCTCATGGCTTCAGCAGCGGCTTCTGCACCAGTTAATGCTTTAGTTGATTTATTCATTTATAACCTCAAATCTCATATAATAGACAACAGTACCATAAATAAAATTAATATCATCGGAAGTGATGATAAAATCATACCTATATAAGAAAAAATTTTTGACACTGTTTTCTCTGATTTCTTAAGACCTATTAAGCCTATGACAAAACCTAAAATCATAAATGTTATTGGTATAAAAAAAGAATATGGGCCTAGGTTTTCAAATGGGCCTCTGGGTCTTGAAAAAGCCAATCCTAAGGATTCTATAAAAAAAATTAAAGTCACCAACATAATAAGTCCTGATATGATAGAAAATATTGGAAAAAAATCATAAAATTTAATTTCTGTGTTTTTTTGTAAAATATTATTTTCAACCATTCTTCTTCACCTATTCCTCTTTTACCATTTTTATACAATGTACCGGGCATACTTGTGAGCATATTGAGCATCCTTTGCAATGTTTTAAATCTATGCCTATTATTTCAGGATTTCCATTTTGTTTTGCACTCTCTTTAATTATGCATACTGCATTATCCGGACAATATAAATAGCATAGCATGCAATGAATACACTTATTTGTATCTATTACAGGTCTTATGGATCTCCACGTTCCTGTATTAAACTGTTCTGAACTTCCACCTGATGTTTTTGCACCAATGCTTATCTCGTCTTTTTTAAGTAAAACCATAATTACCTCTTATTTAATTCGAGTATATGCTTCTTCTGCTGCTAAAATGTTTGCTTGAAGTTTTTCTGATGTTATTTTTCTTCCGAATTCTTCTTCTATTTCTTTTTTTAGTTCTTCTATGGTATAATGATTGCTTATTTTTGCCAACGCACCTAACATTGTTGTATTAGTTATTGCTGATTTAAGATATTTTAAAGCTATTGATGTTGCATCTATAGTATATGTTTTACAATTAATATTTAATTCTGATTTTAATTCTTCAGGACTCTTTGCAGTGTTTGCTAATAATATTATTTTTTCGTTTAACTTAAAAAATGTGCCATTTAATGACAATAATGTCGGATCTATAACTATAATTATGTTCGGATTTGCTTCACTACTGCAACCCCTAATAGGTGTTAACGATAATCTTGTGAATGCCCTCACTGGTGCTCCTTTTCTTTCCGGACCATAATCTGGAAAGCTTTGAACAAAGAATCCTTTTTTTATTGCTTGTCTGGCAACTATTTCTGCAGCGGTTTTTGCCCCTTGTCCACCTCTCCCTATGAATTCAATCTCATACATCTAAACCAATCCAATACATATAAAAGGTTTAATATTAATTAATTCTAATAGTATCATATTTGACACTATATAAATGTTATGACGATTATTTATAAAAGTTAAAAAAGTCGTTTGGCTTTTTCAAAACTTTTTTTCCAATATTTGTTGTCCAAACTGACGATTGCAACTCCTGTGGAAACGCCTGCATGAAGCATTTTTCCTTCACCAACATATATTCCTACATGGCCTAATGGTCTGCTCTTTTTTATTGTGAAGAATAATAAATCTCCTGGTTTCATTCTGCTGAAATCCATTTTTTTCTCCACAACTGTAACGCCGTATCTTGAAAGATCTCTTGATGATCCTTCAATATTTATTCCGTTCTTTGAGAATGCATATCTTACTAGTGAAGAACAATCCCAATGGTCTGGAATTTTTGATGTTTTTTCATTTGTTCCAAATACATATCTTTTTCCAATCTCTTTGGATGCTGTTTCTATTATTGATTGAGCAATCATTGATGAAGGACTAGACAATGAAAGATTAGGTGATTCAGAATTCACAATAGAACTAACACCATATTTATTAGCGTATTTATTATGACTCGGTTCTTCTGGTCTTCCAGGATTTTTAGCTTCTGCAGCGGATAATGCTGCACTTAAACCTATAATTGATAATGCTTTAGAGATCAGTCCTTGTTTTTCTCGTATCTTTTCAAGAAAGGTTTTTTTAAACAATTGTTCTTTTAAATTTTCAAGTTCATAAATTTCTTTTTTAAGACCAACACATAATCTTATTATTCTTACAGCATCATAGGAAGAAGCTCTTAATTGCAATATTAATGCTTCAACATACCTATTTATTAAGTTTGTATGTTCTAATGCTTTTTTTGAAAGCTCAGGATTTATTGATTCATTATTTTTTATACTTGGAATTATTAAATCAGTATCATGTTTTATGCCTAATAATATTTCTATTGCAGAATTGTTATTTATGAATAGTTGGTTAAAAAATTCTTTTAACTTGCCACTTGATGTACGCTTCAATTCTTTTATGTCTTCATAGATGTTTTCCATAATGTTATTAACAAATAACTTTTTTAATTAATAATAAAATTAATGAGTAATACTTATTTTATACTTTTTAATTATAAATTTTTTGTTGCAAATATTGAAAATAAATATAAATAACTATGTTTTTTTGTTGTTATGATAATAAAAAGACTCCCTGAAGATTTCATTGTTGATGAGATTCCTTTAGGTTTTTCTGGAAATGGGGATTATGCAATATATCTTCTTACGAAAAAAAATTATAATACTGAATCGGCAATTGAATATATATGTAAAAGATTTAACATATATAGGAAGAACATTAAATATGCTGGTTCTAAAGATAAACATGCAATAACAAAACAGTATATATCCATATATAAGGATAAAGGCAGATTGCATATAGATAAAGATGATTTAAGTCTTCACTTTATATCATTTCATGATCAACCATTGAGTTTAGGTTCATTACGAGGCAATAAGTTTAATATAAAAATAAGAGAAGTGTCTGCTGAAGAATTTGAATTATTTAATAATCATTTCAGTCAAGATTTTATTTTTCCAAATTATTTTGATGACCAAAGATTTTCAGAAAACAATTATGAGATAGGAGTATCAATATTAAAGAAGAATTTCAAGAAAGCTTGTGAGCTTATCGGCTTGGTGGTAGAAAATAATGATTATGTCTCTGCATTAAAAAGCATTCCCTCAAAAACCTTGCTTTTATACATACATGCAGTACAAGCTTATATATTTAATAAAGAGTTAAGCGAATTAATAATGAAAAAAGATAATTATTATTTAAGGAATTATAGGCATGGACAATTAGTTTTTCTTGATAATAAAAAATATGATGAATTTCCGGAACGTATTAAATTGGTGGGTTTTGATTCTAATAATAAAATTCTTTCTGATTTAGGTTTGACTTCAAGAGATTTTATCATTAAACAATTTCCAGAATTAAGCGTTGAAGGCATAGATAGAGAATGTTTTGTAAAGACAAATTTATTTTACAAAAAATATGATGAATATAACGAGATTGATTTAGAGTTTTCTCTGCCTAAAGGCAGTTATGCTACAATGTTGATTAAAGCATTATTCTGATTAGATTATAAAATAAAGTTCATAAAATAAAATGTTTATGTATTGCATTTATCATTCTCTTTATGAATAATGCGGCAATCCCCCATAAGAATGGAAGCCAGTAGGGTATCCCTATAATATTTGGAAAGGCATAAGTCCATGCCCCGAATGCAATTGCTATTGCTTCAGCCGTCGCTCCAGCTATTCCTGATACTATGTATAAGTATATGTCTTCTTTGTCATTATATATTATAATCATTATTATACTTATGAGTATTAATATTATTGTTAATAATAATGGATTCTTCCAACCTAATGCTACTGAAAAAAGGGTGATTATTGCAAGAACAACACTATATGCGAATGCTTTAAATAATTGTTTCATTATATCCCCCTAAATATTAATGATTTTCATTTAAAAATATATGTATTATGGCTTTTTTTATTTTATTAGTTTAAACTTGTTTTAAACTAAATCCGAAAAATATATATACTACTTAAAAGTAATTAATATATGGGTAAATTTTTTAATTTAGAATCAACCATAGAAGGACAATTAAAAAAATTCTGTAATAAAGGATATGTTCTTCATGGAACACCTCATAGGTATGAACAAGACACACATAATGGAGGACATGTTTTTATACCAAAAAATCATACCATACTAGCCAATAAAAGTCCAATACATGCAATGTATTATGCGTTGTTTGATGATAAAAAATCAAAGCTAAGTACCTTCAATAATAATGGATATATATACGCTTCTGTAATACTAAACTCTTTATGCGATTCAATAAGAAATGAAGGATACATATATGTTTTTTCAGAAAAAAATTTTATAAAAAAAGGAATGCTTTACATAAAAAATCCAAAAAACGCATTATTAGAAACATTAATGATAAAAAATGTTAAAATAACAGATTTTAAACCGCCAATATACCATAATTTAAAGATATTAAAAGAAAAGACTCTTTAACAAAAAAAAACAATAGAAATATAAAAACATAAGAAATAACATCACAAGAGAACAATACAAGAGACGATGTCATGATAACAATTCCGGGAATAAGTCCGTTATTGATGTGGATTGGTTTTCTACTATTGATAGCTATATTTCTAATAATTGATTTAGGCATATTCAACAAGAAACAGCATGCAATAACTGTTAAAGAAGCATTAATATGGGTTGCCATATGGATAAGTATTGCACTAATTTTTAATGTATTTGTTTGGATTGAATGGGGTTATGAAACAGGATTAAAGTTTCTTGCGGGATACCTCTTAGAGAAATCATTGTCAATAGACAACATATTTGTAATATTCTTAATATTTATGAGTTTCAAAATTGAACCAAAATATCAGCACAAAATACTTTTTTGGGGTATCACTGGTGCAATATTCCTAAGAGGAACACTAATTCTGGCAGGCACGGCATTAGTATCTAAATTCCAGTGGATATTATATTTTTTCGGGATATTTTTAATATATTCGGGCATTCACATGGTTTTTAAGAAAGATGAAGATATTGATCCTCACAATTCATGGATTGTAAAAACGATTCACAAGATTATTCCCGTATCAAAAAAACATAATGGAAAATTTTTCGTTAAATATAATAAAAAAAATGATAAAAAAACTGCAGTAACTATATTATTTGTGAGTCTTTTAGTAATTGAATTTACAGATGTTGTTTTTGCATTTGACAGCATACCTGCAATATTCGGTATAACAACAGACCCATTCATAGTTTTTACATCAAACATATTTGCAATACTTGGCCTTAGATCGTTATATTTTGTTATAGCAAAAATTCATGATATGTTTGTATTTCTACAGTATGGACTCGCACTCGTATTAATATTCATAGGTGTAAAGATGATAGTCGAAGAATTTATCCATATAAGCATTGGAATAAGTCTCGGAATAGTTTTCTTTACACTTTTCACGTCAATAATTACATCAATGGTGTTCGGGAAAAAAATTAAAAATAATAAATAGTTTTTTAATAAAACATAGTGTATAAGCAAGTATAAAGAAAATATAAAAAATAGCAAACACTAAAACATTGCAAACACTACAATATTACGCTCTGAACATTTTTTATTTTAGATATTCTATCTATTAATTTATCCACATATATTTTTTCTGTATGAAGCAATTCTATGTTTATTATTGCCGTATCGTTTTTTCCAAATTTAGTGTTGATGTTTTTAACCAACAAGTTCATTCCTGCTATCTCATGCAGTATCTCTGCCAATAATCCTAGACGATCCTTTACATACACATGAATTAATATTGATTCGTCTTTTTTCTTTGTTACTTCTGGATGTATCTCTCTAGAGAAGTCATAACTGTACAAGTTTATACAATTCGCCTTATGTATTACTATCTTACCATCTTTTGATTTAAATGCACGTATCTTATCCCCTATCTGTGGAGAGCAACATTTTGGCAATTTGATATTCGGAGATTTTCCTTCTAAAACTATTGCCCCATCCTTGAATTCTATGCTCTTAAATTTTTTTTGACGCTCCTGACTAAGTTTCTCTCGTTCCTCGTGTTTCTTAGGATTGTGCTCTACCGGTATGCCTAATGAATGCTTTATCTTTAATATAGTATTATTAGATTTTGCAAAACCAATCCAAGACCTTGAAGGAGATGCATTCTTAGCAGTTATTATCTCCACTATATCTCCAGGAGATAGCTTATAGTCCAGAGGTACAAGCACATTATTCACTTTTGCAGATTTGCAGTGATTGCCGATATCAGTATGTACTGCATATGCGAAATCTATTGGCGAAGCATTCTCTGGAAGACTTATTATGTCTCCTTTCGGAGTAAAAACAAATATCTCTCTCTGAAACAAATCCATTTTTAGTGATTCGACAAATTCCGTAGCATCTTCTGAGTTTCTCTTCCATTCTAAAAACTCTTTAAGCCAAACTATTTGTCTATCAAATTTCTTGTCCTGCTCATCCCCTTTATATTTCCAATGTGCGGCAATTCCCTCCTCTGCCTGCCTATGCATTTCTTTATCCCTTATTTGAATTTCTAATGCTACCCCTTCATCTATTATTACTGTTGTATGTATAGATTGATACCCGTTTGGTTTAGGAACTGCAATATAATCTTTGAGCCGGTCTGGCATATGCGGCCATAATTTATGGACCAGTCCTAATGCTTTATAACAATCTGCAACATTGTCAGTGATTATTCTTATGGCTATAAGATCATATATCTCTTCCAATGGCTTATTGTCTTTTATAAGTTTCTTGAATATACTATAGAAATGTTTTGCTCTTCCATTGACTTCTGCTTTTATGCCATGTTCTTTCAATTTTTGCTTAACAAAATCTATTATTTTAGATACTTCTTTTTCTCGCTGTTCTCGTTTCTTTGATAATTTATTTTTCAGTTCTTGGTAAACTGCAGGTTCGAGAAACCGGAATGCAAGATCTTCCAATTCTGCTTTAATCTTATTCATTCCTAGCTTGTGCGCTATAGGGGCGTATATATCCATGGTTTCTTGAGAGATTATCTTTCTTTTTTGTTCGGGAAGATATTTTAATGTACGCATATTATGAAGTCTGTCCGCCAGTTTTATTAGTATCACGCGTATATCTTTTGATGTAGCAAGTATTATCTTTCGTATATTCTCTGCCCTTCTTTCATGTTCCTCGTCCTGCGTCAATGTGGTATTTACTTTTTGGAGTTTAGTCACGGACTTGACCAATTCTAGCGTTTCGCTATCGAATTCTCGCTCCAATGTTTCAGGCTTAATCTCTAGTTCCAAAACGTCATGCAATAATCCTGCAGCTATAGTGTGGGAATCAAGTTTCAATTCTACGAGTGTTTTTGCCACTTCATAACAATGTGTGAAATATTCTTCCCCGGACTCTCTTTTCTTATCATTATGAACTCTTGCAGAAAATAAGAGTGCTTTCTCTATTATCTTATAATGTACATGCGGATTATATGACCTCACCTTAGAAATGAGCTCTTCATACAATTTTCTTGCATTGCTTTCGTCCATTTTATTTCATAATGGTTTACAATGATAAAATACTTACATCAATCATATTACTTGCATCAACCATATATTTATAAGCTACGCTTTTCAGTTTTTATGCCCGTTCAATATATCCATAATTTTTTTATTAACTTCCTCTATTGAACCCGATGCATCTATGACGTACAAAACACCTAATCCTTCATAGTATCTTCTCATAGGGAGCGTTTTCTTGTTATATATTTCAAGTCTTCTGCGTACTTCTTCGGGTTTATCATCATCCCGTTGTATCAGCTTGCTCCCGCATATGTCGCATATTTCATCTATTTTTGGTTTTATCCATATTATATTATAATTTTTTCCACAAAGAGGACACACTCTTCGTGTAGATATTCGATTTATGGATTCGTTTTCTGACAGGTCCAGCTCAAAGGCATAATCAGTATGAAAATTTTTGGAATAGAAACCAAGTTGTTCTTCATCACGAGGATATCCGTCTATTATTATTCCTTTCTCAGCCTCAGGACTGTTTACTGCCCTTAACAATAATTCATTAGTTATTTTCGCAGGAACGAGTTCTCCCTTGGCGAGTATACCCTCCACTTGCTTTCCTATTTCAGTATTTTTTTTAACTTCATTGCGCAGTGCCTCGCCCATTGAAAAAGCCAACATTCCTGTCTTTTCTGATATTAATGCTGACTGCGTGCCTTTTCCCGATCCTTGTGGACCAAAAATTATTATAATCATAACACCACCTCATAATAATTATAAATATAAGCATAAAACAGCACATATTAAAGCATAACTTATGCACATGAAATCAAACGACATATAATCAACCAAAATATCTTACTCTTCCGTTTGTTCCTGGTCGTTTCCAGGAATCTTGCATCTTATTTATTATTTCTATCATCTCTGGTTTGAACTTTTTCAGTTCAGAATGTGCATAATTTATAGTTGCAACCATATCCTTTTCGTCATTTTTTATTTCTGACTTCACTATTTCTCTGTGCAGTATCATCATGTTCTTATACATTTCAAATATTCTTGTCTTTTCAGAATCGTCGAATATGGTGCATTCATGCAAAGAATGAAATTCTTCTGGTTGGAGTATTTGTATCAGTATCTTTATGTAATATTCGAGTCTCTCCTGCATCTTTTCAAGCACAACCTTGATATGTGATGCGTCCTCTGGAACATAATACTCTCTAAGTATTTCTTGAACATTCTTAAGATTTTCCTTAAATTTTATATTAGTATATTTAACATTATCAGTATATTTAACAACTGTATCATCATGAGATATTTTCCTTTTATTCTTTTCCATGATTAGAAAGAAATCTTGAGTGTTTTTAAAGTTTTGCCCTGAGAAATAAATTTAGAAAAAATGCGTCATAAGATTTTATGTTAAATTTTATGTTAATACTATTTGATATTGGATAGAAAACACCGTTTATTATAATAATCAACAGACATCATATGTATGGTTCGTTCATTATAAATAAGCCCTCCTTCTAGACACATACTTTCCAAAGATATAATTTCTCAAGGATCTAACGTCATAAAATTTGTTATTATCTAAATATCTCACTCCGTTAGAGAACATTATTTCTGCCGCTTCTTGCATCAATTCTGGTAATGGTTCGAATATCTCATTTATTGTTTTCTTGCCTGACTTAATATCTATATCTCTCCATATTACATCATAATTATTTCTTGGTTTAGAAAAATTCAATAATTTCATTGGATGCAAATCCGTACCTGTTCTTAAATCGTCATTAGTAACAGTCTTATATAATACTACCGGATAGAACATGTCATCGCACAATATTCTTATGCTCGTCTGTCTTCTGGCCCTGGAAGTGTTCTTGAAAGCTACAGCAATAAAATAGTGTTTTCCAATCTTTTCAATAGTGTAACCAGAAAACACTCTTCCTTTACGGTGCATATGATTCTCCAATGCTTGCATCATTGCCCAGGTGAAATCATTTTTTGGAAGGCTCTTGCCATATATAAAAGCCTCTATTGATGCTTTACCTTTTTTAATCAAGTCAAGATATTCTTTTGAAGTAAAGTCATTTAAATGCTCTAAAAGCATGATGTCTGCAGACAAATATCTTTTATCCCTAGATTTATATTTATTAGCGCCCTTTATTCCCACATTAACTCTCAAGAACGTTTCTATTGCTAAATCAGGAACATTATTGAAATCAAAAGGAAGAATTGATCCTTTCACATCAGAAAGTATTGCCGAAGGATGACCCTGTTCTTTCTTCTTCACTTCTTGATCTAGTTTTATTAACACTTGTGCTATCCCCGAATCAACTATGTCAACGTGTGATTGATACGGTTTTATTGCGTCCTGTCCGAATTTTTTTTCTATGTTTTCAAGATGTCTCGCCTCCCTAGGTATGCCCTTGCTCCAATAAGACAATTCATCTGACTTATAGAATGAATGTGGTGTTCCCCCTTTAAATTCAAAACGTGCGAGTGTGTCTTCAAGTCCTTCAATAATTAGCGCATTGAACAAAGATACGTTGTATGCAGGATTTCGCGCAGTTCTCTTTCCTCTTGTATCAACATTAGCAAAAACATTATGACGTATAGTCACGTTTTCGGTGTTTCCGTCAGCACCAGTAAAAATTGCCCCGTTATTATTTATTATCTTTGATGTTCCATATGATTTCTTTGCTATTTCTTCAAGATTTTTTATACCGAATCGTTCTCCTCTTTCAGCATGTGCTCGCACTATTTCTGCGAGTAAGGGGGTTTTTTCAGAAATATATTTGTTTTTGATTATGTAATCTACTTTTGTATCTAAAGCATCTCTTATTCTTGATTTATCAGTGACCGCAATCCATGCTATTGCAAATTGTGCAGGACTATAATAATAGTTCCCTATTCTTAATGCCGCGTGCAACCCGTGAAGTCCTTTATTCATTTAACCAAGTAATAAGCATTATTTCATAAAGTTTTATATTTTTCAAATAAATACGCAACATTTTTAAACATAATTTCATACTATTTATCGTATACAAATATATAAATAGGATATAAATGGAAACTGCCAATATGCTGTTTACTGATCGGAGCAAACTATGAGAACTATCAAAGATTTCAATTTTGACAATAAAAGAGTTTTAATAAGAGTAGATTACAATGTGCCTATTGATGAGAATGGAGAAATAGTTTCAGATACACGAATAAAAGAATCGCTTCCGACAATAAGGTATATTATTGAGCACAATGCTAAGCAAATTCTGTTGATGAGTCATCTTGGTAAACCCGATGGAAAAATTGTTGAAAAACTTAAGATGGATAAAATTGCTGAAAGATTAGAGAAACTTCTTGACATGCCTGTATTAAAGGTTGATGACTGTATAGATATAAAAATTCCTGATGCGAAGATAATAATGCTTGAAAATTTAAGATTTCATGCTGAAGAAGAAAAAAATGACGAACATTTCTCTGAAAGACTCTCAAAACTTGCAGACATTTATGTAAATGACGCATTTGGAACAATGCATAGGGCGCATGCATCTACAGTCGGAATAACAAAGTTCTTACCAGGATGTGTTGGTTTTTTGGTTGAAAAGGAATTAAAATATTTAACACTAAAAGATCCAGAGAGACCTTTCGTTGCAATATTAGGTGGTGCAAAGATATCTACAAAGATCCCTGTCATTAAAGAACTTATAAAGAAGGTTGATTATCTTTTGTTAGGCGGTGCAATGATATTCACACTTTACAAAGCAAAAGGTTTTGAAATTGGAAAATCTTTGTATGAGGAAGAATATTTAACAGAAGCAAAGATGCTGCTTAATAATGAGAAAATAATACTTCCAGATGATATCGTATGTGCATCAGCAATATCTGCAAATGCAGAAATAACTATAGTTCCTGAAGATATAATACCTAAAGATTTCATAGGATTAGACATAGGTCCTGATTCTGTCAAACTATTTGAGATATACATTGACAAGGCAAAAACAATATTCTGGAATGGCCCATTGGGCTACTTTGAGATAGACAAATTTGGAGAATCAACAAGGCAGATTGCAGAGTATCTTGCAGAGTCTGAAAAAACAGTAATTATAGGTGGTGGTGATACAGAAGACGCAATAAAACCATGGAAGGAAAAATATACACATGTATCCACGGGAGGCGGTGCAAGTCTCGAATATATTTCCGGAAAAGAACTTCCTTCAATAAAAGCATTAAAAGAAAACGAGATAGAATTTCATGATGTTATATAATAACCTAAATATCAATTCCTAGTTGTGTAAAATAAAAATTTCCTGATGCGATGTTAAGTCTTTTCTTATGAGTGTTGACGGTAAATTCCTTTGCTTCTTTATCGGCTAAATCCAACGATTTGCTTATCCATCCATCAACTGTAGGGATATAAACATTTGCTATCCCAAATTTTTTCATATAAGGAATACATTTTGTACAAGTATATTTAGTTTTAAAAAATAACTTTCCAGAATCATAAAAATATCCGGCAACATATAAACTACTCCCTGAAACATTGAAACCGTTAATAATTGCATCATTCAAAGCTTCGACTTCGGCATGATTGGACATGCCCTGTTTTATTATTCTATCTAATTTTCCAATATATGGGTGAGCTATGGCTCGATTATAGCCCTTGCCTAATATTATTCCCTCTTTGATAATAATACTGCCATATCTTTCATATCCTTTTGATTGCTTAGCAAGAATCATACAATCAATGTAATGCATATCCGAAAAAATATCCAAAATACCCACACAGAGAAGGAAAAATATAAATATATAAAGCTTATTAAAATAATAAGAATAGTTAAAGTCTCATGTTCATACTTTTTTCTTTTTTGTTTCTTTTCGTAAATAATACCCTTTGTCTAATAAATTTTTTACAATTAAATCTTTGCCTTGTTTCTGAAATATTCCGTATCCTAAATTTTCATCATGTTCATTTTGCACAAATACGTATCCTGAATTAATATTTTTTGGATTACGCAATATAGATTCATTTAATATGTTTCTTCCATACAGAAACAAACTCTCAGCCTTCTTATTGACAAAAATCTTTAAATTATCGGCACCATTCATCTTCGATAGCATATCTATAAATGCTGGGCTCGGATCAAAATGTTTCCCAGAATCATGTCCTAAGTATAGTCCTACTGAGAAAACATCCCTATTTATTTTCGAGCGTAATTCTTTTAATGATTCGTCTGCATAATAATAATTTTTCCCAATCTTAATAACTTTCGATTCATTGAGCTTAAACCCCAACAATAAAGCGAATTGCATTGCATCCATGGTGTTAAAACATATATGTATATTAAAAATTTTATTAGAATTACTTTATTTTTTTAAAATATTGTTCTATAGATTCTATCATCTCCTCACGCGTCTTGCACTTGCTTATTGCTTTAGCAAGTTCATTGTTACCTATAAGCATAAGCCATCCCTCAAAATCATTCTTTGTTTTATCGACATATTCACCAAATGTCAGATCCGACATTGTTTTTAACTCCTTCAACAACTCTTTTTCATCTCTCAATAAAACACCTGTCTTAAGTTTAAAATATTTGTCTATCAACTCTTCTTTTTTTCTCTTAACTATTTGTTTAGCTATAGGTTTCTTGCTTATATATTGTATCTTTGACATTTTCTGTATTATCAATGTCAACACAAAAAAAACTATCATAAACATACAAAGTATCATGAAGTCCATCTGTATAGCAGACCATTCGGCACTAAATAACGTTACTTTTTTCAATAATTCTGAAGCAATAACATATGGATTGTAGCGTGCAAGTTCCTGGACTGCATCGGACATTGTCTCAAGTGGAAGCACAAGGTTTGATAAGAAGAGCAAAACGCTGCCTATAGATATTGATGCCATTGTTACTGCTTCTTGACTGTTGAAAAGGTATCCTATTATCATTCCCAAGAATGTGAAAACTATTATTGACACCAGCAATGTAAGCAAAGTTAAGGAGATATTTGTTAGTATTGACGTATTCAAGAAATAATATGCCAGTATCAACACTAATATTAATTGTAGTATGATTACAAAGAAACTAGTGAGAAATACTGATATTATGAACGTAAAATCTTTTGTCGGAGTCGTAAAATTTCTGAAATAAGCCTTTGATGTTTTTTCTATTATTATTATAGTACTTGAAAGCATTATACTTATGAATACTATCATTAATATTACAAGGTAGGGAAATATGAAGTTTAAGTTGTTAGATTTTGCCGTTATTGGTTCAACCCTTGTCGTTACGGGATTAACTATATTCTCTGCAGAAGTGACCTTTAATGCATTTATCTGCGCATTTATTTTTTCTGTTGATGCCTTTATCATGTCAAGATCATCCTTAATCTTATCCATACTAGACTGTATATCTTCTAGGTTTTTTGTACTGCCCGTTGTTGCTTCTTTTGCATTTAACAAGCGTTCATTCAACAATCCGACCTCTTCATCTAAAGAATCTAGTGTATCACTGAGTGTCGCCAAATGCCTTTTTGTCAGATTATAAGTTTTATTTACTTCACTTCTGTATGTTCCTAAATCCGACTCAAATGAATTCACGAAATCAGAGCAATTCCCAGAACAATCATTGCCTACTGAATCTAGGTCACTGATTAGCGTATATCCTGCATCTACTACATCCATTCCATTCTTTTTCAATGTATCTATATCTTTATTTATTGTCGTTAAAGCGCTTAGCATCTCAGAAGAATCTATATTTGCTTCAGACAAGTCTATATTTCCCAATTTAGATTTTACTTCAGAAATTTCACTATTTAGATTTGTCAGACTAGACTTTATGGCAATTATTTTAGCTATGTTTTCATTGTTTGTCCTTTGCGAAAACATTAATGCTGAAAGAAGATCATTGGTTAATTGTGTACTTAACTGACTTGATGTCAAATCAACCTTCTCACTCACTGCATCAAGCACTGCATATACAAAATTTGCTCTTGATTGATCAACATATAATATTACTTCGTTACTTTGATTGTTTGATATTTCAAAATTGTTAGGAAACACCATACACATATGGCTTTTACCTTGCTCAATCATCTCTATGCACATATCTGCATTAGAATATTCTATTAACGCAAATCCCTGGTTTGCTGACAATGCAGATATAAACGATTGTGTTAATTCAGTTTTTTGAGGAGCATAATAACCAATATTCAACTTTGATGCTGAAGGATTATTGAATGCGAATCCTACCAATAGCATTATTAGTAGCGGACCGAATATAGTTATAAACATGCTTGTCTTCGACCGCATCAACAATTTCAGATTTTTTGTAGTTATCTTCAATACTTTCATAATTTACCACATCAATTCAGATAATTAATCACCTTAATTTTGAATTTTTTCTTCTCATTTCTTCTTTCTCATCTTCTACCTGTTCCTGCTTATCCTTCTCTGATTCTGTTATCATTATGAATATTTCATCAAGAGTCGGTTTTGTAACTTTCAGATCCACAATCGTCTCTTTATGTTGATCAAGTTTTTTTATGAGTTCTCCAAGAACTATTTCTGGCTTTGAAGTATATATCACCAGTTTTGTGCCTTTATCTTCTATTTTCGCGATTTCTTTAATCACTTCTTTATCCTTGAAATCCGATATCTGATGATAATTCCCTGGAAATGTTTCTAGGTGTATTTCTTCATGCTTGCTGAATCTGTCCTTTATCTCATTAGGTGTGCCTACTGCTAGCATCTTCCCCTCTTTTAATATCGCTATCCTGCTACATAAAGTCTCTAGCTCAGAAAGATGATGGCTTGACAATATTATTGTAGTGCCTCTTTTGTTTATCTTCCTAACTAGTCTCCATATATGATTTCTTAACAATGGATCAAGATCCGCCGTCGGTTCATCAAGTATCAATATCTTTGGATCATGAACTAATGCACAAGCCATATCAAGTCTTCGCTGCATACCTCCGGAGAGGTTCTTTGCCAGATTGTTCTCTGCTCCTTGCAAATCCATGAGATTTATTAGTGTAGTGATATTAGATTTCAATGTATCCTTATTCAAACCGTATAATGTTCCAAAATAATCAAGATTTTCTTTTACAGAAAGATTTGTATAGAAACTAGGTACTTGGCTGGCCATACCGATTATCTTTTTTAAATCATCATTATACTTAAATACACTCCTAAAACTATGAGAGTCTTTATGCTCTAAAAGATGCTCATTTCTGAATTCTACATCCCCCGCCTCTGGTTTCAGAAATCCAATTATTATATTTAATAGTGTTGTCTTACCGCTTCCTGAAGCACCTATTATCCCAAATATTTCCCCAGCATTTATTTCTACATCTACATTATCGAGTATTATCTTTCTATCGAATACCTTAGAAACGCCCTTGACTTTTATTACTGGAACCGGCATTGACTCAACCTCTCGTCAAAAACTAAGAAGTGTAATATATAAATGTTTTGGAATTGTAAATTGTCTAATGTGAATTCTCTGCCTGATTAGGCATTCATCCGTTGTACATATTTATATATCGTTGTATATATTTATATATATACAACTTATTCATCCGATGTATTAATAATACCGTAAGCATAATGCTTAGTAAGAAAATAGTATAGAAAATTTACTCTATGCTGTTGTCTTCTCTGCGACAGATTTGATTTTGACTACTCCGCCTGTTGCATTGATCTTCTCTATTGCTGATGCAGTTGCATAATCGCATGTTATACTATATTTTCTTGTTGCATCTCCTGATCCTAAAAGTTTGTTTGCTTTCAAATCATGAAGATTCAAATAATATAAATCTCCTTCCTTCTTTATTTTTCCTTCACGTAATAGTTTCTCAAAATGTTCCTCTATATAGAATATGTTCAATCCTTTCGAACGTTCTCCTGTTTTTGATACAAATCCGTGTCTGCCAAAATATTTTTTATCCTTCCAAATACTAGGCTTTTTTTGATCTGCCTTCTTTCCTGTTCCTGCATTGCCTACTCCGCCCTGGTGTCCTGATCCCCTATGCTTCTTTTTTGAACCATAACCATGCGTATGATGTCCTCTGAACTTCACTGTTTTTTTTCTTCTGTTAAGCATTTTGAACCTCTAATTCCACAATCATAAATTAACCATTAAATATTATATCATCCACATTTATATCAAGTAAATATTGTCTTTTATGCCTTTTTGTATTATATCATCTTTTTTATAAGTGCATTTATTTCTTTTCCCCGGTATCCTAATGCTCCTTTATTAGTGAACGCGGCCTTTATGCCTTTGCTGCCGAATCCTCCTCTTGGGGGTTGTAGATGAAAATAATTTTGTATTTTTCCATTTATTTTCACTGCTCTTTTCTCCACTAATAGTTTATAAGTGTCATCATCCAACTCTCCATAAGTAACATAATCCTTACATTTTTCCGCCATTCCTTTTATCTCTGGAGTGTTATCATATACTGAACAAACATGTTTCTTGTGAAGTTTAAGCATTCTCATTGTTGATTCTATCTTGTTGTTTACATCATCTGTTCCTCTTAGTCTAATGATTGCAAGTTTTGTCATTTTCTACTCCATTATTTTATTATTTTAACACATAACGCTAAGCACTTTCCTTTAATTATACACAAATATACTCAAATAATTATTGAGTATATTGCTTAATATTAATTATCAACTCTTTTTGATGAACCATGTGTTATTGCAAGATTGTCAACATGGTGTTTTTGTACTTTTGTAGTATTCAATTTAAGCAATGCTTTCTCCAATGCAACTATTACATTTATCTTATTTCGTGATTGCCCTCTTACTTTTGTCCAACAATCCTGTATTCCTGCAAGTCTTAATACTTTTGCAACTTCTTTCTCCGCTTTCAACCCTGTGCCTTTAGGCGCAGGTCTTAATTCTACGGTAACTGAACTACATTTTCCCACTACTGTGAATGGTATTGAATGAGGCGTCTTACATCCGCATTGCCAAGATCCGCATCCCCTGGTCACTCTTAAAAGTCCTAATTTAGCTTTTCGTAATGCTTTTTCTCTTGCAGGAACTGTTTCTTTGGCCTTTCCAAATCCTAATCCTAAATAACCGTCCTTGTTACCTATTACTGCATATGTCGCAAATTTTGGCTTGTTACCTTCTTTCGTCTTCTTCTGTGTCTGCCTAAAAACTCTTCTTGATCCTCCACCGAACTTGCCTTTGGATTGTCCTATCATTAATAAATCAGACTCTGTATTCGGCAATAACATATCCACTATCTCTGGTTCAAGTATTGGTTTTCCTGATTGCAACACCTCATCTATATTAGTAATCTCTCTTGATTTAACTTTTTTTCCTAATTCTGTCTTTGGTTGCCATCGCTCAACATCCTGACTCATAGTTATTATTTCTATGGAATCTTCAGGTATTGGTTCTATGACAATTTTTTCTTCTTTTTCTTGTGGTTTAGTCATTTTTGCACCAATTATGATTTGTT
>Ga0101944_10003079_pt1 | contig 24408 bp, 18 predicted proteins | sample DewCreD2012metaG_FD_75245 | JGI IMG/M metagenome (GOLD analysis project Ga0101944, IMG submission 75245) | Hot spring sediment bacterial and archeal communities from British Columbia, Canada, to study Microbial Dark Matter (Phase II) - Dewar... ... | reverse complement strand
TCCGGACACGCCCCTGATCATCGACCTGAGCGATCTGCCCCGCCCCCGTGCCCGCAGGCTCAAGTATCTGGGCCTGGTCCGCGACGGCAGCCAGGATGGACGATTGGTCAGCGGCTATTGGTGCCTGGAGATTTATGCCTGCTGGGGCAAGGGGCGTATCACCCCCTTGCTGCTGCATCCCTACGGCATGGATGATCCCACGGTCCGGAGCGAAAACGCCCAGATCCTGCGGCAGGTGGATCGGGTCATGCGGGCCACCGACGGCAAGGGAGTGCTGGTGATGGACATCGGCGCTGACCGGGACAGCCTTCTGATCCCCTGGATCGATGCCCACCGCAGGTTCGTCATTCGCCTGCGGGGCGACCGGCGGCTGTTGCTGGACAATGGCGTGCAACTGCCCGCCAGGCACCTGGCCGAGAGGCTCTTGCAGCAGGCCGCGGCCCAGGGCAGGCGGACGGCCTGGACGCGAGTCTACCTCCCCGAGCGTGTCGGGGAGCCGCTTTACCTGGTCTGTCGGGTCCTGCCCGGGCGGGACCACCCCCTGATGCTCCTGACGAGCCTGACCGTGGAGAACCTGGAGGCGGCCAACAAGACGCTGTGGTACTACCGCCGGAGGTGGGGATGCGAGGAATCGGCGCGTTTCCTGAAAAGCCGGCTGGGGCTGGAACGATTCGCCCTGCGCACCTACGAGGCCTTCGCTCCCTTACTGTTTCTGGCCACGGTTGCGATGGGCCTGCTCACATGGCTGCAGATGCGTTTTGCATCCCTGGCCCGATGGCTGGCCCGGTCCCGACCCGGCCGCCGTGCGGTGAAGTTTCTCTACTACCGGCTGCTGGAATGGTGGGAGAGCCAGATTCTCCAGGCCCTGTCGAATCGAATCCCGCCATAGGCCGCGAAACGGGTAGTCGCGTCGATCCGTTCGGTTGATGCCCCCACGTAGCGCCAGTACAATCGCGATTTATGCGAAAATGGGCGTGGCTTGGCATGGCATTGGCGTTGTCGCCGGCGATCGCGCTGGGACAGACGACCGGCTCCCTGGGACAATCCACATCACCATCCTGGGAGCTGCGCGACGGCCGGCGGTGGCAGCGCGTCGAGCCCCCCACCAGCGCTCCGGCGCCCGACGAAACTCTCGACTATGTCGAGGAAATGATCCGCAGCAGGCAGGGGCAGGCCGCCAAGCGGCTGGTCGTCGCATGGCTCCGCTCGCACCGTGATTCGCCGGTGTGGGATCGTGGGTTGTACCTGCTGGGACAGGCGAACTTCGTCGCCGGCAACCGGATCATGTCCTTCTATAACTTCGACGAACTGCTCGACAAATACCCCGGCAGCCGCTACTACATTCCTGCCCTGGAGCGGCAGTACGACATCGCCGACCAGTTCCTCAAGGGCTACAAGCTGCCGTTCCTGGGCATGCCTCTCTTCGATGCCAAGGCCCAGGCCATCGAAATCCTCTATCGCATTCAACAGCGGGCACCGGGCTCGGCCATCGCGGAGAAGTCGCTGCTGCGCACCGCGGATCACTACTACGCCAACTCCGATTTCGATCTGGCCGCCGACGCCTACGCCGCGTACGTCCGTGCCTACCCGCGCAGTCCCTATCTCTCGCGGGTTCGCCTCCGCCAGGCATTTTCGGCCCTGGCCCAGTTCCGCGGCGTGAAATTTGACGGCACGCCGGTCATCGACGCCCGCCAGCAACTGGTGGACCTGGTGGCCGCCTATCCCACCGTCGCCCAGGAGGAGAATATCCCGTCGATCCTTCAACGAATTGACGCGGCGCTGGCCAAGAAACTATACGTGACGGCCGAGTTCTATCGCCGCACCGGCAAACCAAAAGCGCAGGCGTTGTACTATCGGCATCTGGTCAGGACCTACCCCGATTCGCCCGAGGCGGCCCTGGCCAGGGAGAAGCTTGAGCGCATGCCCGCGTCGGCCTTGGAGTTAGCTCCGCTGCCGACCCCCCCGACCACGAGAGCCGCCAGCACACGTCCCGTTTCAGCGCCGAACCCGGAGAGCCGATGAAACGTCAAGCAGTATTGTTTGCTGTCCTGTGCTTATCGCTTGCCGGCTGCGGGTACAACCAGACCAACAGCAGCAAGAACAAGTTTGATCCCGGCTATCGGTGGAGTTCGCTTTACCGGGAAGACATTCAAACGGTGGCCGTGCCGATCTTTACCAACAAGACCTTTGACCGGGGCGTGGAGTTCCGGTTGACGGAGGCGGTGATCAAGCAGTTGGAGGCCCACGCCCCGTACAAGGTGGTCCCCCGTGAACGGGCGGACACGATTCTGGAAGGTCAGATCACCGACGTGCAGTATGCCTCGATCTCGCGGGATTATCGCACCAACATGCCCCGCGAACAGCAGGTGCAGCTGACCGTCGATCTGCTCTGGAAGGACCTGAGGAACGGGCGGATTTTGCTTCAGCGAAAGGGCCTTCAGCAGCAGGCGGTGTACTACCCGACGCTGGGCGAAAGCCGTTTTATCGGCTCACAGGGCGCGGTGGAACGCTTCGCCGTGACCATCGTTCAGGAAATGCAGGCCGACTGGTAAGCGCCATCCCGCGGCGTTTTGCCGTGGAAAACGCGGTGCGTCGGCCCGTATCATCGGTCAGGCGGTCGCGATCGCCTGGCACCCTCCGATGCCACGATCCCGCAAGTGCCTCTGAGGAATTGAGTTATGGCAGAACAGAAACCCGACCGTCCCATGCGCAAGACCGGACGCGGGAACAACAACAACGGCGGGATGCGCTTCAGCCGGGGACTTTTCGGCTGGTTCCTTTTCGGCTCATTGTGCATCATGCTCTTCCTGCTGCTGCAGAACAGCCGCGGCGGGCATGTGACGCTGACCATTGGCGACGTGCTGACCCAGGGCGAGCAGGGGAACGTCAAGGAATATGTCATTGAGGGCGACCAGATCAAGGGCGAGTTCAAGACGCCCGTCGCGTTCCCGGGGGTGCAGGCTCAGCAGGTGACTCGCTTTCGGGCGGATATCCCGCCCAATTCCGGGCCGCTGATGCTGGGCCATCTTATGGAGCATCGCAACGGCGCCGAACTTCGCGCCGAGAACAGCCAGAACCTCCTGTTGACGATTCTGGTCCCCCTGATTCCCTGGCTGCTGATCTTCGGGTTCATCTGGTTCTTCGTCTTCCGTCAGCTTCGCAACAGCGCCAGCGGAGCGGGCATGCTGGGCAACTTCGGCCGCAGCCGCCACAAGATCACGTCCAAGGAACACACGAATGTCACCTTCGACGATGTGGCCGGCGTGGAGGAGGCCAAGGAGGAGGTCCAGGAGATCGTCGAGTTCCTGAAGAACCCCAAGAAGTTTCAGCGTCTGGGCGGCCGAATCCCGCGCGGCGTGCTGCTGGTCGGCGAACCGGGCACCGGGAAAACGCTGCTGGCCAAGGCCATCGCGGGCGAGGCGGACGTGCCGTTTTTCTCGATTTCCGGTTCCGACTTCGTGGAGATGTTTGTGGGTGTGGGCGCGTCGCGCGTCCGCGACCTGTTCAAGCAGGCCAAGGACAACAGCCCGTGCATCATTTTCCTGGATGAGATCGACGCCGTGGGGCGACGACGCGGTTCGGGGTTTTCTTCCGGCGGCCACGACGAGCGCGAGCAGACGCTCAACGCGATCCTCGTCGAAATGGACGGTTTTGACACCAACGACCAGGTGATCGTCTGTGCGGCGACCAACCGCGTGGACGTGCTCGATCCGGCCCTGACCCGTCCGGGACGATTTGATCGGCAGATCTACGTGCCGCTGCCGGACATCAAGGGACGTTTCGATATCCTGAAGGTTCACAGCCGGAAGGTCAAGCTCGGGCAGAACGTGGACCTGATGCGACTGGCCAAGGCCACGCCGGGCTTCAGCGGCGCGGACCTGGCGGCGATCATCAACGAGTCGGCGCTGCACGCGACGATGGCGGGCAAGGATTTCATCGAGCAGGACGATCTGGAGGAGTCGCGTGACAAGGTCCGCTGGGGCCGGGCGCGAAAGAGCCGCGTGATCGACGAAAAGGAGAAAACCGCCACCGCCTACCACGAGGCCGGCCACGCCGTCGTGCAATACCTGCTCCAGCCCGACGCCGACCCCATCCACAAGGTCACCATCATCCCGCGGGGACAGATGGGCGGCGCCACGATGTCCCTCCCGGAAAAGGACCGCACCGCCTACTCGCGCAAGTGGTGCCTGGCCTTCATCAAGGTCTGCTTTGGCGGGCGCATCGCCGAAGAGATGTTCACCGGCGATGTCAACACGGGGGCGGCCATGGACATCCGCCAGGCGACGCACATCGCCCGGCGCATGGTTCGCGACTGGGGCATGAGCGACCGCCTGGGTTTTGTTTTCTACGGCGAAGAGGATGACAAGCCCAACGTCTTCGGCGGGTTCGGCGACAGCCGGGATTACTCCGAAGAAACCGCCAGGATGATCGACGAGGAGGTCAAGGGGTTGATTGACCGGCTGTTCGACGAGACCAAGCGGCTTCTGGAGGCCAACCGCGAGAAGATCGATGCGATGGCCAAGGCCCTGCTCAAGTACGAAACGCTGGATTCATCCGATGTCGATCGCATCATGCGGGGCGACAACCTGACCAGGCCCACGGTTGCCGATATGGTCGAGAGCGAAAAGCCGCGCCGGGCCGCGACAGTTCAGCCGGACGGCGCGGCACAGAATCCCGGCGTGAACCCGGGGCTTGGCGGCGGCCCGCTTCCCGCCCCCGGATGATCGGCACGGGAGGCCGGAAACCTGGCACCGGATTTGAGCGGCTTGTGTCCCTCGCTATACTTCCGGCTCGGCATCTGACTATCGGAACTTTCTTGTTGGAGCGACCTTGGCCCAGGCCGACATCATCATCGCCGACGAACGGCTGCTGCCCCAGGCGGTTGAACTCTATAACGCCATGTTCCGCCCCAAGCGTGAAGTGGACTTCTTCAAGCGCCGCTTCATGGGCCGCTACAATTCCCTGACGCTGCTGGCCAGGCTTGGCGACAGGCCGGTGGGTTTCTGGGTGGGTTTTGAACTGAAACCCGGCATGTTCTATCACTGGCTCGGCGGCGTGCTGGCCGACTTCCGCCGGCAGGGCGTCGGTCGGCAACTCCAGGAGGCCCAGCAGGCCTGGGCCAAGGACCACGGCTATGAGTACATCCGCTGCGAGTGCATGAACCACCAGCGTGAGTTCATCCACTTCGCCGTTTCATCGGGGTATGACATCGTGGGCATCCGCTGGGATTCGACTCACGCGGACAACCTGGTGGTGTTCGAGAAGAACCTGATGGAGTGATTCAGTCCACGTCCAGGCGAATCAGCCCAAGAGCCTGCTCGTCGCGCTCGGCCTTCTCACAGGCCTCAACGACGCGGCGATGCAGGGCCGGGTTGAGGGCAGGATAGTAGTCCGGGGCGTCGGCGTATGCGTGGTGGGCCACGGTCCAGACGGCCCCAACCACCAGACCGATGACGGCCGGCAGTTTCAGTTCGCAGATCAGGCCACCAAGGCTCAAGGGCGGTCCTCCATTGGTGGTATCGACGGCAAGCCGGTTGCGGATAACAAATGACGCCCGCGGAATTCAACCAATGGCTTTCGGAACCCCGCCGTCGCACCCTCGTGATGGGCGTGCTCAACGTCACTCCGGACAGCTTCAGCGACGGCGGCCAGTTCGCGACGGTCGAGGCGGCCGCCGCCCACGCCCATCGCCTGGCCGACCAGGGCGCCGATCTGATCGACATCGGCGGAGAATCCACCAGGCCGGGCTCCGTGCGCGTTGCGCCCGATGAGCAGATCCGCCGGGTATTGCCGGTAATCCGGGCGCTCTGCGGGCGGCTTGCGGCCGTCTTATCGGTCGATACGACGCGTGCCGCCGTCGCCCGCGAAGCCCTGGACGCCGGGGCAACGGTCATCAACGATATCTCCGCGGGAACGGATGATCCGGATATGCTTTCGCTGGCCGGGGCACGGCAGGCGCCGATCATCCTCATGCACATGAAAGGCCAGCCCGCGACCATGCAGCAGGATCCGCGCTACCAGGACGTGGTGCGGGAGGTCGCCGAATACCTGGAGTGCCGCCGCAACGCCGCCATCGCCGCCGGCATCCCGCGACAACGCATCCTGCTGGACCCCGGCATCGGTTTCGGCAAGACCGTCGAGCACAATCTGGCACTGCTCCGCCACCTGAAGGATGTCTGCGGGCTGGGCTGCCCCGTCGTGGTCGGCACCAGCCGAAAGGCCTTTATCGGCCGGATCACCGGCGAAAGCGATCCGGCGCAGCGCGAAATCGGCACGTCAGCCACCGTCGCCTGGTCGGTTGCTAACGGGGCGGCCATCGTGCGTGTCCATGATGTTGAACCGGCCGTACGCGTCGTCCGCATGATCGAAGCGATCATGGGCGAGGATCGGCCCAACCCGCCGGGTCTGTCGCGATCGTGACACGCGGGGGGTTCGAGTGTTTTTTTGCGCACGAGCAATGGTCGCAAGGCGGCTGCGTCTATATAGTGGAGCAGGTGAACGGTGCGACCGTTCGGCGATCGGCCCGGGCCGTGTTTCCGTATGAACCTTCTGGACAGTGTTCGCAACTTCTTCCGCCTGATCGACATCTACGGCTGGTGGCAGGTCGGCCTGGAACTGCTGCTGATCAGCCTGTTTGTCTACAGCGTGCTGCGGTTTCTCCAGGGCACGCGCGGCGTGCGCATGCTCAAGGGGATCGCCTTCCTGCTGATCATCATGTACCTCGTGGTCGGCTTGATCGGGCAGGAACTGGGGCTGGACCGGCTGGTCTTCCTTTACAGCAAGGTGCTGCTGCTGGGTGCGTTCGCGGCCGTCGTCGTCTTCCAGCCGGAGATCCGCCGCGCCCTGATGCAACTCGGCGAAACGCGGCTGTTTCGCAGCCTGAACAATCAGATCGACCAGGACATCGAGGCCCTGGTCGAATCCGCGTCGTTTCTTTCCCGCCGCAAGATCGGGGCGCTGGTGGTGATCGAGCGCGAGGTGGGCCTCGGCGGCATCGTCGAGAGCGGCACGCGACTGAACGCCGAACTCTCGGCGCCGCTGCTGAACACGATCTTCTGGCCCAATTCGCCCCTTCATGACCTGGCGGTGATCGTCAGCAACGGGCGCATCACATACGCCGCCGTGCAGCTTCCGCTGGCCGAGAGCGGCGATCTGGACCGCGAGTTGGGAAGCCGCCACCGGGCCGCGGTGGGCATGAGCGAGGAATCCGACGCAGTCGTGCTGGTCGTTTCCGAGGAAACAGGAGATATTTCCGTGGCCGAGCGCGGCCGGCTCATCCGTAAGCTCACGCCCGAAGCCCTCCGGAGCACGCTTCTGGAATTGCTGGGCCGTCAGACCGCCGCTCCCGTTCGCAAGGCCGCAGTGTACTAGACCTGCATGCCGCCGGCATGCGATGTTTGCCGATGTCCGAACTACCGCCGACAACATCCGAATCGTCGAAGGCCGACAGCTGTGAACTATTGGACCGGCTTGGGGTGGCGGGCGCCGGCAAGGCCGCGCCCAGGAGAACCGGTGAATCGGGGCATCCCCATCGTTGGATCGACCGCATAAAGACCCTCCTTTGGGTTGTCCCGCTCACGCTGCTGATCTGGGTCTACGCCGAGCGCGAACAGGTCACCACCGGTTCGGCCCGGCTGACGGTGGGCGTGCGATCCTCCGCACCCGACCGAGTCGTGATGGTGCAGAGCGGCCGGGACGTTGAGCTGGAACTCAAAGGGCCGCGAGCCGGCCTGGACGCGCTGAAAAACGCGATTTCCGAACGGAGCGGCCCCGTCTCGATGGTCATTGCCGCCGACGAGTTTCCCCCGGGGTTTGAAGGAACCGTTCCCGTCGCCGAGTGGCTGGGCCGGCACGAACTGTTCACCGAAAAGGGCGTGACGATTCTGCGAGCGACTCCCGCCACCGTGAAAGTTCGCGTCGAGGAGAAAGTCAGCCGCGAGGTTCCCGTCCGCGTCAACGCCCGCGACCGCGTCTTCGATGTCACGTTCCAGCCCGACAAGGTCACCATCGAAGGTCCCAAGTCGGTTTTCGACCGCGTTCCTCCGGAACAATTCGTGGCTTTCGCCGACCTGTCGCGGTTCCTGGATCGCCCGCCCGGTCGATACGACGGCGACGTCAACATCGCCCTGCCCTTCAAGGACGAGAACGTGAACCTTCCCCGGACGGTGAAGGCGTCCATCGAGTTGAGGCCTTCCCAGCCGGTCGTGGTTCCGCGGATGCCGGTCATGGTGCTTCTGCCGGCCGGCGTATTGGAACTGGACCGCTTCCGCATCCAGGCGCCGGTCACGATCACGAACGTGACCGTCTCCGGTCCCCCTTCCGTCGTTCAGGATCTGCGAGACGGCAAGCTCAGCGGAACGGCGATTATCGACCTGACCGCCGCCGACCTGAAGGAAGGCGATCTGATCAAGACGTTGACGCCCGCCGATTATCGGCTTCCCCCGGAAGTGCGCGTGACAGAAGACCGCGACATCACCATCCGCATCCTCTCGAGGTAGCGGGCAATCAAAACCCGCGCCGGAGGTCCTCGATCATCAGGCCTGCCGTGATGCGTCACAGATTCCTGATCAGGTACGTAACCCCCAGTAGACATCCGATCCCGCCGCAGATCATCCCGGCAATGGCCATTCCCCTGCCGCCGCCCCCGCTTTCGGCGCGGTTGACCTGAACCAGGCCGATTGCGCCGAAGATCACCGCCAGCAGCGGCAGGATCAGCGTGCATGAGGCGGGAATCCCGATGATCCCCAGCACCAGCGAGGCCACGCAGAATCCGTTGCTGGCCCCGGCCGCTTCCACCGTCGTCCCCTCCATCGTGAACGGCATGCCGCAGGCCTTGCAGTTGTTGGCCGTAATCGGGCTCTGCGCCAAACAGCGAGGACAGACGATTACCTGCCGGCCGTCGTCCAGTCGCCTGATGACCGGGGCGCGATCGCCGGCGGCGGCGTATGCATGAACCGGATGCGGCGCCTGCTTGATGATCTGCCTGGTTTTCGGATCGACCAGGCGCCCGTATCGGTCGAGAATGGGAACCACGATCTGGCTGCCGCAGGTGGGACATTGCCCCTCCTGGGCGGCCATTGCCTCGGTCGCCTCCAGCCGAGACGAACAGTACGGACAATTGAAGCCGTATCGCTTGCCCCCAAGGCGCGTGCCGAACAACGTCGGGGGATAACGTTCGCCGGCCCGCGACGCGGAAGACGCCGCCCCGCCCGGAGCGTCGGCCCCGTCGGCCGGAACGCGGAGGGTCGCCGAACACGTCGGGCACCGGACCAGTTTTCCCGCCTGTGCCGGCTCAGCGCACAGCTTGGTCTGGCAGGTCTGGCAAGGGAAGACAATCATGGACCGCAGCCATCATACGTTCCCCGCCTGCGCCACGAAAGAATCATCGCCGCCGCGAAAACCGCCCCGCCGGATCACCGGTTCATCCGGGCGCCGCACTGGCAGACAAATGGCCGCAGCTGGTGCGGATAAAGCCGTGACGGCGTGCGGACCTCGACGGCGCATCCGCATCGCGGACAGGTCCAGCAGTCGCCAGCCCGGGAATTGACCGGCGCGGGGGCATCGACAGTGGTTTCATCAGCCTCGCTGACGTCGGTCCTGCGGTCCATGGCCAGATTCGCCAGCTTGTCGGCAAGCCGGTTCTTGTCACGCACGTTGTGAGTGATTGAGAACTGCTCAAACCCCGCCGCAAGACTCATCGCCTGCTCGTGGAGCGGCCGCAGGTCCGGGTGCTTCACGCGGTATTCGCCCAGCATCTGCCGGACGATCAGCTCGCTGTCGCCGCGAACTGACACTCGCCTGGCGCCCAGTCGATGCGCCTGCTCCAGCCCGGTGATCAGGGCCTTGTACTCGGCGACGTTATTGGTGGCGCGCCCGATGAACCGCCCCAGTGTCATCAGCGGGATGCCGTCGGCGGCGCGGATGACAACGCCAATACCGGCCGGACCCGGATTGCCCCGGCTGCCACCGTCGAACTCGACTGTTATCAGTTCGTCCATGAGGACCCCGCCCCCGAATCAGCACTCGCCGCCAAGCCTTCAACTTGCCGGCAAGCGGATCGAAGGAATCACGGGAAAACGCGAACTTACGGCTGCGGCGTCGGCGGCGCTTCGCCGGGATGCTCCGTCTCGCCATCGCTCTCGGTGGCCGCACTGATCGACCGGCTCACGTCGATGGCCGACTCCTGCCGCCCGACGGCTGCGGCCGCCTTGCGCCGAGGCTCGCGGCGTTCCTTGGGCTTGTTGATGGCCTCCGCCGGGGTCAGGTCGTCGGGGATAAAAAGCAGCCGCCGGCAGTTTGGACAGAACGTCAACTCGTCCCGGCTGTGCAGCCGGTTGTAGATGTCGGCCACCAGCGACATGTTGCACGACGTGCACAGGTATTCCTCGCTGCGACGGTTGGGCTTGGCAATGGCGGCCATCGCCTCCCCCTCGTATCGCTCCGCCACGCGCTCGAATACTTCCATCGCCGCAGCCGGCACCTGCGAGGCAAACGAGTTGCGCACGCCCCGCAAACGATCCACCTCGGCCTGCAACTCGGCCAGCCGCGACCCGAGCTGCTGCTGAGTTTCGGCCAGCTTCTTCTGCTCGCCGTCAAGCTGCGCCGACAGGCCGCGCATGTCATTCTGCGCCTTTTCCACAACCTCCATCACCTTCAACAGTTCCTCTTCCGCCTTGGCCTTGTCGATTTTCTCGGCGTTGATTTCCGTGAGGAACGCCTGGTATTCCTTGTGGTTCTTGGCCTGCTGCTGCTGGGCGCGGAACTTGTCGATCCTCGCCTCGCGGGAGCGGATATCCAGTTCAAGCTGACCGACCCTGGCCTGTTGCTCCCGGAGTTGCGTCTGCAGCAGCCGGAGCTTCTCGTTGATCTCCGTGATGCGGCGTTCCAGGAACCGCACGCTGCGGGAAGCGCTGTCCAGCCGCCCTTGAGCCTCGCGCAACTCCTGTTCGGCCCTGTAGAGCTGGACCAGAGCGGTATTTGTCGGACCCATCGAATATTCCCTCGTAAGCCGTTCCGCCCCGCCGGTCGCCGGGGCAACCGCCGGAAACGGAACAAACCGATTATTATGCCCATTGAGACCGGATTGAAAAGAGCCCCCGGCATTTTACCGCGTGGTCACCGCCCGCCACTTCCGCTCGGGCGATGTTCCCTATACTCTGTCACGACCATGGAAGCCCATCAGAGCAAGACGATCGATCCGCAACTTCTGTCCATGTTGCGTTGCCCCCTGACCCGCTCCCCGTTGCGGCAGGAGGGCGACTTCCTCGTGGCCGAGGTCGGCGGCCTGCGCTATCCCATTCGCGAAGGCATTCCCGTCATGCTGGTCGAAGAGGCGTTGCTTCCGGCCCCCTTCAAGACCCTTGACGAGTTCAAGGACCATTTCAAGGACCAGTTGCCCAGGTGACGACGGGCGATGCTCAAGCCTCGCGCAGATGGTAGCTCTTGATCATCGTCTGCTGGAAATCCGGGTAAGCCCCCACGTCATGTTCGGCCAAGTCCAGCCCGTCAAACTCGTCGGCCTCGCGACTGCGAAGCGATGTCAGCCGAGATAGCGCCGCGAACAGCCCCACGCTGGCGGCCGTCGCGATGGCGGCGATGACCAGCAGGCCCAGCACCGCCACGCCGACCAGACGCAGCCTCTGCCCAGGCCCGGCATCGGGCGCAAAGGCGGCCGCCGCCAGGACGCCCCAAACCCCGCCGCCGCCGTGCGCAACGACGACACCGGCCGGATCATCCAGCTTCAGGACCAGATCCATCATCACCGTCAGAACCGGAACCACGGCGCCGGCCACCGCGCCGACCAGCAGGGCGAACAGGGGATTGCGCAGGTCCGCCGCCGCACTGATGGCCGCCAACGACCCGAGCACTCCGATCAGCACCAGGTGAATGTCCGGCTTCATGTAACGGACCTGCGACACTGCGGCCGAGACAAGCACGCCGCCGCAGGCTGCCAGCAGCACGTTCAGGGCCAGTCGCGGCACTTCGGCAAACGCCGAAGCCGAAAAACCGATGACAGCCGCAAACCAGCACACCATTGCCAGGGTCAATCCCGCCGCAGCCAGCGGCAGATTGTGTCCCGGAATGCCGTTGGACGAACCGTCCCGGTTGTACTTGCCCGCGCGCGGGCCGAGAAACCGGATCGCCACCAGTGCGCAAATGGCCCCGGGCAGATGGATGAAGGAGGCGCCGGCGAAGTCCCGGTATCCCAGCCCGCCCAGCCAGCCCTGCGCCAGCCGCCAGCTCAACGGAACCAGCAGCCCGCCGAGCAGCAGCGGTACTGAGCACATCGGCAGAAAGCGGGATCGCTCCGCGGCGGCTCCCACGACGACGCTGCCGGCAATCAGCACCGCGCAGGCACCGAAGAAGACCCTGGCGATCATCGCCTCGTCACCCGCGCATGCCAACAGGGATGGATTGATCCATTCCCCCGGACCGGCAAAGGCGATGGCCGCGCCGACAGCGAAGAACGCCACCGTGGCCAGGGCCATGTCCAGGATGTGGCGCAGGAACATTCCCGCCGCGTTCCTGGATCGCACCATTCCCACACTGTAGACGCTCAGCCCCAGGCGCATCAGCAGAAGACCGATGCCGCAGATGACCAGCCAAGAAGAACCCGACATGCGTGACAACTCCCATGCGTGGCGCGGCAGCAATAGCTTAACGAGCAATGGATGCCATTGATAGGACCAGGTGGGGAAACGATCAAGTCGAGTGCGACCCGGCGCGGCCGCCAAAGCAAAACCGGCGAGAGGAGGACTTCTCGCCGGTTCGCATCGTTATCCGGATAGCCGCGATCTCTACGACCGTGCCCGCGTGTTCAGCAGCGGGAACTGCTGCTGCTCCACCTCCCGGTGGATGATGATCGTGGGCTTGACGAGGATGAGGAGAATCTGCTCGTCCTTGGCCGAACTCTTGTTGGTGAACAGCCGCTTGAGGAACGGGATTTTCGAAAGGATCGGCACGCCCTGTTCGATCTCGCGCTCGCCGGCCAGCGTCTGCCCGCCCAGCAGCAGCGTCCCGCCATCGGGCACGGACACGATCGTGTTGACCGCCGTGACGTTGATAATGGGCAACTGCACGTTAGCGCTGAACACCTGCGGCTGCTGATTGCCGCCGCCGTTGTCGTTGCCCGTATCCTCTTCCACGCCGTAGACCGGGAACGGAACCAGCTGCACAAGCTGCGACACTTGGGGCTGAAGCGAGAGGGTGACGTACTTGCGGTCGGCCGAAACTGTCGGCTGCACCACCAGGCGCACGCCGCTGGCAACGGTGTCGATGATGGGGTTGAACAGGCCGACGCCTTCACCCGTGACCGCTTCCAGATCGGAGACGTAGGCCGTCTGCTGGGCGACAACCACGTAGGCCGACTGCCCGTTGAACACCGTGACGCGCGGGGCGGTCAGGACGGTGCTGTTTTCCGACGCCTGGGTGGCGCGGATCAGGAAATTGACCTGGAACTCATCCAGGAAACTGCCGCGGATCGTCATCGACGGCTGAGCCGTCGAGCCGATGCTTCCCGGCGTGGGCGTCGTCGGCGCCTGCGTCCAGACGTTGGAGCCCTGCGAGACTTCAATCGGGCTCCAGCGGTTGGGATCGGCGATGTTGAAGAAGAAGTCGATATCGACGCCGATGTCCTCCATGAAGTTGCGCTGCACGGTGAGGAATCGCGTCTCGATGCTGACCTGGATGGCCCGCGTCTCGCGGAGCTTGTCCAGCAGGCTGACCAGTTGCCGCTGGTTTTCGGGGGTCTGGGTGACGATGAGCTGGCCCGAGAGGAACTTGAGCGACCCGAACTGGCCGCCGTTGTCGATCCAGCTTTCGCGATCGACCGTTTCCTTGATCAGCGTGGTGATCTCATCCACCAGTTCCTGGGTGCGTTGCTGGGTGTTCTGGTTGCTTCCACCGCTGCCGTAGCTGCTGCCGCCGCCGTAGGACCCGCCGCCGCCGAAGATACCGCCGCCCCCACCGCCGTAGGAACTTCCGCCGCCGCCGAAACGTCCTCCGCCGCCGCCACCGCGCCGCCCGCCGCCCCCGCCGCCGCCCCCGCCGTAGCCGCCGCCGCCATAACCGCCGCCGCCCAGCATGAAGTCAGGGGGCTCGGTGAAGTCCGGGGCGATGATCAGCAGGTCGCGGATGTCGTAGACGTTGATGACGGTGTTCTTGTTCAGATCCTCGGCCGTGGAGATCGTGATGACGCCCTCGTCGGTAGTGTAACCGAGCTTGATCGCGCCCCCGCCGACATCCGAGAGGATCGTGTTCAGCGCCTTGGAGAACTTCACGTCGCGCAGGCGTGCCGTCACGGGGGCGCTGCGCTCGACGCCGGCCTGCTCGATGGTGCGCCAGTTCACGAAGATATTCGCGCCGGTCACGTCCCGCAGGAACTCGATCACGTCGCTGAGCGGGACCTGGTCAAACTTGATCTCGGTGAGCTTGCGGTCCAGCAGCGCCTGCATCTGCGCCTCCTGGGCACCGCCGCCCCGCTCCTGCTGAACCTCCCGATCACGCATGTCCGAAATATCCGGCCAGTTGGACGGATAGTTCATCAGGTCCATGTACGGGATCAGCTTCTCCTGGGCGCTGTTGAGCTGCTTCTGCACTTCCACCCGCAGCCGCTCGCGATGCATCCGCTGTTCGGCGATGACCGCCTGATCCTGCACCAGCTGACGCACCCCGATGGCGTAATCGTTGGTCGGATCGATCGCCAGGATCTGGTTGATCACGCCCAGCGCCGCCGGATAGTTGCCGTCGTAAATGAGCTGCCGGGCGGTCCGGCCCAGTGAGGCAACCGTGCGCCGGCGCTCCTCGTTTTCGATCTGCTCGCGACGCTGCGCATCCCTGGCAACCTGATCGGCCACCGCCCGCCCCTGCTCGGCCGAGGCCAGTTCCTGCGCCCGCACCAGGGCCATGCGCGTATCGGCGATCGTCGTGGTGAACGCGTTGAGCTCCTCCCGGCTGAACAGTTCCGGCGCCGAGTTGGCCGCTACCTGCGCTGAAAGCACCGCCTCGTTGGCCTGCTCGAACCGCTTTTCCGAGATCCCCTGCCGCGCGTCGGCAATCGCCCGGTCAAAACTATACCGGATGATCTGCTTGCGAAGCTCGATCTGGCGAATCTGGCTCTCAATCAGGGGCCGATCATTGCCGCCGGTGGTGACCAGCTGCGTCTGGGCCTTGCCATCCACCGCGGCCTTGTTCGCCGGGTCGAGTTCCACGGCCTGCGAGTACAGGTAATACGCGTCGGCCAGGCGATTCTCGCGCTGCGCCTCGACCGCCTTCTGCACCAGTTGCTGCGCCTCGTAGGCGCGCTGCTGACGACGAAGTTCTTCAACGCGGGCGGCCGTCTGAAGATCCTGGGCCGCGGGATTCACGGCAACCGGCTGCGCGGCCGCGGGCTGGATCGGTTCGGCGGGCTGAACGGGCGCTGACACCGTCTCCGCGGGCCGGGCCGCGGCCGCCGCCGCTTCCGCCGGGGCGGCCTTGGCTTCCTTGGCCGCTATCATCGACAGATACTTGGACGGCGAATCCTGGAACAGGCCCGGCTTGTAGCCCGCATCGCGGGCGGCCTCAAAGTGCTTGCGGGCGGCCGCGTAGTCGCCGCCGCGATATGCCGCCCTGCCCGCCTCGTACTCTTCCTTGCCGATGTTCCTCGCAGGCTGCTCCGCGGGAGCGGCGGCAACTTCGGCCGGCGCCGCCTGCGCGGCAGGCTGGGCGGCCGCCGCCTGCGTCGCCTCGGCAGCCGGCTGCGCCGCCGCCACGGCAGGCGGGGCAGCCTGAGCCTGCTTCTTTTCGATGTCTTTCAGGTAATCGGCCGGCTTGCGGTCGAACAATCCGCCCCTGTATCCCGCGTCGCTCAATTCCGTGAACTTGGCCTTGGCCGCATCATAGTTCCCCGCCTTGTAGTCCGCGACCGCTTCCCTGTACTTGCCCCTCAGGTCCGGCCCCTGGGCGGCGGCCTTGGCCACCGCCATCTGGCTCTGGGCCTTGCTTCGCGTCTGGTCGTCGGCGTACTTGCTGTCGGCCGCGGCGCGATAATGCCTGATCGCCTGATCGTAGTTCTTCTCGGCCAGCGCCGCCTCGCCCAGTTCGAACTGGGCACGGGCGTCCTTGCGCTGCGCCAGCGCCGCCTCGGTCTTTCTCATCGCGTCGGTGAGCTTGCGGCGATCCGCCTCGGGAAGCCCGTCAGGCCTTACCTGCTGGAGGGTCGCCTGGGCTTCCTCGAACTGCCCCTTGGCATACTGGTCCAGGCCGATGGCCAGGAGTTCCGGATCAGAAGGCTTGGCCGTCTCCGCCAGCAGCACCAGCGCCTGCTCGATTTCAGACATGGCGCGAACCGGCGCGGTCAGGGTCACCACCGGAGCGGCGGCTGCCACCGCCAACGCAATGGCGGCGGATCCTTTGCGGATGCGCCGCCACGATCGGGGGTTGACCGGATTGACCATCTGGGAAGCGTTGCGGTCGAAGCTGTTGAAGAACACGGCGTTCCTCCATTCACTGGGCCGGCCGCGCGCCACCGCGGCCCGGCTCAAATTCCGCGACGATCCACGTCGAACATCCTGACGATCCCGGCTGTACACCGCTTGGGCCGGGCAATCGCGAACGTGTGAATCGCTGGGGCATGCGCGGGAGAACCGTTCTGGAGCAAGTCTTCGGTGTCCAATTCAAACGTCGAGGTTGCCGACGTTCACGAGCCACACAACCACGCCGGGCAACAGCAGATGAGTCCTGATCCGAGTCCCTTCGGAGCCTTTGCTTTTTGCCCGAGCGGGGCAAAGTCTAAACGAACGGGCGAACTGATGCAAATGCGCCGGCGCACCCGCCGTGACCAAACCCGTCCGGCCTTCCCGATTCCTACCCGAATCGCGCCGAAACTCCGGCGCACACTTGGTTAAACGACCGGACGGGACAGAAAGCTACTCTCGCGCCCAGCAGATATCAATACTGCCCGCCAAAAAAAGCGGACCGATCGCGGCCGGGCCTGATTGAGACCCGTCTTTTCCCCTCGGCGCAGAGCGGCGGACTCGTCGGCGAATAGAGTGATGAAGGGTGGATTTTACCTCGCACGCGCGGACTGCGCAGGGCACGGGCGAGACGCTTGTGCTGCGGAGACGATTCGCCCGCGCACGAGCAGGCCGGGTCCTGCATGGAACTCAAACCTCCCCTTTACCCCCGTCTGCCGTCGGCTCGACAGCCGGCGGCAGACGCATTTGACACGGATGACCTGCCGCGCCGTCCGACTTGCCGCCGATGGATTGGCTTCACCGCCTGCCCGGCCTGGCACCCAGAACCACCGCCACGTCCATGTAAGCCTCCCCGCGACGAAGCCTCAATCCGATCCGTTCGCCCGGCCGCCGTCCCGACAACGCCGCGACCAGCGCGTAGCGATCCCTGACCTCGGCTTCGTCGATCCCGACAACCACATCGCCGACCTTGACCCCGGCCGCGTCGGCCGGCCCACCCGCGATCACCTGCTGCACGCTCAATCCATCGTTCCCTTCGCCGAAGCGTATGCCGAGAAATGCGCCATCCGGCCCCGTGCTATCGGCCGGCGGTGTGCGGCCCATCATCCACATGCGCCAATCGCGCTCGATCTCCGGCAGCTTCTTGCCCGTCACCTTCTCAAGGGCGGCCTTTCCGCTCTTGTCCTGGTCGTAAGTCGCCTTGTAGGTATCGTAGAAACCCCTCAGCCGCCCGGTTTCATACAGGTACAGCAACAGGCTTGCGGACTGCCCGTAGGTCAGGTTCACCACCGCGTTGACCGTGAAGGCCTTCTGGTCCATCGTCACGAGGCGCGACAGCGGAATCAGCCGTCGGCCGCGGGCAGCCGCCTGGACCGCCTCCAGCCGGAAACTGTCGCCCGGCAGGAGATCCTCTCCCTTGAACTGCGCCGCCTCGAACATCGCCGCAAGGCCCTCGCTGATCCACACCGCGTGCTCCTGGCCCAGCGGCTCGATGTCCGCGGCGTGCAGCGCGTGGGTGAACTCGTGGGTCAGCACCATGCCCAGCCGCTGAACGATCAACACCCGCTTGTCATGGCTGTGATGGTAGAAGCCGCCCACGCCCGGCCGGGAAACGATCTGGCGATAATCGGCCGGCGACGGCAGCACCACCGCAATGTACTGATCGGGCGCATGCTCAAACAGCATCCTGCGCTGGCTTGCGGCCTGGCGCACCAGCCATGAGCGAAGCGACTGGAGCGTCTGCTGGTCCGTGTTGGTCACGAAGACCAGCTTGTTCTGCTCGTCAATCTCGCTCAGATAACCCTCCCCCAGTTCGCTCCTGAGCCATGCAACGATGCGTTGCGCGTGCTGTCGCTGATACTCGTCCTTTTGCGCGACGATCTGCCGATAGCGATCGGCCTGGCGCAGCTCGGCAAGGTCCGGATCCCTCTCGATGTGAACGAAGTCGGTGAACCCCGCGCGCGCCGCCCGTTCCAGGAAATCCAGTGCCTGGGGAATGTTCCCCAGCCGGGCCTTCACGCACGCCATGTTGTAAAGGTGCAGGCTGTTGTTGGGAACCAACGCCAGGACCTGCCCGATGACCTGCTCGGCCTCGACGAACCTGTCCCGCTTGAGCAGGTCGAAATACCGCTGCGTCAGCGCGATCACCCGCTGAGAATCAACCTCGGCGCTGCGCGACGCCGGCATCGTCGCCGGACCGGCCGCATAACCCTGCGGCCCAATCAGGCCGATCAACAGGATAAGGTGAACAACCAATGCGAGGCGAAACGGTTTCACGACCGATAATACGCGCCTTTCGGGCGAAAGTTTGAGTTCCGCTATTAAACCTCCGGCCCCGACCGGGTATGCTTATCCCGACACTCGCGAAAACGTTATTGAGGAGAATCCCATGCGACCCATGACCGTTGCTCTGACAGTCCTGGCCCTGCTGACGACGGCCCTGGCGCCCGGCGCCGCGACGGCCCAGGATGCGGCCGGACCCAAACTCGCCGTCAAGGAGACGCCGCTGGGCAAGCTCTCGGAAACCGCCAGCCAGCGATTGGCCATCAGTCCCGACGGCAAACGCGCCGCCACGCTCGACAAGACCGCCGACGGCAAGATGATCGTCACCCTCGACGGCGTGGCCGGCAAACCGTACGAGTGGATCGTCGGGCCGAGCATCGCGTTTCTCGGCGACAGTTCGGCCATCGCCTACGTGGTCCAGCTTCAGGACAAGATGTTCGTCGTCGTGGGCGACAAGGAGGGCAAGCCCTATCACGAGGTGATCGGATCCACCATCATCATGAGCGCCAAGGGCAATCACCTGGCCTATTACGCCAAGGCCAAGCCCCGCGGCAAGACGATCGTCGTCTATGACACGCAGGAATCGGCCGAGTATGACCAGGCCGGGAACTTTTCGTTCAGCGCCGACGGCCAGCGCTACGCCTACGCCGCGGAACGCGATGACAAGCAGTTTTTCGTCATCGACGGCAAGGAAGGCAAGATCTTCGACCGCGTGGCGGGTCCCTCGTTCTCCTTCTCTCCCGACAGCAAGCGGTTCGCCTACGCCGGCGTCCGCGACAAGAAGGTGATCGTGGTCGTGGATGAAGCGGAAAGCCAGCCCTGCGACGAGATTGGGCGGATTCTTTTCTCCGCCGACAGCCAGCACGTGGCCTATGTCGCCAACCGCGACGGCAAATGGGCGGTGATCCTCGACGGCAAGGAGCAGAAGCAGTACCCGCGAATAGCCGCCGACACGCTTCGCTTCAGCCCCGACGGCAAGCGCCTGGCGTACGTCGCCGTCCGCAAGGATGCCGCCGGCGCCGACCGCATGGTCTGGGTCGTCGATGGCGAAGAGGGCAAGGAATACGACATGCTCGTGCGCGACTCGTTCACCTTCAGCCCCGACTCGCGGCGGATCGCCTTCATGGGCGTCCGCAATCGCGGCATCGTCGTCGTAATCGACGGCATCGAGGGCAAGGAATACGAGGATGTCCGCGCCGCCCAGTTCAGCCCCGACAGCAAGCACTTTGCCTACCTCGCCCGCCGCGAGAAGCAGGTCGTGGCCGTCATCGACGGCGTGGAGGGCAAGCCCTACGAGTCGCTGGGCAACCTCACCTACAGCCCGGACGGCAAGCAACTGGTCTTCGCCGGCATGCGCAACCAGAAGACCTTCCTGGTCGTCAACGGCGTCGAGGGCAGGGAATACGACGGCATCGCCGGCGAGGGCGTGATGTTCAGCTCGGACGGGAAACACATGGCCTATCGCGCCCGCCGCGGAGAAAAGACCCTGATCGTCGTGAACGGCCAGGAGACCGCCGAACATGACGCCCCCCTGCCGGGCAGCCGCCTGTTCTTCAGCAGCGAAACGTCCGTCAGCACCCTTGGACTTAAGAACACCGCCAACGACAAGGAGAAGCAGATCGTGCGGATCGAGGTGAACATCGGCGGATAGGGGCCGGCCAGGCAGCCATGAACGAAGCGGAAGCGAGCCTCCGGAAATGGGAGGCTCGCTTCCTTTATCGGCCCGCTCGACACCTCGGCGGCGCGTCTATTCCACTGTCACGCTCTTGGCCAGGTTCCGCGGCTTGTCCACGTTGCATCCGCGCGCCACCGCCGCGTGGTACGCCAGGAGTTGCAGCGGGACCACGCTCAGGAGCGGCTGCAGCGGCTCGACCACATCCGGGACCTCGATCACGTGGTCGGAATACCGATGGATTTGGCCGTCGCCCTCGGTGGCCACCGCGATGATCTCCCCGCCGCGTGCCCTGACCTCTTCGATATTGCTGATGACCTTGTCGTACTGCAGGCCCTGGGTGGCGATGAACACCACGGGCATCCCCTTGTTGATCAGGGCGATCGGCCCGTGCTTCATCTCGGCCGCGGGCATGCCCTCGGCGTGGATGTAGCTGATTTCCTTGAGCTTCAGGGCCCCTTCCAAGGCGATCGGGTAGTGATACCCGCGACCCAGGAACAGCCAGTTCTCCCGGTCGCAGAACTTCTGCGCCACCTCGCGGACTTTCCGGCTCTGCTCCAGCACCTTCTTCATCTGGTCCGGGATGTTGCAGAGCCCCTCGATCAGTTCCTGGCACTGCGCCTGGCCCATGAAACGCCGCCGTCCGATGTACAGCGCAAGCATCGTCAGCACGGTGCACTGGCAGGTGAACGCCTTGGTGCTGGCCACGCCGATTTCCGGTCCCGCGTGCAGGTAGACGCCCGCATCGGTTTCGCGGGCGATCGTCGAGCCGACCACGTTCACGATGCCCAGCGCCAGGCTGCCCTTTTCCTTGGCCTCGCGCAGCGCCGCCAGCGTGTCGGCCGTCTCGCCCGACTGGCTGATCGCCACGCACACCGTCCCCTCCTCCACGATCGGGTTGCGATATCGGAACTCGCTTGCGTAGGTGCATTCGGTCACCACCTTCGCAAGATCCTCCATCAGGTAATCGCCCACCAGCCCCGAGTGCCAGGCCGTCCCCTGCCCCGTCAGGATGTACCGCCTGGCCCTCACCAGTTCGCGCGTGTACTTGGCGATGCCCCCCAGCACGATCCGCCCTTCCCTGGCATCCGCCCGCCCGCGCAGGCAGTTGCTGATGGCCGTCGGCTGCTCAAAGATCTCCTTGAGCATGTAATGCTCGTACCCGCCCAGTTCGTACTCCTCGAGCTTGTTCTCAAGCTGCGATACCACCGGGCTGATCGCGATGTCGTCGATCGTCGTCGTGCGGAACGAGCCGGGCCTGAGCACGGCCATCTCGTTGTCGTTCAGATAAACCACCTGCGTCGTGTGCTCCACGATCGCGGACGCATCGGACGCCACGACGTACTCGTTCTGACCGATGCCGATGATCAGCGGACTGCCCTTGCGAGCCACGACCAGCGTATCCGGCTCGTCCTTGCACATCACGGCGATTCCGTAAGTCCCCTCGACCTCATGCAGCGCCCCCTGAACCGCCTTGGCCAGCAGCGACGTCCCCGGCGGGACGTGGTTGCGCGCCTTCATGTCGGCGTACAGGTCGCCGATGAGCATCGCCAGCGCCTCGGTATCGGTCTGGCTGGCGAACTTGTGCCCCTTGTCCGTCAGGAACTTCTTCAGCGCCGCGTAGTTCTCGATGATGCCGTTGTGAACCAGGGCAATGGTGCCCGAATCGTCCGTGTGGGGATGGGCGTTGGTCTCGGTCGGGGCGCCGTGCGTCGCCCAGCGCGTATGGGCCATCCCCAGGCACGCATCCGGCAACTGCGTTCGCCTGACCGTCTCTTCCAGGACACTGATCCGCCCCACCGCCCGCCGGATGTGAAGCCGGCCATCCCCGTCCAGCACCGCCACCCCGGCCGAGTCGTATCCCCGATACTCCAATCGCTTCAGACCCTCGATCAGCAGCGGCTGGGCGATCTTGCGACCAACGTAAGCAACGATCCCGCACATTGTATCAGACTCCCTTGCAGTTGGTTTCTCTAACTGAATCGGCCATCGAGACGGACCGGTGAACAACTTATTAAACTGAGCGGCCGATAATCCGGCGAGTCCTCGCAAAGTCTACGCCGGATCTCTCCGCTGGCCAACGACAATCCCTGGCCGAGCTGCAAATCCGGGACTGTCCAGGCCCGGGGGCCTGACCGGAGAGATTGTCTTCTACCCCGCTCGGGGCGATTGCGGTATAAGAATCGCGTTAATAGCCGGATAGGGACCGCGGCATCGGGTCGCCCTTTGCCGATTCGAAGCCCCTTCCGGGCTGACCAACGCCCCGTAACCGGGGCCGTGACGGATAAACCTATCATGCTGTACTTCGAACGCGGCTCGACCGCCGAACAATTGACCAGCAGTGACCTTCGCGGGGGCCTCTTCGCCGCGCTGGACAAGCTGGGTCCTCGCAAGCGGGTGCTGGTTATTCCGCCGGATTTCACGCGGTATCACTCCCACGCAGGCCTTCTCACGACCTTCGCCTACGAATACTTCCGCGAGCGGCTGACCGACGTGCTGCCCGCCCTGGGCACCCATTCGGCCATGACCCCGCGGCAGATCGCCGAGATGTTCGCCGGCGTTCCGGCGGACCTGTTCCGCGTTCACAACTGGCGGACCGGGATTACAACCGTTGGCGAGGTTCCGGGAGAATTCGTGAAGCGGGTGTCCGGCGGCGCGGTCGATTTCCCCTGGCCGGCCCAGGTGGCCAACCTCATCTGGACCGGCGGACACGACCTTATCCTGTCGGTGGGCCAGGTCGTCCCGCACGAAGTGATCGGGATGGCCAACTACAACAAGAACATCTTCGTCGGATGCGGCGGCGCCGAGGGAATCAACAAGAGCCACTTCGTCGGCGCGGCGTACGGCATGGAGCGGATGATGGGCCGTGCCGACACCCCCGTGCGTCGCATCCTCAATTACGCCTCGGAGCACTTCACCGGTCATCTGCCTATTGTCTATGTCCACACCGTGGTCGGCCGCGGAGCCGACGGCAGGCTGCATGTGCGCGGGCTGTTCATCAGCGATGATGCGTCCGGCTTTGACAAGGCGGCCAGTCTGTCACTCCAGGTCAACTTCGAGATGCTCCAGGAACCGCTCAGGAAGGTCGTCGTCTACCTGGACCCGTCGGAATTCAAGAGCACGTGGCTGGGCAACAAGAGCATCTACCGCACGCGCATGGCCATGGCCGACGGCGGCGAGTTGATCGTGCTCGCTCCGGGCCTCAAGGAGTTCGGGGAGGACGCGGAGATCGACCGGCTGATCCGCAAGTACGGCTACAGGGGCACGCCGGCGACGCTCGCGGCCGTCAAGGCCAATCCCGAGTTGAGCAACAATCTCAGCGCGGCGGCCCACCTGATCCACGGCTCATCCGAAGGCCGCTTCCGCATCATTTACTGTCCCGGGAACCTCACCCGGCAGGAGATCGAGAGCGTCAACTTCGACTACGCGGATCTGAACCAGATGACCCGGCGATACGACCCCGGTCGGCTCAAGGACGGCTGGAATACGCTTGGCGACGGCGAGAGGATTTTCTACATCTCCAACCCGGCCCTTGGGCTGTGGGCATATCGTGGACGATTCGAGGATTAGCAGCCAGAGAGGAATACGGCAATGAAAGTCCCGTTCGAGGTGAAGTTGAAGGATCAGGTTGCGCTGGTGACCGGCGGCGGCGGCGTGCTGTGCAGCACGATGGCCCGGGCCCTGGCCGCTTGCGGGGCGAAGGTGGCCGTGGCCGACCTGAAGAAGGAGGCCGCCGAATCGGTGGCCGCCACCATCCGTCAGGAAGGCGGCATGGCGCTGGGCGTGGCCTGCAACGTGCTGGAAAAGGAAAGCCTGGCGTCGGCCAACGATTTGGTCAAAAAGGAACTGGGACCGGTGGACATCCTGATCAACGGCGCCGGCGGCAATCACCCCAAGGGCACCACCAGCGCCGAGTACCTCCGCAAGGAAGACCTTGACGGCGCCAAAGACCTCATCTCCTTCTACGACCTGGACCCCAAGGGAATCGAGTTCGTCTTC
>Ga0101944_10003077_pt1 | contig 24412 bp, 21 predicted proteins | sample DewCreD2012metaG_FD_75245 | JGI IMG/M metagenome (GOLD analysis project Ga0101944, IMG submission 75245) | Hot spring sediment bacterial and archeal communities from British Columbia, Canada, to study Microbial Dark Matter (Phase II) - Dewar... ... | reverse complement strand
TGTGGGCAGTCTCGCAGCCATCCGGCGGCAAAAACCTCGTTGCGCTTCCGCGCGGGTGGCCCTAACGTCCGGCGCTTGGCAGCGCGCCGCCCTTGCCGCCCGTCACAATGGGCGTTCTTGTATGCGCGGTTGCGGGGCTGAGTCAACGCTTATGAACTGTCCGATCAAGCCGGCGCCGACAAAACAGCGGCTGCGGCAGGCCTGGCGGCAGGCCGACCGTCTGTCGCGGCGGGGCCAGTGGGCCGCGGCCGCGCCCTTATACGAATGCGCCGCGTCCGGCCCGCCGGGAGCGGAAGATCCCCGCCTGTGGATTCGCATCGGGATTTGCCGTCACGCCTTGGGCAATCTGGCCGGCGCCCGCGAAGCCTTCTCACACGCGCTGAGCATAAACGCCGCCCACCTGCCCGCGCGCTACCACCTGGCGATCGTCGAACTGGACGACGGCGCGCTGGACCGCGCCCGAGCGCTGCTGAATGAAGTGATCGAACACCAGAGCGAAAACCTCCCCGCCCGGTGCCTGCGCGCTCTGGCCGACTATCGGGAGGGGAATCGCGCCGAAGCCCTCGAACAGATGGAGCGCCACTTTTGCGCCAACACCGATTTCCTGACGCGGCTGGCAATCACATTGGAGGCCGAACGCCTGGAGACCGAGCAGCGCCAGCGCGATCCTGCCATCCCCTCCCCCACCCCGGAGCCGCGCGCTTCCACGCCGTCGCCTTTCCCCCAAGGCCGATCCGTGCGCCGCCTGCTGTCGGCCTGCGCCCGCGCGTTCGATGCCCAGGACTATGACGCCGCCCATCAGATTGCCAGGCGCATGGTCCAGATCCATCCTCGCAATGGCGACGCCCGGCTGGCGCTGGGCTATGCCGCCATGGAGGCCGGTTACCCGGGAGAGGCCGAACGCGCCCTGGCTCAGGCGCTGTATCTGCAACGGCGGGAAACCATTCGCGCGGCGTTGCGGCCATGTCTCACCCCCACGCGCCCGCGCATCCTCCGGGCCTTGCGCCATCACGCGCCCCATCCCGCCGTGAACGCCATGCGGGCGCTGGCCCTGATCCGCCTGGGGCGTCCGGCCGAGGCTCGAAGGCTCCTGGGGAACGTGCCGGTGGAGGGGCCCGAATCCTACAACAAGTTCTATTATCTCGGAATCTGCGCGCTCGCAGAGGGGCGCTGCCCGGACGCGGCGCGCTACTTCCGATACGCGTTCGACCACTACGGCGTTGACACGCTGGAATTGTGCCTGCCGCGCGCCATGGACTGGGCTCGCCGCCGCTTCAGGCGATCAGACGACCCGGAAACGCGGAGCCAATCCAGTCGCAGTCAATCTCTGAAAACGCTATAACATTAGGGTCAGACGCAAAACGGCGCCGGCATTGGCAACGACGGCGCGCGACGAGGGCCGGAAAACAGAAAAAAAAAACGAGGCTGCGCGCCGACGCCGGACGCGCCCATATAAACCACACGTCCGGACCGGCGGGCGCCCACGGCGCAGGATTCCATAAGGAGCGTCCGAGTATGGATTTGTATCTGTTGCGACACGCGACCGCCGTCAACGTGGGCGCGCCCAACGCCCCCCGCGACGCGGATCGTTATCTCAGTGAAGAAGGAATCGAAGAAGCCACGAAGGCCGCCCAGGGGTTGCGAAAGATCGAGAAGCATTTTTCCCTGATTCTGACCAGCCCCTATCCACGCGCCCGGCAGACCGCCGAAATCGCGGCCAGGGCGGTCGGCCAGCTGGAGGACGTCGAGGATTGCGGGATACTGGCGCCGGGCGCCGTATTGGACGAGGTGGCCCGCGAGATCAACCGCCGCCACCCCAAAGGCGCCGTGCTGATCGTCGGCCACAATCCGGATTTCGAAGAGATGATCGCCGATGCGCTGACCTGCGAGGGCGGCGGACGAATCAACGTCAGCAAATGCAGCTTGGCCCACCTGCGTTTCGAACGCGCCATCGCCGCCGGCAAAGGCAAACTGCGCGCCCTCATTCCCTGCCAGTGTCTGCAGAAGATGGCCTGAGACAGAGCGCCGCGCCATGATGCCTGCAATCACTCTCGAATCGGATTCGGCCGAGCGCACGCGCGAAATCGGCCGCGCCATTGGCCAAGCGCTGGAAGCCGGCGCGCGCATCGCCCTCGTCGGTCCGTTGGGGGCGGGCAAGACATGCTTCGTCCAGGGACTGGCCGCCGGTCTGGGCTGCCCGGACAAAGTCCGCAGTCCCAGTTTCGCGCTGGCGCACGAATATGAAGGACGCTGCCGGTTATATCACTGCGACTGGTATCGGCTGGATACGGACGCCGACGTGGAATCGACCGGATTCGAGGACTTCCTGCGGGATGACGCCGTCGTCGTGGTGGAATGGGCCGACAAACACGCCCGCTGGCTCGCTCCTCCCCGGCTGGTGATTCAGATCGAATGCCGCGACGGCGACCGCCGCATCTTGCGCCTGCGCGATGACGCCGGAGGACGCTACGCCCCGGCCCTGGCCGCGGCTCAGACGCCAAAGCGCGCCTCGTAGGCGGTCTCGGCCGAACGCAGGCAGTCCATCAGCGCCCCTTTGTCCCGGCGCGCTGCGCGCAGTTGATCCAGCAGCGCGGGCGCATTCAGGATGCGCGACAGCCGGGATAACAGACCGAGATGGCGCTTTTGCTCCTCCGGCGGCCCCAGGATCAGGAACAGAAACTCCACGGGCCGGCCATCCAGCGATCGAAAGTCAACGGGCTGCGACGGAACGACCAGCGCCACCAACAATCGCGCAATGGCGGGGGCAAACGTGTGAGGAATCGCATAGCCGCCGCCGATGGCCGTGGAACATAGCCGCTCGCGCTCCATCAACGCGGTCACAACCGCTTCGACATCCCCGACGCCCTCGCGTCCGGCAATCGGCTCCAGGGCGCTTCGCAACAGCGCCGTTCGTGACGCCTGAGCCTCGACAAAAACGATCCGGCTTTCATCAAGCACGTCGGTCACTCGCATCGGTTGAACCTCGTCATGGCCGGAGAGTTTACAGCCGGCGGAATACGCCTGCAAGCGCCGGCAGATCGCCTTCGATGCAGACATCGCCATCGAAGTGACGGATGCGGACATGGACCAGCCCCAGCGCGTCGCGCATCCGGTCGCGGCCCCATCCATACACCGGCGTCCGCCGCCAGCCCGGCGGCGTCCCGATCACCTTCGGCGCCACGAACGCCACGACTCTGTCGCAAAGCCCGGCGCGAATCAAGGCCGCGTGAACGCTCGGGCCCCCCTCGACGAAAATCGATTGGACGCCCTGCTCGCCCAACGCGGCGATCGCCCGGGAAAAATCGATGATCGCGCGGCGCCCGGGCACGCGCAGGACCCGGCAGCCCGCCGCCTCGAACTGGCGAACACGCGACGCCGGCGCCACCCGGGTTGTCAAAAACCATGTCGGCCCGCCGGGTTGGGCGTGAATACAGTTGGCGCCCAACGGCGTGCGCAGCGCCGCGTCGGCAATGACCCGAATCGGCTGGCGTCCCCGGCAGCCGGCCCCCCGCGCCGTCAGGGAGGGATTGTCCACCAGCACCGTCCCGATGCCGCACAACACCGCGTCGGACCGGCCCCGCAGGTCATGCACGTAACGCCGGGAGGCGGCGTTGCTGATCCACTTCGAATCGCCGCTGGCCGCCGCCGCCTGGCCGTCAAGCGTCACGGCCCACTTGCACGTCACCAACGGGCGCCCCGTGGCGTGAAAGAACAAAAACGACTCGTTCAAGGCAATCGCCTCGTCGCGCAACAGGCCGCGCTCGACCTGGATGCCAGCCGCGCGCAGCCGCCGCTCGCCGCGTCCCCGCACCCGGGGATCAGGGTCGCGCAACGGAAAGACCACCCGGGCGATGCCGGCGCGGATGATCGCGTCGGCGCAGGGGGGCGTCCGCCCGAAATGAGAACACGGCTCCAGCGTCACATACAACGTCGCGCCGCGAACCGGGCCGCCTGCGTCGCGCAGCGCCTCGATCTCCGCGTGAGGTTCGCCGGCGCGCCGGTGATAACCCTGGCCGAGAATGCGGTCCCCCCGGGCGATCACGGCGCCCACCGCGGGATTCGGCGTCGTCTGCCCCACGCCGCGCCGCGCCAGGTTCAAAGCCCTCTGGAGGAGCGTCTCATCCAGTTGCGTCTGTCGCGTCTTGCGTTTGTCCGCCATCGCCACCCGCCGCTCCAACTTCAAACACTCGTTGATCGGTCGCCCGGCAAATCCGCGCAACGGGAACAGACAAATCGCGGCTCGTGTCCGTTGGCGCAATCCACAAGCGCATCGGCCATCGAAACCTTCCGGCCGCATTCGGCGCAGGGCGGCTTGCGCCGCGCGCATCGGCCGCACACGGCGATCATGTCCCCGAAGAAAAGCGTGGACGCCGCCCGGGACCGCCGCACCGGCGCCGCGCACACACAGCACTCCAAACCCAGGCGAATCCCTGCCAGCCCTTCGGGCCGGTGATAGGGATAGGCCAGAAGAGGCTCCCAGATCGCGAACTCATCGCTGGGCCGGTAGCGGCGCTCGATCGTCAACCGGTCGGCCTCGCGCGCCAGATACGCCGTCGCGTTCTCATCGATCTGCTGCTCTTCGATGCCCTGCATCTCGGATCGCATCACCTGGCATATCTCGCGCAATTCGTCCTCACCGTCCAGCAGGGCGCCCTGGCAGGCCGTCAGCCCCCGATCGAAGTAGTCGATCTGACACAGCAGCGACTTGATATGACCGTCCGGCATCCGCCGCGCGGTATGCAGCGTCATCTCGCCCGTCTCCGGAACGGCGTAAATCCGCGTCTCAAGGAATTGACCCGGCGGCCGGACCGACGGCATCGCCCCGGCGGGCGCCGGCCGCCCCATGGCCTGCAGCAGCCGGCGGATGGATTCCGTCGCGTTCAGGCGGGTCGTCATATCGGAATGGTCCGATAGCAACGCCAGCGCCGCCAGGGCCTCTTCGTGGCGAAGTTCCGAAAGGCGCTCCGACAGCATCCGCGTCACCTCGACCGGACCGCGGAGCGCCTCGATGCGAAGGATCGGCAGCGCCGAGGCGTGTCCCAGCGACACCATGTGCGACAGGGCCTCCGTCAGCGCGGTCGCGTCAAACTCCCGCCGCATCGAAATCCAAAACGCCGCGACTTCCTCGCGCTCGCAACGGCGCAGGAGCGCATCGAGCGACTCCAGAACGGCCTGGACCGCCGGGACCTCCTCGTCGCCGGCCACCCGGGGGATTTCGTTAGTCCGCGCCGCCAGCACGGCCGCGACCAGCTTCCGCAGGTCTTTTGAGGTCGCCGGCGAGTCGATCAGCCGCTCCAAAACCGCATTGGCGTCCTTGCCGGTCATCGCCAGCAACAACGCCGTCGCCCCGTCGAGCGTCGCCGCGTCCGGGTCCAGCATCAGCTGCGCGACGGCTTCAATGGCCTCCGGCCCGGCCTGCTCGATCCGGCGGGCCAGGCGTTTGATCGCTCCGGAACCGCCCGAAGCGCGCGCCTCCGCCAGCCATTTCCGCACGTCCTGGCTCAGGACATGCTTGCGCGCGAGAAAATCGTCCACGTGCGCTCCGCGCGGCTGAACGTCTGCCGACATGGCTGTGATCCGCTCCAATCCCGGCGCAGTCTGAACTCCAAACGGCGTGAACGCCAACTTAAGCCCCTCCTTGGGCAGGCGCAATCGAAATCCACCGCAGCCGCCGCGTCAACAACGCATGGCCTCAAACTATGGCCTCCAAAGGAGGCGCGCGACGAGTATAACCCAGGACGCAGCGTGACAAGCCCTGGGCCCCCCCCAATCCGTCAGCCCGGTTCGCCGCATGGCGTAATTGCTTGGGTTCTTCAGAGAGTTTTGTGCAATAGTCCGTTGATGATGTCACGGGAGCGTCTTCCAATTGCAGCGAAGACCTTGGCGGAACCATCAAAGCGTTTGACCAATCGTCGCGAAGCGCTTTGGAGTGTGGAGGCTTGCCTCCGCTATGGAGGGCTTTGCAGCGTGGTTGAAAGCGGAGGCAAGCCTCCACACTCCAAAGCGTTTCGCGCAGACACGACCGTTGATTTCTTACGTGGTTGAAAGCGGAGGCAAGCCTCCACACTCCAAAGCGCTTCGCGCAAACACGACCGTTGATTTCTTATACTGCTGTCAACGGCCGGGATGAGCTATCGCTTCTCTCGTCCCCAGGACTGACGGCCTTCGGCACAAAACAGTGTGATGAACCATTGTTTGTAGCGCTTCCTTGCGGGCGCCCGAACCGTTGGGGATGGGTGAATATCGAACGCACTGAAGGACGCCCTCAAAACAGGACATAGCCCTTGCAGGCTGACGGATTGGGGGCGCAAACTCCGAATGCGAACTTGCCCTTGACTCCGGCCCGCCCTCCAAGCACACTCACGCTCCTTTGCGGCCACACTGGGGAGTGGTGCAGTGGTAGCACGTCTGACTCTGGATCAGAATGTCGGGGGTTCGAATCCTCCCTCCCCAGCCAGCCCAACCCCGTAAAATCTGACATCCGCAAGGCAAGCATTCATCAGGAGCGTCAGGCGTTCTTCGTCGGGCAAACGCCGGGCAAACAGATGAAACGATTTCGCGGTGGGGGCGGCGGGGCGTCCAGGGTGGCGCCGATCGGGCGGACTCATAGGGCGTTGACCGCTCGGACGCCCGCAAAAAGCGCGCGACAAACGATTTGCAGCATCCGACGAATCAGGCGGACGGATGGGAGAACTGCGCGACGAACAGGAGCGCTGGACAAGCTCCGCCCGGCCCAAGCGCTATTCGATCTGCACGGATTTCAGGACCGCCTCGCGGACGCCGGCGGTGGGCGCAGGGGGCAGCGCGCCAAGAACGGATTCGGCCGCGGCGCGCGCCGACTGTAGAATCTCCTGTGGCCCGCCCTTCCAGCCCTGCTGCCTCAACTCGGTCTCGTTGACGGGACGGAAGCCATGGCCGACGCGCGACTTGTTGCGCAGGCCCATCAGACCGCCGCTGCCCTGAGGCGGATACAATCGTCCGATCCAGCGCGACAGCGGATGCTGCGGTTCCATGACTTGAAGCAGCCGGGCCTGAAAGTCCCGCGAGGTCCGAATCTTTATCTCCGCCGGCAGCGCGACGCGCTTTTCTCCAAGGAACGCTTCGACCGTCCGGGTCCATTCGTTGACGCGCGTATTGTTGCCCCCGGGGATTTCCTCCCCCGTCACGCCCACGGCCTCCTCGAACCGCAGCCGCACCAGCGATTCCTGCAGCCGATACAGGACGGCCAGCCCTTCGGGATAGTCGCCGTTGGCAAACTGCAATTGCAGTTCTTCCAGCAGGAAGGCGTGCAGGGCGCGGACGCCCTCCGAACGCGGCGCCGTTTTCGTGACCGGTTCGGTCCGGTCGTTGTATTTGAGGTCCTTGCGCCCGGCGTCCAGCCTCTCGGCCCATTGGCGCAACGCGCGGACGGACGATTCGGGATTCTGGAGCGATTGCAGCCGGTGGGCCGCCGCGGCGAAGTCGCAACGACGGATATCGGCCAGCGCCTTGAGGGCGGCCGCAGTCCATTTCGGGGCGATGCGATCGGCCAGATCAGCGGCCGCGTCGTAGGCGCCGCGCTCCATCATCTTCGCCAGCGTCATCCGCGCCGGTTTGCCCGTCAGAATCGCGCCGATGCGCAGCGGCTGGGGCTGGCGCCGCGCTTCGTTGACGTGCCAGACGCGCTCGACGCGGCACGCGGGCAGATCATGGGCGGCGAACAGCAGCGCCAGGTTCATCGCGGGCGTGCCGGCCGTCACCGAAACATGCAGGGCGAACTCCTCCGGCTTGCCCCCGTCGCCGGCGGCCGCCTTTTCCACCGCGCCGGGGAGGTTGTCCGCATACCATCGGAACATCGCGTCGGGGTCCTGCGGGGCGCATGGGATGGGCTCGGCCAGATGGACGCGCCCGGCCCGGCCGCGCAGGGGGTCTGGACCTTTCGGCCCGAGCAGTTGAGCGACCAGCCGTCCCAGCGGCTCGGTGTCTTTATCGCGCAGCGCCGCCGGCGCCGCGGTCTGCCGCGTGACGAACAGCAGCAGCGACGGCAGGCCCTGCGCGCCCGGCGCCGCGGCCGTCTCCAACAGCGGGCGCAGGATCGGCAGGTCCAGCCGCGCCCATTGCCCGGGTTGATCGAGGAAGCCGGCCGCGTCGGCCGGTTTGACGAACGCGCCGCCGTCCGTCAGGTCGTGAGTTCCCAGGTTCGCCAGGATCAGCCGTTTCATGCGCCAGGCCCCTCCGATTTTTTTGAGCCAGTTGTATAAGGAAGGGAGCGGGGGCGTCCCGCCCCCGTTTGCGTGAGGTTTTCAGTCAAACTCCGGCGGGGGCGAGACGCCCCCGCTCCCTTCCACTCCATATTTTGCTAGACGTATGCGCGTCGCTTCCTTCTGCTCAAACCTCACGCCAGCCACGCACCCAAATCTTCGACGCGATCCGGCAGCGGGAATGGACGGTTCGTGCTGAGCAGGTCATCGGGGCGGCCACCCGCGTGCGCCCGACCAATGGCCAGCGATAGCCAGTCAGCTCAGGCAATACCAATTTCCAATCCGTATTTCTTCGCATACTGCCCAAGCCATGGAAAACGCGGCGCTGGTCGTCATCAAAAAACGCCGGCTCACGGCGATTGCCACGATGCGTGACGTGATATGGAATCCCCGGCGCAACGACGCGCACATGCATATCGAGCCATAACCGACGCGAATATCCCTATCTGCGCCTCGCCGTGTCAAGAGTTTTATAACCTGTCCCCGAATTGTGAAAAAGGTGGGCAGTATCGAGTTACGGTAACGTCTCAATCCCCTTTTCATCGGGTCAAGGTTGTCAATCGGTTCCGAGCCGCCCGGCGCAGCGCACGCCAGCGAGCGGTCAGTCTCAATCCCCTTTTCATCGGGTCAAGGTTGTCAATCCTGCGGCAATGCGATATACCCAGATAAAGCTTACTTCAGTCTCAATCCCCTTTTCATCGGGTCAAGGTTGTCAATCGGCGGAGGTCATTGCCGCGCGGCAGCGGGCGGCGCGAGAGTCGTTTCAATCCCCTTTTCATCGGGTCAAGGTTGTCAATCTAGGGACTGCTTCGGGATACCGTTCTTGTCGACTTCCTGCTGTCTCAATCCCCTTTTCATCGGGTCAAGGTTGTCAATAACAAAACTAGGGGCTGCGACCCAAGAAACGCAGGGAAAGGGAGTCTCAATCCCCTTTTCATCGGGTCAAGGTTGTCAATCCCTGGGAATCTTCTCGGTGTGCTACCTAGCACACCTAGAAAAGTCTCAATCCCCTTTTCATCGGGTCAAGGTTGTCAATCAACTGTGTGACCTGGCCGTGGAGGGCGACGAATGCGCCCGGGTCTCAATCCCCTTTTCATCGGGTCAAGGTTGTCAATATACACCTCGCGGGGTGGTCGACTGGACTGGGTTTGAGCGGGCTGGTCTCAATCCCCTTTTCATCGGGTCAAGGTTGTCAATACGCAGAGAAGGAGAAGAAAATGAAGCTCGCGTGCAACACGGTCTCAATCCCCTTTTCATCGGGTCAAGGTTGTCAATAACAGATTGGCCCGAGCTCCAAGAAGACGTGGAATACTGTCTCAATCCCCTTTTCATCGGGTCAAGGTTGTCAATGGGGGCCCGTCCGGCAAATCTACACCGAAGATGGTTGGAGGGGTCTCAATCCCCTTTTCATCGGGTCAAGGTTGTCAATACGTTCCGCGGGCTTGTGTGGAGGCCCTGCGTCCTTATATGAGTCTCAATCCCCTTTTCATCGGGTCAAGGTTGTCAATTCAAGCTGGCAAGCTGGAGGACCACAAAAAGGCTTTAGCCGATTCGTCTCAATCCCCTTTTCATCGGGTCAAGGTTGTCAATCAAGTGTATGCCGAGGACGGGTGGCGTAACGGCTACCCTGTCCTGTCTCAATCCCCTTTTCATCGGGTCAAGGTTGTCAATGTTTGTTTGGAAAACGGATGGCCCGAAAGCGCGGCGGAATTGTCTCAATCCCCTTTTCATCGGGTCAAGGTTGTCAATATGTCATTAATCTACTGCTCGACGCGGCGGGGTTTGATCTTCCCGTCTCAATCCCCTTTTCATCGGGTCAAGGTTGTCAATCGAGAGACTTCCTTGTTGATTATCTCAATTTGCAGGATGTCAGTCTCAATCCCCTTTTCATCGGGTCAAGGTTGTCAATAGACGATATAACAGTTGATTCATTCTCAACATCCCACAACGAAGTCTCAATCCCCTTTTCATCGGGTCAAGGTTGTCAATCATGGACTGTCATCTGACATGTTTGGGGATTGTGCCACAGACGTCTCAATCCCCTTTTCATCGGGTCAAGGTTGTCAATAGGACCTCCGGTGGCGTGTCGCTCATTTCGAGAACAAACGTTGTCTCAATCCCCTTTTCATCGGGTCAAGGTTGTCAATACCACAACACAAGTGTGAGTGTGCGAGTCCCCGATAAGTCTCAATCCCCTTTTCATCGGGTCAAGGTTGTCAATCCCAAACAAACTTTCCAATACCTCCCCCCGATCGTATGTCTCAATCCCCTTTTCATCGGGTCAAGGTTGTCAATACGCGGACGGAAGCATTGTGGGTTGCCGCTTGTGAGTTGTCTCAATCCCCTTTTCATCGGGTCAAGGTTGTCAATTCCAGCCCCTGTTAGCTGAGGAAGCAGGGATGTTCGAAATATGCGGTCTCAATCCCCTTTTCATCGGGTCAAGGTTGTCAATAAGGCGAATGGGGAAGCCTAGAAGGCCTTGTTTTCGAGGGTGTCTCAATCCCCTTTTCATCGGGTCAAGGTTGTCAATCAGCCGCCATGGGTGACTCCTGGGAGGCAACTGGAGGTGGGTGTCTCAATCCCCTTTTCATCGGGTCAAGGTTGTCAATAAATCTGCGGTGACGACGCGGACGGAAGCATTGTGGAGCGTCTCAATCCCCTTTTCATCGGGTCAAGGTTGTCAATCAAAAAATGATTGGTGAACTACTCAAAACGGAGCGGGCCGTCTCAATCCCCTTTTCATCGGGTCAAGGTTGTCAATATGGAGGCAGCAATCAATGGACGCGCAGAGTTTTATGTTTTCAGCGTCTCAATCCCCTTTTCATCGGGTCAAGGTTGTCAATACAAATTAAAGCCCTGTTGCTTCCCTATGATGACCTGGAGTCTCAATCCCCTTTTCATCGGGTCAAGGTTGTCAATTCATCTTGTTCAGGATTGCTGTCGCTCTGTGGGTTGGCCGGTCTCAATCCCCTTTTCATCGGGTCAAGGTTGTCAATCGACCAGAGCGGGCCGGGGAGCGCGGATGCTCTCCACCTGTCTCAATCCCCTTTTCATCGGGTCAAGGTTGTCAATAGATTTACGACACGGAGACGGGCGCGGTCCAGTGGGTTGAGTCTCAATCCCCTTTTCATCGGGTCAAGGTTGTCAATCAAGGAGTATTTCCTGAGCGGGAAATCGGAGCGCGCAGAAGCGCTGTCTCAATCCCCTTTTCATCGGGTCAAGGTTGTCAATCAAAGTTACAGCTGACATTGGGAATAGATAACCATCCATTGGTCTCAATCCCCTTTTCATCGGGTCAAGGTTGTCAATATCGGCTCGGCGCGGCCCGACGCTCACGGCAACTGGGAATATCCCGGTCTCAATCCCCTTTTCATCGGGTCAAGGTTGTCAATGCGGCCAAGCGGATCGCAATCACCGAGGCGCTTGAGGAACTTGTCTCAATCCCCTTTTCATCGGGTCAAGGTTGTCAATAGCGCCTCCTGTGGTTGCTTGATTTTGCGTAACTTGCGGAGTCGTGGAGCGTAACCTTCTGGTTCGTGGCCTTTTTGCGTCTCCCTTCGGCCGGTATTATTTGGGCGTGCTGGGCCGTATCTTCCGTTATTTCAGCATTCCACGATCTGTTGCGTAATCCCCTGCCTCCCAAAGGCCCATCGGAGGTTACGCGCGGGTCCTTTCCTGCGACCGGCACGCGGGAGTATGGAGACGTGCCGGGGGCAAATCAAGGGCGAAATGGGTGTCAGGGCTGTCATTTCTGTGTCACAGGACATAGGCGTCGGCGATTTCCGAGCTGGGGCTGCGCCCGAGGAGTTTGAGTTGGGCCTTGCATGCCGCGCAGAGACGATAGAGGCGAACCGAGTCGGCCGATGCGTCGATCTTCCGGAGGATGAGAGCTTCGAGTTTTTGTATTTCGCCAGAATCGAGCCAGGCCTCGAAGACGCTGTATTGGACGCGGTCGCCGAAGTCTTCGAGGGCTTTGGCCAGTTTCGCGCGGCGGCGGTCGTCGGGAATATCGTAGGAAATGACGGTGAGCGATTTCATGGCTCGGCCTCGAAGGTAGAGGGGGTGGACGGGGTGGACGGATTTGACAAGGCAGACGGAGTGGACAAGGTGGACGGAGTGGACGGGTTGGGCGCGGTGGACGTGGTGGACGGGCCGCTTCGGATGAAGCTGTGGTAGGGGGCGCCGGAGCGGACCGAGGCGGCGAGGCGTTCGACCTGCGCGCGCAGGACCTGCCGCCACGAGCGCGGCGGGGCGCCGGGAACATGGGCTTGGGGTTGATTGAGATGGGCGTTCCAGCGGGCGAGGAAGACCTTCAGGGCCGGCGGGGTCAACCGGAAGCCGGAAGGGGCGGGGGCGGGAGGGGCGGAGATAGAGACTTCACGGACGGAAGGGTCCGCAGGGACGAAAACAACCTCGGAACCGGCTTGGCTTGGGCAGACCCGATTGAGGCCCGAAGGTTGGGCGGGGGGTGCGGGGGCGGGCGCCGGCGCGGCGGGGGGCGGCTGTTGGGCGAAGTCGTCGTCGGGCGCCTGCTGGAAGTCGGCGTTTTTCAGGACGCGCTGGTTGTTGAGGGTCAGACAGAAGCGGTCCACGCAGGGATGACGGAACTCTTCGAGCAGGTCGAGCGCCAGGGCGGGCCGTCCGTGGCGTTCGGAATGAAAAAAGCCGATGTAGGGGTCGAGGCCAACGGCGTCGATCAGGGCGGCGATCTCGAATCCCAGCAGGGTGTATCCAAACGACAGCAGGGCGTTCATGGGATCGAGGGGCGGACGGCTGGAGCGGCCCTGCATGACCAGTTCGCCCCGGCAGCAGGCGGCCAGCGCGCCGAAATAGGCGCGGGCGGCGGCGCCTTCGACGCCGCGCAGGGTGGCCATGTCGGGGGCGGCCAGGGCGCGGGCCGCGGCGGCCTCCAGGTCGGCGGCCATGCGGCGCAGGGCGTCATCGGGATAGTTTTTCAGCGTGCCGCGCAGGACCGAGACGGCGCCCTCGATCTTGCCGGCGATCATCTCACGGGCGAGGGCGAGGGCTTCGGGGTGCTCCTCGGAGGCGGCGCCGATCTGATACTGGCGCAGACGCAGGTCGATGTTCTTGGGCCGGGGCGGCGTGAGCTGGCCGTGAAGCTTGCCCGACAGGGTGAGCAGGGCCATCTCGATGCCGTGCGAGAGCATCTCGACGCAGGCCTGGGTGGTGAACTGGACATTGCCGAAGATCAGGACGGCCTCGACGTGTCGGCACTCGATTTCAAGGCGCAGCTCGCCGTCGGGCGAACGGACAATCAGCCGGTCGCCGGATTTGGAGAGTTTCGAGCCTTGTTCGGTGAGGTAGAGGAGGGACATGGAAGTGTGGGCTGGGTTCAGAATGGAAGGGATGGGCGAAATGGACAGGATGAACAAGGCGGCGCGCGGTGGACACGCGGAGGAAGGCAAGGCGTTTGGGGGTCACGGATTTTGTGCGGGACTGATGGACTCAATCCGGCACGCGATCCATCCGAAGGGATATTTGCCATCGGCGAGGCTGCGGCTGGCGCCAAAATCCCGGGGCGCGGCGCCGCGCGCTTTAGGACCGGGGCTTACCTCCCGATAGCCTTCGATGGTCATGCATTCGACATGACTGAAGTGACCCAGACGCAGATAGAATTCGTTTTCCTCCAGCCGCAGGGCTGGTTCCAGACTGTTCCACATCCCCCAAGGCTCGTAAAACCGGGCGCGTTCTTCCTCAAAGCGGCGCTTGAAGAAGAAGATGGCGGCCTTCACAACTTCTTCCAGTGTCACCGCCGCCGTATAGCGGCGTCTGCGGTTCATGTCCTTATTCAATGACAGACGAATCGCAAAGCCACGGGTTCGATTGGCGACAAGCGCGCGGCCTTCGATGACTTCGAACTGCATCGGGATGCCTTGGGCCGCGTCTGTATCACGGCCAAGGCTGCGATTGCGGACGGTGACCAACCGGCCGGCGTCGGCCGGCAGATGGACATCGCGCACGGTCAGCGCCGCGAATGGATCGCTGTCAATGTCGGGTTTGAGGATGCCGCGGACCTGCTCCGGGCTGAGACGTTTCGAAGAAGCATGGTCTTTCTGGTCCGGCTCGCTCTGGAATTGCCGGCGGTGTTCCTCGCGCACGCGGCCACTCATTACGGCTGTTCTCAGGGCGCCCTTAATGGAAGAACCGGGAATGCGCAAGGCGCCGTCCGGAGTGCGCTGCGCCTCCATGACTTCGAACAAGCCTTCGGGCCTGGCGGCTCGCTTGCGATATTCGGCTTTGAAGGCGTCTGTCGCCTGGATCACGTATCGAGACAGACCGGCTGGCATGTTCTGATTGGCAAGTTGACGGAAGGCAATAATCAGGACTTCGCGGGCGCGCGCCAGATCGCCGCGCGCAACGTTTTTGTCCCATTCGGCGCGCTGAAGAGCGGACAGGGCCAGCAGGAGTTTTTCGGTGCGGACACGATGGAACCGGCCCTCGGCCCCTTCGAGCAGTTCGAACGGTTCCATTTCATCGCCTGACCCGATGTGAATGGGACAGAGGATGCGGCATCTGAGGGTCATTTCCTGAGACAGATCAGGCATGGACGGCCTCCTTGGATGTTTGGCTGGCGTCCCCGGCCAGGCGCAGCGGCAGGACCGGGGCCAAAGCGGCGGTGACCACGTGGGGCAGTTTGTAAATTCCCCGGACGAGCCGCCCCACAAAGGCAGGCGGGGGGGATGGGCAGCGGAAGACGCTCCCGGGACGGAACATCAGCAGCGGCTTTTTGAACGGCGTTCTTGAAAGTCCGCCCGGCGGGTCGGGGGGGTGGGAGGCATATTCGTTGCCGACACGGCCATAATGCGTTTCGACCTCCCACGTCCCGTCGGCAGGGTCCTGGGGCGCGGGAACAAAAGCGCCCAGCGCCATGACCGCGTTGGGAGCGTCACAGCCCCATTGCATGGGACCTTCGTAGGTGACGTCAAAGTGGCCGCGCCCAATGGAGGCGTCGCGCCCATAGCCAACGAGGCCCACGACTTGGAGCCAGGCCCGGATTTGTTCAGGCGAGACGCCATGAGCGCCAACGGGCAGATCGAATTGCACGAGGTCAGCGCGCGAGGGCTGCCGGCCCCCGAAAAGAGACGCCTCCGTAAAGAGCTGTCCATCCAAGGCGCGGCCAGAGGCGCGGCTGAGCGTGACATGAGTGACAAGCGACGGCTGGAAATCAACCGGCTCCGGAAATGATTGATCGGTAACTCGCGCCTGCATGAGCGCAGTCACAATGCGCTCCTCGTCCAAGGGTCCGAGCGACACCCAATGGCGCAGGTGGGACTCCGGCACGAGCGGCATCCGGGCGAGTTGTTTGATTGACGGAAACACCTTAGAGGCCTTGGGGCGCCGCGCGCCGGGTTCTGCGCGCCTCTTCGCGGCTGCGCGGCGTAACGCTTCGGCCCGTTCGGTCAGGGCCTGCCGAATGGCCGGGGGCATGGGTGGCAAGATCGGTCGCGGCAGAAAACCTGCCGGGAACGCATCGCCGAGGATGAGGGGGGGAGCGGGGCCGTCATGGGCGTCGATGAAACGCGTGAGAGCCTCTTCGCCTTCGGCTTCGCGGATGGCCCAGCACACATGGCCCCACAACGTGGAACCGCGCAGGCGGGTTCCAAAGGCGGAACGGGCAGTCAGGCGGAAAAGATGCAGTTCCATGGTCACGAGACCTCCTGAAGCAGCTTCTCCGGCTCGATGATTTCAGGCAGGTTGGGCCGGATGAACTTGACTTGGCCACATCCGCGCGTCCCATTACCGCCAATGTAATCATGCTCGATGAGGACGAGAGCTCGGTCAATGTTTATGTAGAGGGATTCATCGATTCGGCCCCCATCGCCATCGACGTCATAGACCTTGTAAAGGATTTCGAAATCAAACGCACAGCCCGGGACCACCCGTTCCTGCGGGCGGGGATGCTCGGCTCGGCCCTTGATGCGATCAATGAAGTTCTCATATTTCTCCTCCAGGATGTCCGAGGGCGCAAAGTTCTCATCGAGGTTCTTGAGGACTTTGCGCGTTTCTTCCCGGTTCAGGCGCGCGTCGCGCACAATGATTCGAGTGGGGCCGTAGTTCACATCGTTGCGCGTGCTGCCGAAAACGCGGGTGATGGGACAGGCGGGATCGGGCGAAGAGAAGACTTCGCCGTTGGGATCAACCTTGCCCAGCGCGGCTTCGAGAATGGACCGCATCTTGCCCTTGAGCGACGAACCGGGGATGTATGGTTCGCCGGTGACGGGATCTTTCAGGACGGGATTGTCCATGCCACCTATTTCAATGACCTCGCGGCCGGCGCCGACATGAAGCCCTGTCAAGACGCGGATGGTTCCCCGCAGGCGCTTGATGTGAAGCAGCTTGATACTAGCCATGGTGTGTTGTTCCTTTCCTTGGGGGGATGGATGCGGCAGCTCAGCGCTGCTGCTCGGCGATGCCCTCGCCGTAAAGATAGCCGACAACGGCCTCGAAAAACTTGCAGAAGACTAGAAAACGCTTGCGATCTTTTTCTATCTGGTCCACGCACCGATCAATGAAGTCCTTGAAAACCTTTGGAATCTTGGGCTTCTTGGGATCGCTGGCGTAAGCGACTTTAGCCTTAAGCATTCCGACCAGCGGCCAGAACTCTTCGAAGCCATCTGGCCTTTCCCGAACGCGTTTCTCCAGAGACTTGACATCAGAGTAAAAGCGTCTAAGCTGATGCCTGGTTAGCATTGTTTTGCCCGGTTGCATGATTTTCTTGGCGCACTTCTCGGCCGTGGTGGTCAACAGGTCCGGATGCATTTTGTCTCCGGCCATGAGGTGGATGGGCGGCAGCGCGGCCGGCTGGCCTGCGCCCTGGGTCCGGCCGGCGTCCAGCCGTGGTCTTGCTTGATTGGGATAAGGCATTATTTGCCTCCTCGGTTGTGATAGAGCGCCCATGAAACGGACGCTCGAAGGTAGCGCATCAAGTTGGCGTCATCCTCCTTTCCCGGACAGACCAGACGGCAGATCAGTTGAGTTTCGGGCGATGGATCGCCCTGGCGCTGGCCTCGGACGATGTCACGTTTGTCGATGTTGCGGTTCAAGTCGTAGATCAAGTGCGACAGATAAATGCCGGCCTCGATGTTTCCGGCCTCGAAGTCAACAAACTGTTCATGATATCCTAGAAGGCGGTAGAGAAACGCCCGGGAGATTCTTTTTTCTTGAACGGCCTTGGACAGCGCCTCCGCGTAGTCCTGAATCGCGGCAAAGCGCTCCCAAGGGATGGTCACTCCGAAAAGCCGAACCGCGTTTTTCCCCGACTCTTTGACCCGCTCCAAGTCCTCGTCAGCAAGACGGGCGCCATGGCGGATGGGAACCCGGGGCTTGCTCAAACTGACGGTAGCGGACAGGGTAATGTCCGGATTGCCGGCGACAAAGCGCCGGAACTCCTCGCGTAGCGCGCCTGCGAACTGCGCCGCTGTGCGCCAGTCGCTGATCAAGAACAGGTCGTCTCCACCGGCGAAGATGGTGTAGATGTTGCCGAAACGTTTATTGTCCGTGTCGTCAGCCATCAGCGCGGGCAGGCGGCCGGCAAAGAAGAAGTTGAGCATGCGGGACATGGTGACATACCGCGAAAGGCAACGGTTCGGGCCAAGCCCCTTGCGCAGAACCAAGCCCAGGTTGTCCACGTCGGCCTTGATGAGGCCAAGCAATTGAGTTCCTTCGGGTTCGTTGGGCGAGGCAGGAATGCGCCAGGCAATCTGACTGAAGGTCTTGGCGCTGCCCGCCTGTTGATCTTCCAGCGTATCCTCAAACGTCTGTTTTTCGGCGAAAAACAGCCACTCCCTCTCGGTCAAGCGCGGCACATGGTTGGCCAAAAAGCTCACGCCCAGCCCAGGCGATAGATGATTCAGGGCGAAGACGCTTTCGCCATGCCGTGGCTGGATTCGATCGTTACTCAGCAAATGGAAGCCGACAGCCCCGTCGAAGAAGGACAAATCCGCGTCTGCACTGTCGTCAGATAGAACGAAGGCTTTGGCTGTGAGCAACTTTTGGCCCAGCCGCAGTTCTGTCTCCGTCTGGGGCGAGACAAGCGTTTTTCCGTGCCGGGCGGTTGCGGCTCCATATCCGGCGATGGAGCACAAATGGGCGTCATACTGGTCATAGTCGGGCGCCAGACAGGGCGGTTCACTGCGCCACTGGCCATCCGTCTGCAAGAAATCCTGCCATTTGGTCCGCTTTTTCGCATCAATACTTGCCGCCAGTTCATCCAGTTTTGCGCCAAAGGCTGTTTCATCAAAATCCGCCCCGCAGGCTTCCACGTCACAGCTCAGGTTCAGACACAGTTCCCCGCAAAAACGTTCCAGCAGAAACTGGTTGATACGGCGACGGGCTCGAGCCACTCCGTTACGGATTCCGGGCAGGTTGGGTCCCAGCAGCGTAAAGCGTCCGCCGGCATTGTCGATGATCGCTGCGGACGACATGCCGGTCTCTTGCTCGATCAGACGGATGGCCGCCAGCGTCAAAGCGCCCAAATAGAATGAGCGAGCTCGCAGGATGCGGGCCGTGCCTTTGGTATTGGTGTTATCCAGGTTGAAAATAAATCGCTGAATTCCGGACAGGTCACCTCCAATCAAAAGAAACTTTTGCGCGGTACGGTCTCGGATCGTTTCGGCGCTGAATTCGTTGCGGGCGCAGTGATAGTCCCACAGAGCCGATGCGATGGCCGCCGTGGTCTTGCAGTGGTCATAAAGTGAAACATTGGGTTGATCCATCGTGCTACTGGGCACGCACCAAAGGCAATGAAGCAATAATGCATCAACTGCGTTGATAAACGCTGGCAGGTTTGCATATTGGATAGATTGATATTGAACAAGGAACTGGTTCCACAGATCGCTATAGGCTTGTGGAAGGTTATTGTCGGTCTTGTCGCGGTGTTCTGGGAATACCGCGCCCAGAGGGTCCAGCCACTGCATTCCATAGTATCGGAACCGGCTCGCTTCAGGCGCGCCTTCAAGCGCGACCTCAGAGAACACGGAGCGCAAGCGGGTGCAGCGAAATGCGCCTCGTCCAGCCTCAGCTTCGTCCTCGCTTTTGCGTCGGTCAACGCCGCTGCTGAGCCAGTCGGCCACTTGTATGATCACCTGTTCGGGGCGCGACTCATCCGGGTTGTGGTGCCTGCAGGCGCATGTCGCCACTTTTTCCCGAGTTTCTCGAGGCATTTGCGCTGTCGTGGCGGTGAAGTGATCAAAGAAAGCTGCCGTATGGAGGACATGGCGGTGTGTGGCGTATCCGGCTTTGGCGTCCTTGGGACAAATGACGTGCGCCATGCCGCCCTCTGGGCCAAACTCGCCGGGCAACTTAACGGCCGCGCGTTGCATCAGCTTGCCGATGTCGTGCATGAGCGCGCCAAGAATGATCTCATTGCGATCTACTGGATTCACAGGAGTCCTCCGTTCTTCCGGGATTCTCGACTATTCGATATTTGCCAAGACCAAAGCTTGTTCCTTTGCCTGCATGGGCAACCTCGCCAAATCGGAGGATGCCCATGAAGGGGCCCAGATGCCCTTCGTAGACAATCGAGCCGACAACTCCGCCAAGTTTCATCGTCTGCCTTTGGCGGGTGGAGAATCTCTCCAGGTCTTTCCATTTTAGCCGTGACTCTCGCGTCACGACTTGACCGGCTTGCCTGACCAGTCCCGCAAAGTCTAGACCGCCCAGGCCGGCGCCGCAATGAAAGTGCGCCAATGCCGAAGCCCTGCGCAAGAGATTTGCGATCAGTGCGCGAAACGGGATGGCATCCGTCAGGGTTCCTTGGTCCTTGAGCCGCAAAGGCGAGTCCAGCGCCAGCGCGACCTCCCGGCAGTCGGTATTGACGGGCTGAGCCAAGTCAAACAGGTGAGAGTCGGTGAAGGAACTGAGACGCTGCATGCGATCATCGTAGATCACGGTCTGCGCTCCACAAGGGCCGATCCCGCGCACCTCAACCAGGTCGAAGAGAACGCGCTGCCGCGACAAACCCTTTTGGCCGAGACGGCGAAAAGCGCAGATGAAGTAAGGAAGCAAGTCAATGGCCCGCCCTATCAACAATAGCCCAATGCTCAGTAGCGTGCCGGCCGCACAGGTAGTGTTTGGTAAGCCGTCGGGCGGCTCGAAAACAAAGGGGTGAGGGATCGTCGGATACAACCGCATCATCGATGCGCCTTCCGGTGGCTTGGTCTCAAACACATAGACGTAGGCGCAGTGTTCCCGTAAAAGGCAGGAGGCGCACTCTTGTCGCTTCAAAGCGCACGTGACGTCACGAAACGCATATCCAAATCCGCCGCGAAGCGTGGCTCCGAGAAAGCTCGGAATCGAAAAATCCGACTGAGGGCGGATCAAGAACTCGTATTTTTGGATCGTCAAATGGTGAGTTGCCAAGATGGCGCCTCCTCAAATGCGTTGCACCGCAGTCATGCTCACACAGATCATCCCCATCGGGATGTTCGACCTCTCGAAAAAACCGGGTCCCAATCCGAAATACCGGTCCCGGGCGCCGGCAAACCTCCAAGTATTGTCCCGATATTTGCCGCCCAAGTTCAAGGGCAAAACATGAACGCTGTCTGCGCGTCGTCGCCTCGGCACGGCGGCGCTGTCCTGCCGCGCCCCCACCGGCATGAGCAGGGTTCGTGCCAATCGCGGCGGCTTCCCTGTGGGATGCAGCCGGATCGTGGGACTGGCATCACAACGTTTTGCGCCGAAGGCCGGGAACTCTGGGGACGAGAGAAACGATTGCTCATCCCGGCCGTTGACAGCACTTGGAGAAATCAACGGTCGTATCTGCGCGAAGCGCTTTGGAGTGTGGAGGCTTGCCTCCGCTATGGAGGGCTTTGCAGCGTGATTGAAAGCGGAGGCAAGCCTCCAATATGGAGGGCTTTGCAGCGTGGTTGAAAGCGGAGGCAAGCCTCCACACTCCAAAGCGCTACGCGACGATCAGTCGAACGCTTCGATGGTTCCTCCAAGGTTTTCGCCACAGTTGGAAGACGTTTCCGTGACATAATCAACGGACTGTTGCTCAAAACTTTGAGAACAACCGATTTTTTTATGGAAGCGCAAGGAAGTTTATGCTCTTGTTTCTGTGTTCGATGCTTAGGGCGGCTTCGTCGCGTTGGCGCTGAAAGGCTCCGAGATTATCGGCAAAGGCGTGAGATTTGCGCCGTCCGGCCACGCGACCGCAAACGGGCCTCGCGGGCGCAGACCGGGGTTTGACCATCTTTGATGACGCAAAGCGAGCCGGAATTCGTCGGCCGCCAAAGGAGGGTGTCCATGAGCCGGCTGCTGTTTGCCTGGATCGGCTTGACCGACTTGAGGGCGATGGAGGGTGACGAGGGCGCAGGCCTCGGCCCCATCGGCCAGGCGCTGAAAAGCATGCCGTTTGACGGGCTCGCCCTGCTGTCGAATCACCCTCGCAACACCAACCGGCGCTATCAGGAATGGATTCAGGACCAGGCGCGGATTCCCGTCTTTCTGCACGAAGCGCGCTTATCGTCGCCCACGCATTTCGGCGAGGTCTATGAGGCGGCCGTCCAGGCCGTCACCACAACCATGCCCAAGACCGGGGAGAAATCCGAATTGACGTTCCACATCAGTCCGGGAACGCCCGCCATGGCCGCCGTCTGGGTGATTCTGGCCAAGACGCGATTCCCGGCGACGTTGATCGAATCGTCCCGGGAACACGGCGTCCGCGTGGTATCGATCCCGTTTGAGATGTCGGCCGACTATCTGCCGGACCTTCTGAGACGGCCGGACGAGGAACTGCGCGCTTTGAGCGAGGCCCTGCCTCCGGAAACGCCGGAGTTCGGGCAGATCGTCCATGAATGCGCCGAGATGAAACGATTGATCCGTCTGGCCAGGCAGGTGGCGCCGCGCATGGCGCCGGTCCTGATCCTGGGCGAATCCGGAACGGGCAAGGAACTGCTGGCGCGGGCGATTCATTCCGGAAGTCCTCGCAAGGACAAACCGTTTGTCGCCGTCAATTGCGGCGCGATTCCCCGCGATCTGGTCGAGGCCGAGCTCTTCGGCCACAAAAAAGGCGCATTCACCGGCGCCACGGCCGACCGCAAGGGATTCCTGGAAACCGCCCACCAGGGCACGCTGTTTCTGGACGAGATCGGCGAGCTGCCGCTGGCGTCGCAAGTCCGGCTGCTGCGGGCTCTTCAGGAAGGCGCCGTCACCCGGGTCGGAGACTCCAGGCCCACCGCAGTGGACATCCGCATCATCTGCGCGACCAATCGCGACTTGATTCGGGAAGTCGGCGAGGGCCGCTTTCGGGAGGACTTGTTCCATCGGATCGCCGTGGGCGTTCTGCGCGTTCCCCCTCTGCGTGACCGCGGCCGGGATATCCATATCTTGATCGACCGGCTTCTTGACGGCATTAATCGGGCATCGGCCGGGCAGCCCGGACATTGCGACAAGCGCCTGTCCGCCGGCGCCAGAAAAGTCCTGGCCAGCCATGACTGGCCCGGCAATATCCGCGAACTGCACAACACGCTGATGCGCCTGGTGATCTGGACCAGGGCGGAGATTATCGAAGCGGGCGACGTCCGTGAGGCCATCCTGCCCATGGCGCCGCCGGCCGCTCAGAACATCCTTGACCGGCCCTTGGGCGAGGGCTTTCGACTCGAAGACATGCTGGCCGACGTGGCCCGGCGCTACCTGCGCCTCGCAATGGCCCAATCAGGTGGCAACAAGACGAAAGCCGCCCGGCTGGTCGGCCTGCGCAGCTACCAGACGCTGGATAACTGGCTCAAACGCTATGGAGTTTAGCCCCAGCGTTGCCTAAACAAGGCGCCAGCCGCGGCGATATCTTTGAAGGGAATGGACATTTCCCAGCTCGGAGGCCACCGGGATGACCTCCGAGCATGAGTTCCACTGTGTTGTTCCGCCCCGCGCTGACAGGCTCAGAACTCGCGGTCCCATTTCGCCGGCTCCTCTTCGAGCCGGAACGCCGCCAGATGGAGCATTTTGCCGTTGTGCCAGACGCCCATGCCGGCCAGTTCGGGCGCCTCGATTTCCAGTTCGTAGCCCAGTCCCTTTTTGTAACGCGCCACCTTGACGTTGCTGGCGACGGTTTCGAGGAACGCCGTGGCCTTCGAGGATTCCACGGGAACGGACAGCGTGGAGTGTTCCGTCTTGCTTTCGGCCTCCAGCGGGCGCAAGGATTCGGCCCGTGCGCGACGGCGCAGCGCTTCCATGAAATACGACTCGCTGAGTTTGGGCCAGCAGCGGGCCGCCGTGCGCGCCGTATCGAACAAGTCCGCGCCGATGACCCGGTCGCCGAAGGCAATCAGGAAACCGGTGGCGTCCTGGGGTGGTTTGATCCGCTCCCGACACTCCTCCAGACGGTCCTACTCTAAAGTCCTAAGTATTAATCTATAGGCCGCTTGCTTGACCATCACGAGGTTTCGGTTTCCGAGAGGGCAATAAGGCCCCGCAAGTGTCATGAGGCGGATCATAGCGCCCGTAGGTGGCCCGAAGTCAAGCGGCGCCCTCTTGACAAACGCAGCGCGTTTTCGGAAACTTGCGCCCTCAGATCGCGACACACTCCATAGCGCCACGAGCGCTCTGCGGCAGGCAGCGACAGGGAGGTTCGACTCCAACATGGTAGCCACTTCAGCCCCAAGAGTAGAATTGTTATCCCCCTCCCACCACGAAAGATATGGGGTGGGGATAGACACGCACAAGAGATTCGTTTCGGTCTCTGACCATTTCGTCGGCGATGAAGGCTTCCAGCGTGGGTGGCATGAAATCCCTGTATCTGACAAGAACGTGGAATAGAGCCGTTCCGGCGTTCATGAGCGATCCGAGGTTTCTGGCGAATCATCCGACTTTGGCATGTTTGGGGCGGTCCCGGGGCGCGCCTGCCGACCGCGCCGCGCGCTTGCGCGAGCGTCAGTGTCCTCCGTCACAGAGAACGGCAGGCGATCATTTTCATCGACGGGGAACTCTTCACAAGGCCCAGCCTGGGCCTCTGGCCGGGCTCCGACCTCCACGTCCTCGGACACATAATCCGCTGGTCGCCGCGCAGGCCGCGGCAACGACGCCCGCGCCTGCTCGACGGCAGGGTCTTCTTCGGGCTCGGGGACTAGCCCTTGTCTTCCTTGTTGCGCGCCCGGTCCAGGAACTCCAGCACCTCCGTCCGATACTCCGGTTCGAAGTCCTTGAACAGCCGG
>Ga0101944_10003075_pt1 | contig 24416 bp, 25 predicted proteins | sample DewCreD2012metaG_FD_75245 | JGI IMG/M metagenome (GOLD analysis project Ga0101944, IMG submission 75245) | Hot spring sediment bacterial and archeal communities from British Columbia, Canada, to study Microbial Dark Matter (Phase II) - Dewar... ... | reverse complement strand
GGGCCGGATGAGCAGCACCAGGATGAGAATGATGAAGCCGAAAACGTTCTTGTAGCCCGAGGAGATGAACGCCGCCCCCAGGTTTTCGACCAGCCCGAGGAGCAGTCCGCCCACGACGCAGCCCCACAGGGAGCCCATGCCGCCGAGGACGACGACGACGAAGGCGGTGAGCGCGATCGGGACCCCGGCCGTGGGTGTCACGGGGAAGACGGGGCTCAGGATGACCCCGGCGGCGGCGGCGAGAGCGCAGCCCAGCCCGAAGCTCAGCATGTTGAGGCGGGTCGTGTTCACCCCGTTCCACTCGGCCATGCCGCGGTCCTGGCTCGTCGCGCGCACGATGCGGCCGAACCAGGTCTTCTGGATGAGGAGAAAGACGGCGGCGATCAGCACCGCGCCGCTCAGGAGCGCGGCCAGGCGCTGGTTGCCGTAGGAGAAGAGCCCGAAGATGTCGCTCGCCCCGCGGACCCAGAGCGGCGGCTTGTTCGGGTAGGGCCCGAAGGTCAGGAGAAACGCGTTCTGGAGCACGATCGAGAGGATGAAGGTGAGGATCAGCGAGTACATGTCGTTGCCGTAGGTCGGCCGGATGAGGAGCCGCTCGATCAGGATGCCGAAGAGAAAGACCAGGGCCACGGCGAGGGCCATCGCCGGCGCGACGGGCAGCCCGAGGACGGAGGCGAAGAGGAAGCTGAAGTAGCCGGCCAGGATGTAGAGCTCCCCGTGGGCGAAGTTGATGACGTTCATGATGCCGACCACGAGAGAGACGCCGAGGGCCGCAAGCGCGTAGATCACGCCCATGACCAGGCCGTTCATGACCGAGATGGCGAGCATGTGCGGGACTCCTTCCTCGGGGAGCGGCCGGGGCGGCCGGGGCGCGGGGCGGGGCCTCCCGGTTCCGGGATCCCCCCGCCCCGCCCCGGCCGTCCGGGTGCGGGGTTACCGCTTCAGCTTTCCGGTCGCCGCCTGCGTCGGGTAGAGCACGACCTGCTGCTTGTTCTGCCACTGGATGACGAGCATCGGCGGCATCCACTGATGGTATTCGGGCCCGCCCTTGGTCAGGCCGAACTTGGCCGTGCCGCGGGTGGTCTCGAGGTTCGTCTTCTCGAGCGCCTCCACGAGCTTCTCGGCGTCGGTCGCCTTGGCGCGGTTGATCGCGTCGGCGGCGATCAGGATGCCGTCGAAGATCGAGCGCGACTTGTAGTCGGTCGGCGCCTTGCCGAATTTCTTCGTGTAGGCCTCGCGGAAGTATTTGGCCAGCGGGGTGAGCTCCACCTTCTCGTGCATCGAGGAGACGAAGCACTCGAGGTCGCCGTAGTCGCCGACGTTCTTCCAGTAGTCGGGCCACAGGCTGGGGGGGCCGGCGCCGTCGAGGACGACCGCCTTGGGGCTCACGCCGGTTTCGCCGGCCTGGGCGACGAAGTAGTGCAGGCCCACGCCGTAGATGTAGGCCAGGACCACGTCGGGCTTGAAGGCCTTGATCTTGGTGAGTTCGACGTAGTGGTCCTGGCTGTTGCGCTCGGTGATCATCGACTCGTAGGGGATGCCCGCCTTGGCGAGCGCGTTCTCGGTCAGCTTGCCGATGCCGATGCCCCAGTCGGTGTTCTCGGCGATCACGTAGGCGCGCTTGAAGTTTTCGGCCTTGACCCACTGGGCGATGGTCTGGTTGACGACCCCGGAGTTCGAGGGGCCGGCGCGGAAGACGTAGCGGTAGTTCTTGGCCGTGATCTCATCGGCCCAGGCCTCGACGACGACGAAGGGGACCTTCAGGCGGTTGGCCACCTCGATCTGGGCGAGGGCCGAGGAGGAGTGGCTCTCGCCGAGGACCATCACGACCTTGTCGCGGGTGACCAGGCGCTCGAAGCCCGAGGCCGCCTTGTCGGGGGCGCCGGCGGTGTCCTCGAAGGCCACCTCGAGCTTCTTGCCGAGGACGCCGCCCTTGCCGTTCACGTAGTCGACGGCGAGCTTGATGCCCTCGTCGAAGGCCGCGCCGGTTGCGGCCGCGGGGCCCGTGCGCGGGCCGACGACCCCGATCTTGACCGTGTCCTGGGCGGCGGCGGCGCCGCAGAACGCGAGCGCGAGCACGAGCCCGATGGCGATCCCTGTGCGCTTCCTGTTCATGCTGACCCTCCTTTCGGGTGAACGGGTTTCCCGGCCCCCCTCGCGATCCCCCGGGCCGGTGGGGGTGACCGAAAGCAAAAGGAGCACTTCATGCCCGATTCCACCCCGTCTGTCAATCGGCTCTCCGGCGGCGGTTGACGCGGGACTCCGCCCCCGGGTATAGTCGCCGCCTCGCCCCGGGCCGCGCCCCCACGGCCCGGGGCCGAACCCGACGCCAGGGAGGCCTCATGGAGAAGCTCGTCATCACCGTGGCCGTCACCGGGTCGCTGCCCACGCGCAAGAAGACCCCCTACGTCCCGATCACCCCCGAGGAGATCGTGGAGGCCGGGGTGCGCTGCGAGCAGGCCGGGGCGGCCGTGATCCACGTCCACGCGCGCAACCCGAAGGACGAGTCGCCCTCGACCGACTTCCGCCTCTTCGAGGAGATCTGCCAGGGGCTGCGGGAGCGCACGCGGCTCATCGTCCAGATCTCCACCGGCGGCCGTGCCGGGATGGCCTACGAGCAGCGCTCCGACCGGCTCGCGCTGCGCCCGGAGATGGCGAGCCTCACCACCGGCTCGGTCAATTTCCCGGACACGGTCTATGCGAACTCCCCCGAGCTGATCGAGCGGCTCGCCCGCGACATGAAGACTTACGGGATCAAGCCCGAGATGGAGATCTTCGACGTCAGCATGGTGCGCAACGCAGTCGAGCTCGCCGAGCGGGGGCTCGCGGACCCGCCCCTGCACTTCGACTTCGTTTTAGGGCTGAAAGGGGCGATCCCGGCCACGATCGAAAACCTCGTTCACCTCAAGAACGCCCTTCCCGCCGGCTCCACCTGGACCGCGGCCGGGATCGGCGCCGCCCAGCTGCCGATGAACGTGCACGCCCTCCTCATGGGCGGGCATGTGCGCGTCGGCCTCGAGGACAACATCTATTTTCGCAAGGGGGAGCTCGCGCCGAACGAGCGCTTCGTGGAGCGCATGGTGCGGCTGGCGGCCGAGTTCGGACGGGGGGTCGCGACGCCGGATGAGGCGCGGCGGATCCTCTCCCTCAAGCCCCCGGCCTGAGGGCCCATCAGCCGCCCTCCATCGGCGGGAAAAGAACCAGCCGGTCGCCGGGGGACAGCCGCTGCTCCCCGCCGGCGCGCCGGCCGTTCACGAGCACCACGGCCTCGACCCCGGGCGGGATCGCAAGCCGGGCCAGCAGGTCCCGCACCGTGGACCCCTCGGGGAGGGACACCTCGCCCTCGCCCCCGGGCGCGTAGGCCTTGAGGTTGGCGAAGGCCTGGACCGAGACCCGCATGCCGCGCCCCTCCCGCCGGCGGGGTTCAGAGAAGGCCCAGGGAGGCGAGTTTCTCCCGCGTCGGCACCCCCTCCGCGCTCCAGCCGCGCACCCGGTAGTAGGGCCCGAGCATCTCCTCCAGGCGGCAGACGAGGCCCTTTGCCGGGCCCGAGGGCATGGGTTCCTTGAGGATCCGCGGCGGCAGCGTGTCGTCCTTGCGGCCGAAGCCGGCGGCGAGGATGTAGAGGCGCTCGGCGTTGAAGATGCGCTCGCCGATCCGCTCCACCTCCTCGGGGGTGTAGCCGGCGCCGGTCGCCCCGTTGAGGAGCTCGGTGATGCCGACCGGGCGGATCATCAGGTCCGGCTCGACGAGGTAGCGCACGCTGAAGAAGACGCACAGCCCCGCCGCGTCGATGACGCAGAAGACGTCCTGCCACTTGGCGATCAGCGGCGGCTTGTCCTCCCAGCTGTGCGGGTCGGCCGCGACCGGCACCCCGAGGAGCTCGAAATAGGCGGGGTCCCCGCGCATGTGCGAGCCGCCGATCGGGGAGGTGGCGTAGGCGAGCCCCATGCCCTGCTCGCCGCGCGGGTCATAGCCCGCGAAATCGAGCCCCTTGGCGACCATGGCGAGCTCGGGGGCCCCGCAGCGGGCGGCGAGCCGCAGGCTGCCCTCGGCGAGAAGGTCGCCGAAGCCCTCGCGCAACCCGGTGCGGCGGGTCAGCTCGACGAGTGCGGCCCCGTCGCCCCAGCGCAGGGCCATCCCCGTCTCGGCCTCCGTCAGCAGCCCGCGCTCGAAGAGCTCCATGGCGCAGGCGATCGCCCCGCCCATGCTGATCGTGTCCAGGCCGAGCTCGTTGCAGAGGTAGTTCGCCTTGGTGAGCGCGGCGAGGTCGCCCACGCCGCAGTTCGAGCCGAGGGCGTAGACCGTCTCGTACTCCGGCCCCTCGCCCTCCCCCCGGTAGGGCCCCTCCGGGATGCGGGTCACCCGGCCGCAGGCGATCGGGCAGCTGAAGCAGGCCTTGGGCCGCACGAGGTACTTCCGGGTCAGGGTCTCGCCGTAGATCGCCTCCCAGCCCTCGAACTGGCCCTCGCGGAAGTTGCGCGTGGGGAAGACCCCGTGGCTCTGGGTGCCGACGACGGTGATCGCCGTGCCGTGCAGCCGGAGGGGGGGCGGGTTGTCGCGGGTCTTTTCCTTGAAGCGGCCGCGGTAGGCGGCGTTGGCGGCCTTGAAGGCCGCCGGGTCCGCCAGGGCGACTTCGCCCTCGCCGCGCACGGCGATGCCCTTGAGGTTCTTCGCCCCGAAGACGGCGCCCACCCCCGCGCGGCCGGCGGCGCGGTCGCGGTCGTTCATCAGGGCGGCGAAGCGCACGCGGCGCTCGCCCGCGGGCCCGATGACCGCGGTTTTGGCCTCGGCGTGGGTTTCCGCGCGCAGCAGGTCGTCGGTCTCGTGGGTGGTCTTCCCCCAGAGGTGGCCGGCGGGCCGCAGCTCGGCCCGCTCCCCGTCGATCCAGAGGTAGACCGGCGCGGGGGCGCTGCCCTCCACGATCACGGCGTCCCAGCCGCTTTTCTTGAGCTCCGCGGGGAAAAAGCCGCCGGAGTTGGAGCAGGTGATCGCCCCCGTGAGCGGGGAGCGGGTCGTCGCGACGTAGCGCGCGCCGGTCGGCGCCGCCGTCCCCGTGAGCGGCCCCGTGGCCAGCACCACCTTGTTTTCGGGGCCGAGGGGGTCGCAGGCGGGGGGGACTTCCCGCCGGAGGTAGTGGATGCCGAAGCCCCGGCCGCCGATCCAGTCCCGGGCGATCCCGGGGTCGAGCGCCTCGGTCGTGATCCGCCCGCGGGTGAGGTCCACCCGCAGGATCCTGCCGCACCAGCCGTACATGACGCACCTCCCGATCGCGTTTCCTCCCGCCGGGGGGATCCCGGTTCCGCGGGAAAAGAAACACTACCAGCGAACCGCCGGGCGTTTCAAGCGGGGGCGCCGCCGGCTTGATCCGCGGGCGAAAATCGGCGTACAAGCAAAAACAAGGCGGCCGGAAGGGCCTCCGGGTCCGCCCGATGCGCCGCGGAGGAGGCCGATGGACTGGATCCCCTTTGCCGAGGGCCGTTACTGGATCGAGCGCGCCTTTCTCGTGCGCCGCGCCGAGCCGGTGGGGGTCGCGCTCGAGGAGGCCGTGCTCGAGGTCGCCGAGGGCCGCGGGGGCCGGCGCACCCTCTCCGGCCGCGGCCGCCTCCGGCCGCTGCTCCTCGTCGAGCTGCTCGAGGAGGCAGACGAGCTCGACCTCTGGCTGGACCTGGGCGAGGGGTTCAAGTACCGGCTGCCGGCGCCGCGCATCCAGTCGGGCAAGGTCTTCAGCCCCGGGACGTCGTCCTTTCTGCAGTTTCTGCCGAGCCGGCCCTGGGAGCCGGTCGGGGAGCCCGAGTTCGAGAGCTTCGTCTCCGGCCTGCGGCTGCTCGCCGAGCCGCGGACCCGACCCTAACGAGCCGCCGGCGCCGCGGCCGCCGGTTGCCGGTGCGCGCTGCCCCGGGGGAGCCCATGCGCTATCCGCCCTTCATCGAGAACGCGTTCGACTTCCCGCCCTTTCACCGCGTGCGCCTGCGCTACCCCCACCGGGGGCTCGCCGACCCCGTGGGCGAGCTCCGCCGCGTGCTGCGCGAGGCGCTCGCCGCAGCCGGCGTGCGGCCCGGGGACCGCGTGGGCCTCGGCGTCGGCAGCCGCGGGATCCGCCGCCTGGCCGAGTTCGTGCGCGAGAGCTGCCGCGTGCTGCGGGAGGCGGGGGCGCGGCCCGTGATCCTCCCCGCCATGGGCAGCCACGGCGGGGCGACGGCCGAGGGGCAGACGGCGGTGCTCCAGCGCTTGGGGGTCACCGAGGAGACCTGCGGCGCGCCGGTCGTCTCCTCGCTCGCCGTGCGGCGGGTCGGCACCGTCCTGGGCGAGGTCCCGCTCTTCTACGCCGAGGACGCCCTCGCCCTCGACCACGCGATCGTGCTGAACCGCATCAAGCCGCACTCCAAGTTCCGCGGCCCGGCCGAGTCGGGGATCCTCAAGATGCTCTGCGTGGGGCTGGGCAAGCACGAGGGGGCGCTCGCCTTCCACCGCTACGCGATGAAATACGGGTTTTTCCCGCTGCTCCGCGAGATGGGGACGGCGCTCGCCCGGGCGGCGAATTTCCGCTTCGGGGTCGCCGTCGTCGAGGACGCCCACGACGAGCCGGCGCGGATCGAGGCCGTCTTCTCCGAGCGGCTGCTCGAGGAGGAATCCCGCCTGAACCGGCTCGCCAACGAGCTGATCCCGCGGCTGCCCTTCCGCACGCTCGACGTCCTGGTGATCGGCCGGATCGGCAAGGATCTGAGCGGGGCGGGCATGGACCCGAACGTCACCGGCCGGGCCTTCGACCTGATGGAAAGCGATTTCTCGGAGATCCTGCGCGCCACCCGGGTCGCCGTCCTGGGGCTGTCGCCGGCGACGGGCGGAAACGCGATCGGGCTGGGAAACGCCGACTTCATCACCGAGGCCGTCTTCCGCGCCATGGATTACGAGGCGACGGTGATGAACGCGCTCACCAGCCTCTCCCTCCGCAAGGCCTTCATCCCCATCCGCATGCCCGACGACCGCAAGGCGATCCAGGCCTGCTTCACCACCCTGGGCCCCACCCCGGCCGAGGCCGTGCGCGCCGTGATCCTGCGCGACACGCTGCATCTGGGCGAGTGGTGGGCGAGCGCCGCGCTCGCCCCCGAGCTCTCGGCCCTGCCGCAGGCCGAGGTGGGGGAGGCGAGGCCGCTCTTCTTCGACGCGGCGGGGACGCTGCGCCTCGATTAGCGCGCGGCGGGCGGCCCCGTCCGCGGGGCGGGCTCGAGGAAGGCCCGGCAGGCGGCGGCGATCGCGGGGAACTCCGCCGGGGCAAACCAGCGGATGCCGGCCGTCGCGCGGAACCAGGTCATCTGGCGCTTGGCGTAGCGCCGCGTGTCGCGCTTCATCGTGCGCACGGCCTCCTCGCGGGAGAGCCGGCCCTCGAGCCAGGCGGCGACGTGGCGGTAGCCGAGGGACTGCATCGGCTTGAGGCGGGGGGAGAAGCCGGCGGCGAGAAGGCCGCGCACCTCCTCTTCGAGCCCCGCCGCGAGCATCTCCTCCACCCGCCGGTCGATGCGCGCGTAGAGGAGCGGTCGCTCGATTTCGAGGCCGAGGATCAGGCAGGCATAGGGGGAGTCGGCGAAGCGGTGGGCCTGCTGGAAGGCGGAGATCGGCCGGCCGGTCGTCTCCAAGACCTCGAGGGCGCGCAGGATGCGCGCGGTGTCGCGCGGGTGGAGCCGCCGGGCGGTTTCGGGGTCGCCGCGCGCCAGCCGCGCATGCAGCGCCTCCACCCCCCGGGCGGCGAGTTCGGCCGCAAGCCGCAGCCGCACCGCCGGGGCCCCCGCCGGCCCGGGGAAGATCCCGTGGAGCAGGGCCTTGATGTAGAGACCGGTCCCCCCCACGACGAGGGGGACCTTCCCGCGGCGGCGGATGTCCGCCACGGCCCGCCGCGCGAGGGCGGCGTAGCGGGCGGCGTCGAAGGGCTCGTCGGGCTCGACGACGTCGATCAGGTGATGGGGGACGAGCGCGCGCTCGGCCGGGGTCGGCTTGGCCGTGCCGATGTCCATCCGGCGGTAGACCTGCATCGCGTCCGCGCCGACGATCTCGCCGCCCAGCTCGCGGGCGAGCGCGAGGCCGACGGCGGTCTTGCCCGCGGCGGTCGGGCCGCAGAGGACGATCACGCGGGGGGCGGCGCGATCGCCGGCGCGCGGCGCGGGGTGGGGGGGGCAGGGTGCGCTCATGGCCGAGATGGGCCCTGATAGCACACGGAGCGGGCGCGGCTCAACGCCCGGAACGGTCCGATCTCTATTGACAATCCCGACGGCTGCGCGTAGAGATGGCCCCTTGGCGCGCCGCTGCCCCGGGCCGGTCGCCGACGGGGCCGCCGGAGGCCGGAGGGCGCCGGTTTCCGCCGCCCCGGCCCACGGCCGGGGGGCGCCGGGGCCGCCCCGAAAACCCAAAGCGCTGTTCCTCTGCGAAGGAGAGTCAAGAGCGATGCCAAAGGAACTCATCGGTTCGGCCATGGTGGTCGGCGGCGGGATCGCCGGCATGCAAGCCGCGCTGGATCTCGCCGATGCGGGCTACTACGTCTACCTCGTGGAAAAAGGGCCCTCCATCGGGGGCGTCATGTCGCAGCTGGACAAGACCTTTCCCACCTGCGACTGCGCGATGTGAATCATCTCGCCCAAACTGGTCGAGGTCGGCCGGCATCTGAACATCGAGCTGAAGACGCTCACCGAGGTCCAGGACATTCGGGGGGAGGCGGGGAACTTCCAAGTCGAGCTCCTGCAGCACCCCCGCTACATCGACATCGAGAAGTGCATCGGCTGCGGCGCCTGCGCCGAGAAATGCCCCAAGAAGACCGTCGACACCTACAACATGGGGCTCTCCAAGCGCAAGGCGGCCTACGTGGAGTACCCGCAGGCCGTGCCGCTCAAGTACGCCATCCATCCTGAAGAGTGCATCTTCCTCCAGAAGGGCAAATGCGGCGCCTGCAAGAAGATCTGCCCGACGGGGGCCGTGGATTTCGACCAGAAGCCGGTCACCTCCACGGTGCGTGTGGGCGCGGTGGTGCTCGCCCCGGGGTTCGTGCCCTTCGACCCGGCGCGCTATGACAACTACCAGTACGCGAAGCTGCCCAACGTGATGACCGCCATGGAGTTCGAGCGTATGCTCTCCGCCTCGGGGCCCACGCAGGGCCACGTGAAGCGGCTCTCCAAGGACGGCCGGGACCCGAGGAAGATCGCTTGGTTCCAGTGCGTGGGCTCGCGCGACCTCAACCGCTGCGACAACGCTTACTGCTCCGCGGTCTGCTGCATGTACGCGGTCAAGGAGGCCGTGATCGCCAAGGAGCACGTGGGCCCGGGGCTCGATTGCGCGGTCTTCTTCATGGACATGCGCACCCACGGCAAGGAATTCGAGCGCTTCTACGACGACGCCCGCGAACGCCACGGCGTGCGCTTCATCCGCAGCCGGGTGCACTCGGTGACCCCGGTGGGGACGACCGACGACCTCGAGGTGCGCTACATCGCCGAGGACGGAAGCCTCCACACCGAGGTCTTCGACCTCGTGGTGCTCTCGATCGGCATGGAGGTCTCCCCGGGGGTGCTCGATCTTGCGCGGCGCCTGGGGCTCGAGCTCACCCCGGGGCGCTTCTGCCGCACCGCGAGCCTCACCCCCGTCGCCTCCTCGCGCGCGGGCATTTACGTTTGCGGCGCCTTCCAGGGCCCCAAGGACATCCCCCAGTCGGTGATCGACGCGAGCGCGGCGGCGATGGCCGCCGGCGAGGTCCTCGCCCCCGCCCGGGGCACCCGGACCCGCACGAAGGAGAAGGTCCCCGAGGTGAACGTGGCGAACGAGCGGCCGCGGATCGGGGTGTTCGTCTGCCGCTGCGGGACCAACATCGCCGGCGTCGTCGACGTCCCGGCGGTCGCCGAGTACGCCAAGAGCCTGCCCTACGTCGAGTTCGCCACCGACAACCTCTATTCCTGTTCCCAGGACACCCAGGAGACCATCTCCAAGATCATCCGCGAGAAGAACCTGAACCGGGTCGTGGTCGCGGCCTGCACGCCGAAGACCCACGAGCCGCTCTTCCAGGAGACGCTCGTCAACGCCGGGTTGAACAAGTACCTCTTCGAGATGGCGAACATCCGCAACCAGGACTCCTGGGTGCACAAGAACGCCCCCGAGCTGGCCACGCGCAAGGCGAAGGACCTCGTGCGCATGGCGGTCGAAAAGGCGGCGCTGCTCTCCCCGCTGCGCGAGGCGGAGCTCGAAATCCACCAGAGCGCCCTCGTCGTCGGCGGCGGGATGGCGGGCATGGCCGCGGCCCGCAGCCTGGCGCGGCAGGGCTACGCGGTCCATCTCGTCGAGAAGGAAGACCGTCTCGGGGGGCAGGCCCGGAACCTCTATCGCACGGCGCGCGGGGAGCCCGTGCCGGAGCTGCTCTCCTCCATGATCGCCGAGGTCGAGGCCGACCCCCGGATCCAGGTGCACCGCGGGGCCTCGATCTCCCGGGTGGAGGGCTTCGTCGGCAACTTCAAGACGACCCTCGAGGGGCCGGGCGGCAGCCACGTGGTCGAGCACGGGGTCGCCATCCTCGCCACCGGCGGCCGGCCCTACCGGCCGAGCGAGTACGGGTACGGGACCGACCCGCGCATCCTGACCAGCCTCGAGCTCGACCGCAGGATCCTCGACGGCGATCCGGCGCTCGGCCGGCTCGCGAGCGCCGTCTTCATCCAGTGCGTGGGCTCCCGGGAGCCCGAGCGCCCCTACTGCTCGCGCGTCTGCTGCACCCACAGCGTGGACAACGCGATCCACCTCAAGGAGATGAACCCGGAGATGAACGTCTTCGTTCTCTACCGGGACCTGCGCACCTACGGGGAGCGGGAGCTGCTCTACAAAAAAGCGCGCGAGCTGGGGGTGATCTTCGTGCGCTTCTCCCGCGAGCGCAAACCCGAGGTGCGCCTCGAGGGCGGCCGGCTCCTCGTCCGCGTCTTCGACCCCATCCTCGGCCGCGAGCTCGAGCTCGAAGCCGATCTCTTGACCCTGGCGACGGCGATCCTGCCGCAGGAGAACGAGGCCCTCGCCCAGTTCTTCAAGGTCCCCCTGAACGCCGACGGCTTCTTCGTCGAGCGGCACGCCAAGCTCGGCCCCTCGGAGTTCGCCACCGACGGGGTCTTCCTCTGCGGGCTCGCCCATTACCCCAAGCCGATCGACGAGGCGATCGCCCAGGGCCAGGCGGCGGCCTCCCGCGCGGTCACCCTGCTGGCGCGCAAGACGCTCTACACGAGCGGCACGGTCGCCGAGGTGGACCCGCGGATGTGCAGCCGCTGCGGGGTGTGCGTGTCGATCTGCCCCTACTCGGCCCCCTCCTGGATCGAGAAGGGGCCCTTCGCCGAGCGCGCGCAGATCAACCCCGTCCTGTGCAAGGGCTGCGGCCTGTGCGTGGCCTCCTGCCGCTCGGGGGCCATCCACCTGAAAGGCTTCGACAACGACCAGATCTTCGCCCAGATCTTCAGCCTGCGCGAAGCGGTATGAGAGGAGGCAGCGAGATGTCGGACTGGGAGCCCAAGATCGTCGCGTTCCTGTGCAACTGGTGCAGCTACGGGGCCGCGGACCTCGCCGGGGTCGGCCGCATGGAGTACCCGCCCCACATCCGCGTGATCCGCATTCCCTGCACCGGCCGCATGAGCCCCAACTTTTTCCTCGCCGCCCTGCGGGAGGGGGCCGACGGCGTCTGGGTCTCCGGGTGACACCCCGGGGAATGCCATTACCTGGAAGGTAATTACTACGCCCGTCGCAAATTCGCGCTGTTCAAGAACCTGATGGAGCACATGGGGATCGAGCCCGGACGCCTCCAGTTCTCCTGGATCTCCTCGGCCGAGTCGACGAAGTTCGTCACCGTGGCCGCCCAGGTCACCGAGGCCGTGCGCGCGCTCGGCCCGAACACGCGCTTCATCAAGCCACTGGCCGAGGTCGCCTGACATGACGAGCACGACCGAAATCCTCCGCGAGACCGCCGCGCGGCTGCTTTCCACCGGGGCGGTGGAGATGGTGATCGGCTTCCGCCAGGGAACGGTCCCGATGATGAACGAGCCCTGCTTCGTGCGCAAGCCCGCCGAGGCGGGGCTCCTCGTCTGGGACAGCCACTGCGGCATCAACCTGGCGAACTACGTGACCGACCGCAAGGAAAAGAAGATCGGGATCGTCGCCAAGGGCTGCGATTCGCGCAACCTCGTGACGCACATCCTGGAGAACAAGATCCGCCGCGAGCAGCTCGTGGTGATCGGGGTCCCCTGCCGCGGGATGGCGGACAAGCGCAAGATCGCGATGAAATGCCCCGGCGAGATCCTGCGCGTGCACGAAACCGAGACCGCGATCACCGCCGAGGGCGAGGGCTTCACCCGGACCTTCGAGAAGGCCGACGTGCTCCAGCACAACTGCAGCCTCTGCATCCACCGCAACCCGGTGATCCACGACGAGCTGGCGGGCGAGCCGGTCGAGGAGCAGCAGGGCGTGGACCGCTACGCCGACGTGCGCGCCGTCGAGGCGATGTCGCCCGAGCAGCGCTGGAAGTACTTCGAGGACCTGCTCGCCCCGTGCATCCGCTGCTACGCCTGCCGCAACGCCTGCCCCCTGTGCTATTGCCCGACCTGCTTCGTGGACGAGTCGCGGCCGCAGTGGGTGGGCAAGGGCCAGGACCCGGTCGACGTGCGCACCTTCCATTTCCTGCGGGCCTACCACTGCGCCGGCCGCTGCACGGACTGCGGCGCCTGCGAGCGCGCCTGCCCCGTGGGGATCAACATGCGCCTGTTCACGAAAAAACTCGAAAAGGACTGCCTCGAGCTCTTCGGGTGGGAAGCCGGGCTGAGCCTCGAGGTGCGGCCGGCGCTCGACCACTACCGGCCCAACGACCCGAACGATTTCATCCGCTGATCGCGGCGCCGCAGAGGACAGGGACCATGAGGATGTTGCTGATCGACCGCCGGGCCTGGCAGGAGGGGCTGAAACGGGCCGCCGGGCAATACGGCCTGATCGGGCCGGTCAAGGAAAAGGAGTTCCACAGCTTCCGGCCGCTCAAGCCGGGGGAGATGCCCGATCTCGCCTTCCAGAACAGCCGGCTCTCCCCCAAGCACGTCGTCTACCCGCAGACCGAGCCGATGTTCGCCTACACCCTGGATGAGACCCGCGAGGATCGGCACCTCCTGAAGGAGGTCCGCCGGGAGATCCCCCCGCGGGCCGTGGTGGGCATCCGGCCCTGCGACGCCAAGGCCTTCGTCCTGGTGCGGCTCAACTTCGACACCCCGGACGTCCAGGACCCCTACTGGCTGCGGGCCTACGAGGCCACGACCTTCATCGGGATGGGATGCAACGCCCCCTGCAGCAGCTGTTTCTGCACGACGGCGGGCTGCGGGCCCTTCCACGAAGAGGGCCTCGACCTGCTCCTCGCCGATCTCGGCGAGGCCTTCGCCGCCAAGGTGCTCACCCCCAAGGGAGAGGCCTTCGCCCGCGCGGCGGGCTGGACGGCCGAGGCTCCGGCCGGGGCGCAGAGCGCCTTCCAGGAGCGCGCGCGGGCGGCCGAGGGCCGGATCACCTCCTTCGTCCAGACCGAGCACCTGAAGTCCATCCCGGTGAACGATCTCTACAACGCGTCCTTCTGGGAGGAGGTCTCCTTTTCCTGCATCAACTGCGGCACGTGCACCTATTCGTGCCCCACCTGCTGGTGTTTCGACATCCAGGACGAGACCCGCGGCAAGTCCGGCGTGCGCCTGAGGCTCTGGGACAGCTGCATGTACCCCCTCTTCACGCTGCACGGCTCGGGGCACAACCCGCGGGGGACCAAGCTGCACCGGGTGCGGCAGCGGTTCATGCACAAGCTCAAGTACTTCGTCGAGAAATACGACCGCGGCATCCAGTGCGTGGGCTGCGGCCGCTGCGTGCGGCTGTGCCCGGTGAACATCGACATCCGGCGCGTCTGCAACATGATGAACGGCTTTGCGGTGTCCGGCGAAGCCTGCGCGATTCCCTGAGCCACCAGGAGAGCCAGCCGTGCGAAACCCCTATCAACCCTATCCGGTGCGCATCGACGCCGTCACGGTCGAAACCGAGGACCGCAATCTCAAGACCTTCCGTTTCACCTTCCTCGACCCGGGGGACGAGGAGCGTTTCGCCTACCGGGCCGGGCAGTTCGCGGAGCTCTCGATCGCCGGCAAGGGCGAGATCCCCATCGGAATCGCCTCCTCGCCGACCGAGAAGGGCTTCGTCATGTTCACCGTGAACAAGGTCGGGCTCGTCTCCTCCCATCTGCACACGATGCGGGCCGGCGACGTGATGGGCATCCGCGGGCCTCTCGGCAACTGGTACCCCTGGGAGCGGATGGAGGGCAAAAACGTCGTCATCATCGGCGGGGGCTTCGCCTTCACGACGCTGCGCTCCTCGATCGTCTACATGCTCGATCCGCAGAACCGCGGCCGGTTCGGGGAGATCCACGTGATCTACGGCGCGCGCACCCCGGGGATGCTCCTCTACCGCGAGGAGCTCGCCGCCTGGGAGCGGCGCGACGACATCCGCATGCACATCACGGTGGATGCGACCAACGACCCCGGATGGAAATACCACGTCGGCTTCGTCCCCGCGATCACCGAGAAAAAGGCGCCGCCCGCCGGCGAGGACACCTTCGCCATCATCTGCGGCCCGCCGATCATGATCAAGTTCACCCTGCCGGTGCTGGAAAAGCTGGGCTACCCCAACGACCGCATCATCATGTCCCTCGAGAACCGGATGAAATGCGGCATCGGCATGTGCGGCCGCTGCAACATCGGCAAGGAGTTCGTCTGCAAGGACGGCCCGGTCTTCACCCTGGAGCAGCTCAACCGGACGCCGCGCGAATACTGATCCCGGCGGCCGCGCCCCGGGGCCGGCGCCCCGCCGGCGGTGGCCTGTGCGAACGGCCCCTTGACAGGAGCGGGCCGTTCTTCTACAAAATGCCGATCGCGTTTCACTGAAGGGATGACAGGGCCGACCGCCTTTCTTTCGTCCAAATCGCGCAAAGGAGGATGGGATTCATGCCGACAGTCGAATGGATGGGAAAAACCTTCACCGTGGATGAAGACGGTTTCATCGATTCCTACGCCAACTGGTGCCCCGAGTGGGTCCAGTACGTGAAGAGCCAGGAGGGCATCGAGGAGTTGACCGAGGACCACAAGAAGATCATCGAGGTGCTGCGGGATTACTACGAGAAGAACGGCATCGCGCCCATGGTGCGGGTCCTCTCCAAGGTGACCGGCTTCAAGCTGAAGCAGATCTACGAGCTCTTCCCCTCCGGGCCGGGCAAGGGGGCCTGCAAGATGGCGGGCCTGCCCAAGCCGACGGGGTGCGTCTAAGCGCGGCCCGCTCCGCCGACCGCGGATCCGTCCGATCCGACAAAGCCCCGCCGGCGCCCCCCGCGGCGGGGCTTTCGTTTCCCGACAGGGCGCGACAAGCCATGGTGCTCACCGTTCGCACGCGGCGCAAGGCCGAGCTCGTGGACATCACCGCGGCGCTCGACCGCCTGATCGCCGAGAGCGGCCTGCGCGAGGGGATCGGGCTGATCTTCGTCCCCCACACCACGGCGGGCCTGACGATCAACGAGAACGCCGATCCCGACGTCCGCGAGGACCTGCTGGCGGCGCTCGAGCGGCTCGTCCCCGAGCGCGCGGCGTGGCGCCACCGGGAGGGCAACGCGCCGGCCCACGTCAAGGCCATGCTGACGGGAGGCTCCCAGCTCGTGGCGATCGAAAACGGCCGCCTCGCCCTCGGAACCTGGCAGGGGGTGTTTCTCTGCGAGTTCGACGGCCCCCGGGAGCGCCGGGTGTTCCTGCGCATCCTTGCGGCCGCGGGCGAGGCGGCGCGGCGGGAGCGATGACGACCCCCGGCGGCCCAGACGGCTGGGACGAACTCGACCGGCGGATCCTCAACCGGATCCAGTCGGACTTCCCGGTGGCCCCGCGGCCCTTTCTCGTCCTCGCCGCCGAGCTGGGCCTTGCCGAGGAGGAGCTGCTCGCGCGCATCCGCCGCCTCAAGGCCCGGGGCTGGATCCGGCGCATCGGCGGCAACTTCGTCCCCGACCGCCTGGGCTACGTCAGCACCCTGTGCGCCGCACGGGTCCCCGCCGAGCGGCTCCCCGCCTTCATCGAGGCCGTCAACCGCCATCCCGGCGTCACCCACAACTACCTGCGCGAAAACGCCTGGAACGTCTGGTTCACCTTCATCGCCCCCTCGATGGCCGAAATCGAGGAGAAGCTCGACCGCCTCCGCGCCGAAACCGGGGTGACGGAGATCCTCAACCTGCCCGCGACCCGGGTTTTCAAGATCCGGGCCCAGTTCGACGTCTGAGCGCCGACGCATGGCCACGGTCCGCATCGCCGCCGTCGTCCTGGCCGCCCCCCGCCGCAGGGCGGCCGAGACGCTCGAGCGCATGGAGGGGTGGGTCGCGGCGGCGCGGCGCGAAGGGGCCGCCATCGTCTGCTTCCCCGAGATGAACGTCACCGGCTACGGCGTCGACCCGGGCTTCGCCGCCGAGATCGAGGCCCTGGGGCCGGGGATCCCGGCCCGGCTCGCGGAGACGGCCGCACGGCACGGGGCGGTGCTGCTCGCAGGGTTCGCGGAATGCGCGCCCGGCGGCGGCCTCTATGCCACCCACCTCGTCGCCGGGCCGGGGGGGGTGATCGGCTCCTACCGCAAGCTGCATCTGGCGCCGCCGGAGGAGGCCCTGTTTCGTGCCGGAAACGCCGTGCCCCGCTTTGCGGCGGCCGGGGTGCGCTTCGGCGTCCAGCTCTGCTACGACGCCCACTTCCCGGAGCTGGCGACCCGCATGGCGCTCGACGGCGCCGACGTCCTCTTTCTGCCGCACGCCTCGCCGCACGGCAGCCCGGAGGAAAAACGCGCCTCCTGGCTGCGGCACCTCCCGGCGCGGGCCTTCGACAACGGGGTGTACGTGGTGGCCTGCAACCCCACGGGCGAAAGCGGCGGCGGCCTGCGCTTCCCGGGCCTCGCCCTCGCCATCGGCCCCGACGGCCGGATCCTCGCCGAACACGCCGGCGGGGAAGGGCTGCTCCTGTTCGACTTCGACGAAAGCCGCCTCGCCGCGGTCCGCCGCCACCCCCTGCGCTATTTCCTGCCCCGCCGCCGCCCGGAACTCTACGCCCCTGGGCGCTGAGGGCGCCGCGGGGAAACGCGGGCCGGGGCGGGGGAAGGGTCAGTAGGAGGACAGGTAGCGCAACCCCGCCGTGTACCAGAGCTCGACCCCCCGCGGCACCGGCTTCAGCCAGCGGACCTCGGCGAGGGCCACGCTGCGCGACGGCGCCGGCGAGCCCGCGGGGCCCACGGCGCGGACGACGAGGATCGTCCCGGGGGAGACCGGCGCGCGCAGCTCGGCGGCAAAGCCCTGTTCACAGCAGTCGCGGATCCGGCCCTCGATGTCTTCGCCCTGGGGATGGGATCGCAGCCGCGAACAGACGATCGCGGTGGTGATACGGCGCCTCAGGGAGGATCGCTTTTCCATGACCGGGCTCCTCTCCTTCGCCGGGGGTGGGCCGGAGAGCCCCCGGCGGTGTCGCGCGCACCCGCGCCGCCGGGGGCGCAAAGCAAAACGCCTTCCGCTTCAGCGGAACACCAGAACGGGGATGGTGGAATGGGTCAGCACCTTCTGGGTTTCGCTGCCGAGCAAGAGCGCGCTCACGCCGCGGCGTCCGTGCGAGGCCATGAGGATGAGATCGCAGCCCCGGCCCGCCGCCGTGTCGATGATGGCCCGCCAGGGTTGATCGTGCGCGGCGACGAGGGTCTCGCTGGCCACCCCCTCCGCCGCCGCGGCCGCTTGCAGCGCCTCGAGGGTCGTTGCGGCGAGGCCCCGCCAGTGGGCCTCGAGCCGCTCGCGGAACTCCATGGGGCTATCGCCGCCGTCGTAGAGGCGGAAGGTCTGGGGGACCACGAAGAGCCCGGTCGTCCGCGCCCCGAGGCTGCGGGCAAGCCGGATGCCGTTCTTCACCGCGGTTTGGGAAAGCGCCGAGCCGTCCGTCGGGAGCAGGATGTGGCGGAACATGGGCCCTCCTTCCCCGGCGTTGCCGCCGGAATGGCCCGGGAGAGGCGCCCCGCTTGCGCCGGCGTGCCCGGGAAAAGCCCCTCGCGGGCGGCGCGTGCCGGAAGAGACGCCGGGCTTCCGCCTGCCGGGCCGTCTTGTGGGGGGGTGCCGGGCGGATCTCCCTGCGGGGGGACCCGGAGCGGGTCCCCCGGGTCCGGCCGGATGGCTCATGAATGACGCCTGGCCCGCCTTTTGTCCATAGGGGCGGGGCCTCATTTCGCCGGGACGACCTCCCGGCCCCGGGAGATTTTCCCGGCCCGCCCGGAACCCCGGCGGCGGGTCATTCCTTCCAGAGATCCAGGTCGATGATGCCCACGCGGGCGGCGTAGCGGATCAGCTCGAGGCTGCTCCGCAGGCCGAGCTTCTGGAGGATGCGGGAGCGGTGGTTTTCGACCGTCTTGGGGCTGATGAAGAGCCGTTCGGCGATGTGCCGCGGGGGGTGCCCCTCGGCGAGGAGGGCGAAGATCTCCTGCTCGCGCGGGGTGAGGGTTTCGTAGGCGGCATCCGGCCGCGCGCCGGGCATGGAGACGACCCCGGCCAGGCGCGCGAGGACCTGCTGCGACACGGCGGAGTCGAGGAAGGTTTCCCCCTGGAGGACGATGTCGATCGCCTGCAGCAGCCGTTCGGGGGCGGAGTCCTTGGTCACGAAGCCCGAGGCGCCGGCCCGGAAGGCGCTCACGATGTAGTCGATCTTGGAGTGCATGGTGACGATCAGCACCGCCGTCCGGGGAAGCTCCCGCTTGAGCCGCAGGGTGACCTCGATCCCGCTCTGGTCCGGAAGCGAGATGTCGATCAGGGCCAGGCGGGGCCGGTGCTCATGGGCCAGGCGCAGCGCCGCGTCCCCGCGGCCGGCCTCGGCGACCACCTCGTAGGCGGGGTTGCGGCCGATGATGGCCTTGAGCCCCTCGCGGAAGAGGGTGTGGTCGTCCACCAGCAGAATCGTTTGCTTGTGGCCCACGGGGCCTCTCACTCCGGGCAGGGCAGCTTGGCGAGGATCTTGGTCCCCCGCCCGGGGGCGGAGGTCACGAGCAGAACCCCGCCGAGCACCTCGGCGCGTTCCTGGAGGCTGCGCAAGCCCATCCGCTTCTCGGCGTCGATCGCCCGGGCCCGCTCGGCGACGTCGAAGCCCCGGCCGTCGTCCTCGACGCGCAGCAGCAGGTGCGGGCGGACCGCCGCCAGCTTGACGACGGCGCGGGAGGCCCGGGCGTGCTTGTGGACGTTGTTCAATGCTTCCTGGACCATGCGGTAGAGCTGGATCTGGACCTGGAAATCGAGCCGCAGCCGCTCCACCCCGACGGCCCGGAAGTCCACGGCGAGCCCGGTCTTTTCCGCGAATTCCCGGCAGAACATGGCGATCGCCTGGGCAAGCCCCATCTCCTCCAAGCCGGGCGGCCGAAGTTCGTAGGCGAGGTCCCGCACCGTGAAAATGGCGCGCTCGAGGAGCTGCCCCAGCCGGCGCACGTCCTCCCCGAGCGCGGGGGGGACGGCGGGGTGCCGGTCGGGGAGCGTTTCCAGGGCGATCTTGATGCCGCTGAGGTCCTGGCCCAGGCGGTCGTGGAGCTCGCGGGAGATCACGCGCCGCTCCTCCTCCTGGGTTTTCATCAGCTTGCGGGTGAGGGAGCGGATCTGGGTCTCGGTCCGCTGGCGCTCCTCGAGGTGCCCGATAAAGCGCGCGAGCCGGGCCGCGGCGGGATCCGGACCGGAGGCCTCCGCCGGGGGCAGAAAGTAGCTGTTGTCGTAGAGTGCGGTGCCGATCAGGAGCCGCGGGTGGACGGCGAGCGCATCGAGCAGGAAGGCGGCCGGTGTGCGGCGGCGGTCGTAGTGGCAGATCAGGAGCGCCGAGAGCACGCCGAGATGGGGCGGGATCGCCGCCCCCCACCGCAGGAGGCTCGCCGGCGTGACGGCGGCGAGGAGGGCGGGGCCGATCTCCGCGGAGATGCGCAGCGCACCGTAGCCCTCCCCGACCCGCCGGGCGGCGATGCGGCGCAGGGCGCCGAGGGCCGCCTCGGCGCCGCCGTCCGCGCCCCCGGGGGGGATTTGCGAAAAACGCAGGACGGCGATCTGGCGCCGTTTGCGCAAGGGGGTCGGGTCCACGCCCTGCTCGCGCAGGCCCTGTTCGAGGGCCTCCGCTCCCTCCTCATCCGTGAGGGCGAGCACGGCCTCGTGCCGCTCCACCCCCTGGCGGACGAAGGTCGCGCGCACGAGGTCATGCTCGCTTCGACTTTCGTAGAGGGCCCCGAGGTGATCGCCGGGCTGGAGCTTCCAGAGCTCGCGCTCGAGCTCGCGTTGCCGATCGGGGTGGACCATGGTGCGCTCCCACCGACGGCCGCGGGGGCCGTGCGGTCGATCGGGAGGGGGGCGATGTGCGCCGGGTGGCCCATTATCGCCCTTCGGCGCCAAAAATCAACGCCCACGGGCCCCTTGCCGGTGGGCCCGGAGGGCATCCAGGCTGTAGAGGGCGAGGGCGGCCCAGATCAGGCCGAAGGCGAAGCCTTGGGCCGGGGAAAAGGGCTCGCCGTAATGGCCCACGGCGAGCAGGAACATGCCGCTCGGCGCGAGGTATTGCATCAGCCCGAGGGTCGCCATCGTCACCCGCCGGGCGCCGACGACGAAGAGCAGCAGCGGGACCGTGGTGAAGACTCCCGTGCCGGCGAGAAGGAAATCCCGAACGGGGCCGCCGTGGAGAAAGGCCCCCTTCCCCTGGGCCTCGAGGGCCGCGAGATAGGCGAGGCAGACGGGGGCGAGGAGCAGCGTCTCCACGGTCAGGCCGACCAGGGCGCCTGCGGCGGCGGTCTTGCGCAGCAGTCCGTAGAGCCCGAAGGTGACCCCGAGGAAGAGCGCGATCCACGGCGGCTCCCCGAGCGAGAGGGTGCGCCAGAGGACGGCGAGGAAGGCGAGGCCCACGGCCAGGGCCTGGGCCCGGCGCAGCCGCTCGCGGAGAACGAGCATCCCGAGCACCACGTTCACCAGGGGGTTGATGTAATAGCCGAGGCTTCCCTGGAGGATGAAGCCGTGGTTCACCGCCCAGATGTAGAGGATCCAGTTGCCGCTCAGCAGGAGGGTCGTGAGGGCGAAGGTGGCACGAAGCCTCCGGTCGCGCAGGGCGCCGACGGCCTCGCCCAGCCGGCCCGAGAGCGCGCACAGGCCGAGGAGCAGCAGGGCGGACCAGAGCACGCGGTGGGCGGTGATCTCGAGGGCGGGGACGTCCTCGAGGGCCTTCCAGTAGAGGGGGCTTGCGCCCCAGAGGGCGAACGCCCCGCCCGCCGCGAGGACCCCGCCGGCCGACCGTCTCCCCTGCCGGCCGGCCGAAGGCGGCGCTGCCATGGGGGGCCTACCCTGCCGCGCGGCCGAGGAGCTCCTCGACGGCCGCGGCCACGCGCTCGGCGGTGAAGCCGTAGCGCTCGAGGACGACCGCCCCCGGGGCCGAGGCCCCGAAGCGATCGACGCCGATCACGCGCCCCGCCGGGCCCACGAAGCGCTCCCAGCCGAAGGGGACCCCCGCCTCCACGGCGACGCGCGCGGTGACCCCGGGCGGCAGGACCGACGCGCGCACCTCGGCCGGGGCGGCCGCGAAGAGCTCCCAGCTCGGCACGCTGACCACGCGGACGGAGCGGCCGCCCTGCGCGAGGAGCCCCTGGGCCGCAAGCGCCGTGTGCACCTCGGAGCCGCTGGCGAGGATCACGGCCTCGAGGTCCCGCGGCTCGGGCGAGAGCACGTAGGCCCCCTGGCGCAGGCCCTGCGCCGGGGCGAGGCGGGTGCGGTCGAGGACGGGCAGGTTCTGGCGGCTCAAGATCAGGGCCGTCGGACCCGCGGTGCGCTCCAGCGCCACGCGCCAGGCCTCGGCCGTCTCGGTCGCGTCGGCCGGCCGGAGGACGACGAGGCCGGGGAGGATCCGCAGCGAGGCGAGGTGCTCGACGGGCTGGTGCGTGGGGCCGTCCTCGCCCACGGCGAGGCTGTCGTGGGTGAACACGTAGAGGACGGGAAGCCGCATCAGGGCGGCGAGGCGGATCGCCGGACGCAGGTAGTCGGCGAAGACGAGAAAGGTCCCCCCGTAGGGGCGCAGTCCCCCGTGCAGGGCGAGCCCCGAGAGGATCCCGCCCATGGCGTGCTCGCGCACCCCGAAGCGCAGGTAGCGGCCGCCGGGGGTGGTGCGCTGGAAATCGACCGCCCCGCGGAAGCGCGTGTTGTTGGAGGGGGTGAGGTCGGCCGAGCCGCCGATCAGCTCGGGCACGCGCGGCGCGGTCGCCTCGAGCACCCGGCCGAACGCGCTGCGGGTGGCGATCGGCGGCGAGCCCGCGAAGTCCGGGAGCTCGGCGTCCCAGCCCGCGGGAAGCCTTCCCGCGAGCGCCCGGTCCCACTCCGCGGCGAGTTCCGGGTGCCGGCGGGACCAGGTCTCGAAGCGGCGCTTCCAGGCGGCGTGCCACCGGGTGCCGCGCTCCAGGCAGCGGCGGAAGCGGCGCAGCGCGGCCTCCGGAACGAAGAAGGCGGCGTCGGGGGGGAACCCCAGGCGCTCCTTGGTCAGGCGCACCTCCGCGGCCCCCAGCGGGGCGCCGTGGGCCTCGCTGGAGCCCTCCTTGTTCGGGCTGCCCCAGGCGATCCGCGTGCGGCAGACGAGGAGCGAGGGGCGCGCCTCCTCCGCGCGCGCACGCCGGAAGGCTTCCCGGATCGACGCCGGGTCGTTGCCGTCGCGCACGCGCAGCACCTGCCAGCCGTAGGCGCGGAAGCGGCGGGCGACGTCCTCGCTGAAGGCGAGCGCCGTGGGGCCGTCGATCGTGACGCGGTTGTCGTCCCAGAGGCAGATGAGCCGGCCCAGGCCGAGGTGGCCGGCGAGCGAGGCGGCTTCCGCGGCCACGCCTTCCATCAGGTCGCCGTCCCCGCAGAAGACGTAGGTCCAGTGGTCGACGACCTTGAGCCGGCCGCGGTTGAAGCGCGCGGCGAGGTGGCGCTCGGCGATCGCCAGCCCCACGGCGTTGGCGATCCCCTGACCCAGGGGCCCCGTCGTCGTCTCGACCCCGGGGGTGTGCCGGGCTTCCGGGTGGCCCGGGGTCTTGCTGCCCCACTGGCGGAATTGCCGGAGGTCCTCGAGCGTCACCGCGTAGCCGCAGAGAAAGAGCAGGCTGTAGAGCAGCGCCGAGGCATGGCCGTTCGAGAGGATGAAACGGTCGCGGTCGGGCCAGGCGGGATCGCGCGGGTCGTGGCGCAGCAGGCCGGTGAAGAGGGCGTAGCCCGCCGGCGCCAGCCCCATCGGCGCCCCGGGGTGGCCGGAGCGGGCCGCCTCCACCATGTCCATGGCCAGCGTGCGGATGGTGTTGACGCAGAGCGTGTCGAGGTGCGGTCGGGCGCCGGGCATGGTCTTCTCCTTTTCCGCGGGCCGCGCGCCGGGGGCTTTCGCCTCAGCCGGCGCGCAGGGCCTCGAACTGCTGGGCGACGAAGTCCACCGTCAGGCGGGTGGCGCGGGCAAACTCGGCCGCCGTGGCGATCAGGGCGGCGTGGCGGTTGAACTGCTCGGGGGTGAGGCCGTCGGGCTCGCAGGCCTCGGTGAAGTAGGGCAGGCGCTCCAGCTTGGCGAGCGTCCCCCGCGGGACCTCCTCCTCCACGGCATCCGGCCGGAAGGGGCCGAGGTCGTCCTCGATCGCCATGAGGGCCTCGATGAAGGGCGGCGGGCAGGCGTAGACGACGTCGGCGCCCGCGGTTTTCTCGACATGCCAGCTTGCCCGGGAGCCGTCCGCGGTGCACGGCCCGATGCACATGCTGCTGATCAGCAGCTTGACCGGGAGGCCCCGGCCGCGGACGAGGCGGTAGGCGCGCCGGAAGATGGCGAGCTCGGCCCAGCGCAGGTCGGCCTCCTGCAACCGTTCAACATTCAGGTCCACCAACCGCAGGTCCCAGGCGCGGGGCAGCATCGCGGCCACGGTCAGCAATCCGAGCGGGGGAAAGGCGGCCCGTTTGGACACGAAACGCAGCACGTGTTTGAAACTCCAAAACGTGTCGGGCGTTTGCGGGCTGATCAGGAGAATCCTCATCGTCGAAGCGCAGTGGCTGTCAGGCACCGGTTCAGCTTAGCGGGCGCGAGGGCGATGACGAGGAAAAAGTCCGGGCGGACGTCCTCCAGGTCAATGTTCCCGCACACAGATGACGCTGATCACGTCCAGCCCCCAGTCAGGCGACTGTTCGGGTTTCCCCACCAGTTTGAGCATGAGGTTGTTTTTGCCCTCGGCCAGGTCGAGTTGGCCCATGAGCATGCGACCGCTGCGGCTGCGGGTCTCGGCAAACAGGTCCACGGGCGCGGCAACCGGGGTTTCATCTGCGAACAACTGCACCTGCGACTGGGCCGGCCCCTTCACCGCTTCCAGG
>Ga0101944_10003074_pt1 | contig 24427 bp, 20 predicted proteins | sample DewCreD2012metaG_FD_75245 | JGI IMG/M metagenome (GOLD analysis project Ga0101944, IMG submission 75245) | Hot spring sediment bacterial and archeal communities from British Columbia, Canada, to study Microbial Dark Matter (Phase II) - Dewar... ... | reverse complement strand
TGGGCGTGTGGGTGGCCCGCCGGGAACTGGTGGGTTCGTTGCGCGAGGCCCTGGGACTGACGGCCTCCACGCACACCGCGGACGATTTCCACCCACGCGTGCCGTGGCTGCTGCTGGCGCTGGGGTGCATCGGTTCGGTGGTCTGGCTGGCCCGGTTCGGCGCCTCGCCCTGGTACGCCCTGCCGGCCACGATCCTGCTGGTGCTGATGATGGTCGGTTTCACGCGCGTCTTCTGCGAAGCGGGGGTCTTCTACACGCAGGTGTACGAGTTCCCCATGCATCTGGTTTCAATGACGGTGACGCCTTCGGTCATGGGCGCGCAGAACTGGTTCCTGTTGACGGTGTGGGATCGTGTCATGGTGGCCGATTCCTTCCGCGTGCTGACGATGCCGAACATCATGAACGCGCTGCACCTGGCTTCGCACACGGGACTGCGCCGGCGTTCGGTCGTCTGGGGTCTGGCGCTGGCGATCGCGATCGCCGTGCCGCTGGGACTCGGGTCGCTGCTCTACACCGGCTATCACCTCCCCGGCGGAGCCAAGGACACCGACTGGGCCTTCCGCTGGTTCCCGACGGGCGAATGCAGCCGGCTGGCGACCACGGTGGAACAGATCGAAACGTGGGAAGGGAAGCTCAGGCAGGCGGAGGAAAGCGGGGTCCCGGCGCCGGCCGACGAACGCCCGGATGCGGCGCGCCACGACTGGCGGCGGATCGGCTGGTTGACGCTGGGCGCCGTGGTCTTCGGCCTCGTCACATTCCTGCGCTCCTTCCTCTTCTGGGTTCCGCACCCGGTGGGTTATGTCGTCTGGATGGGTCAATGGCCGCTCCTGAACCAGTGGTTCTCGTTCTTCCTGGGATGGTGCATCAAGGGCGCCATCCTGAAATGGGGCGGGATGCGTTTCTATCAGAAGGCGCGCCGCTTCTTCATCGGGGTGGTGATCGGCGAGGCGGTCGCGGCGATGCTCTGGCTGATCGTGGCCTACGGCATGGGACACCAGGACGGGTATCCGATCAGCATCGACTAGCACCGCGCATGAGGAAAGGGACGCGCCGTCGCGCCGGGTCTCTCGTTTAAGCCGTTGTCTTGAGCGCGCCCTGCCTCTAAAGTGCCCGCATCCGCATCGTTCGCGCGGCGCACCTTCATGACAGGGCCTCCAGCTTCATGCGCATCCCCTTCGATCTTCTGGCCGCGTTGCTGACCCTGGAGGCCGTGCGCGAGTTGTCGCAGCGGCAGCGCGAGCAGGATCTCTGGCTGGCGGATCGGTTGCCGATCGCGACGCCGCAGGCCTTCCTGGCGCTGGCCGCCTTCTGGCTGATCGCCTGGCTTCTTCACGAATGGCTCGCGCGGCGCGCCGAATGGAGCACGCGCTGGGGGCTTTGGCCGCAGGGGCTGCGCGTCGTCGCGACGCCCGGCGGAACGCTTCACGAACCGGCGCGCCGGCACCCGTTGGAGGTGCACGCCCGTCAAGCCACGATCGCCCAGTTCCTCGTCGTGGGCCTGTATGCAGCCTTCATCCACGGCTACAGCTGGCCCATCCGGACGATGGAATGGCCTTTCTGGCTGGGGCTCGATTGGCTGCTCTCCAGGGAAACGTGCGAGGCGCTGGGGCGCGGGCTCTTCGTCAACGGCCTGTTGGGTCTCGGACCGTACGCCGTCGCGATGATCCTGGCCCTGGTACCGAAGCATCGCCTGCTGGCGATGGAGACGGGGCGCGGCGAGGGCGTTCGGCGGTGGCTCTCCTTCGAACTGCGGCTGACCTTTCCCCCGCTGATCCTGTGGCTGGCCTTGTACGCCTTCTGGGATCTGGCGGAGTGGCTGGTGCCGAAGGAGGCCCTTCGGTTTGCGGTCGAGCGGCCCTGGCTGATGGTGCTCGCAGGCGGTCTGGTGCTGGCCGGTTTCGCCATGGCGGCGATGCCCTGGATGATGATCCGCTTGTGGCACGCGCGGCCGATGGCGGATGGGGAAGCCAAGGCGCGGTTGGCGGGGCTGCTGAAGCGTTCGGGCGTCAAGGCGCGCGCGATCCTGGAGTGGGGACCGCCGGGAACGGGCTTCGCCAACGCCTGCGTGCTGGGACCCTGGGCGCCGTTCCGTTACATCCTGATCAGTCCGGGGTTGATGCGCCTGCTTTCGCCGGAGGAATGCGAAGCGGTGATCGCACACGAAATCGGCCACGTGCGCCATGGACACCTGGGGTTGCTGGTCGTCGTCGTGTTGGGGCTGGCCGCCTGGAGCGACCTGATCCTGCGCGGGCTGGAGGGTCTCGAATGCGGCGATCCGGTCACGCAGGGCGTGGTCCTGATGCTGCTGATCGTGGTGTACCTGCGCCTGCTCTTCGGAGCCATCTCGCGGCGGTGCGAACGGCAGGCCGACCTTGCCGCGGCGGAACTGGTGGGTTCGCCTTTCCCGCTGATCGCCGCGCTGGAGAAGCTGGCGCTGCTTTCCGGGGGCGTTCGAGAGGTCTATTCGTGGCATCACGACTCGATCGCACGCCGCGTGGAGCGTCTGCAAACCGAAGGGGTGGATCGGGAGGCGATAAGCCGTTACCATCGCAGCCTGAAACCGATGCGGATGGGCCTGCTGGTCCTCTCGGCCGTGGCCATCGGGCTGGTGCTGGGCCTGGCATTGGCCGAGGGCGCGGATTCCGTGGAGAATCCGGCCTCGGAAACGGCGCCAGCCCCCGTCCGAAAGGAAAACGGATGGGCCGTTTCGCCCGACCGGCCACGACAGGGCTGACCGGTCCCGCGCGTTCGACACCCCTGTGCCGCACGAAGGAGGATCCGATTCGTGAAGAGCCTGCGTGCCGTCGCACTGCTGCTGTCGCTCCTGGCCGCCGGATCGAGCGGCGCCTTCGAGGAACGAATCCGGGGCATCCTGGAGAAGACCGCCAACCCCCATGCCAGCGCGCAGATCGTCGACGCGCTGAATGACGTGTATTACGTGGTCAAGACGGTCGAGAGCGAAAAGATCTGCGCGCCCCTGATCGGCCAGCGCGTCGTGCTGACGGGAACAGTCGAGGAACGCCCCGACGACCGGCTGCTTTACCTGACGCTCAAACAGGCGGAGCCCTATCGGCCGAAGCAGCCGGATAAACCGGCCGACGCGCCCGCTTCCACGCCCTTGCCGCCGCCCGCACCCGTGCCGCCGGACGCCGAAAAGAAAACCGCGCCCTGACGGAAGGCGCGGTACTCAGTCGAGCATCGTCGCCGGGTCGCCGTGGACCGGGGGGAGCGGGTGCGGGCGGACCAGCGTCCCGCCCTGCTCGTAGGACTCCATCACCGCCCAAGTGTACTCCAGCGCCGCCAGCGCGTCGCGGCCCGAAGCGCGCAGCGACTCGCGCGGCACCTTGTTCGTCACGTCTTCCATGAAGGCGTGGATCCGCCGCGGGAAGGTCTGGCTGAAGTCGGTGATTCCCGTGTTCAACACCTCGGGGCCGCCCGAACCGCCGCCGGACATCTTGTCGGGGCTCGCCGCCCTGGCGGGATCCGGGGCGGGCCAGAACGTGCACTTCTCGATGCAGTTCTCGATGCAGAACGTGCCGCGCGTGCCGGCGACTTCCAGGCTCCACCAGCCGCCCAGGCCGTAGGTCGCGTCGCCGCGCTGACTGAGCAGATAGCCGGAGCAGTCGTTCGCGAACTTCACGTGGATGCTGCACGAGGAGAGCATCACGTCGGAAGCGCTCCGCCGGCAACCGGGCCGGTTCAGGAACGCCTGCACGTGGGTGACGTCTCCGCAGAAATAGCGCATCACGCTGAAGGGATGCGACAGGAAGGCTTTGAGATGCGCGTAGGGCAGTCCCCACCAGCGGGAGGACTTGCCCGGCTTGTAGTTCAGCTCCCCCGCCGAGAAGCCCATCTTGTGAAGACAGTAGACCAGCTCGCCGATCTGCCCGTCCTGCATGTACTTCTTCGCGCGCTCGGCGGTCGGCGTGAAGTAGTGGTTCAGGTTGCAGCCCAGATACAGGTTCTTCTCGCAGGACTTGGCCCACATCAGGCGCGCCTCGCCGACGTCGTTGGAGAGCGGTTTTTCGACGAGGACGTGTTTGCCGGCGTCCAGAGCCTCCATCGTCGGCTCGAAGTGCCAGCTTCCGTTCTCGTAGCCGCCGGTCGTGACGTCCAGGACATCGAGCGGCTCGTTGCGCAGCATCTCGCGAAGATCGTGGTAGACCTTGACGCCGTACTTCTTCCCGATGGCGTCCGCCCGGTCCTTGACCACGTCGCAGACCGCCACGAGGTCCGAGAGCGGTTCCTTCTTGTGGCAGTTGATGTGGTTCTCGCCGATCCCGCGCAGACCGACGACGGCGACTTTCAAAGGCATGTGCGTTTCCTTTCCGTTTCAGCCTACGTCCGCCACCTTCCCCGTGTCCAGCGACTCGATGGCCGCGGCGATCACCTTCTGCGCCGCCAACCCCGCCGCGCCCGAACCGTCGATCTTCTCCGGCGCCACGCCGTCGCTCACTTCCTTCAGAAAACAATGGATCCGCTCGCGGAACGTGTCGTCGAAGCCGCGGTATCCGCCGAAGACCGGGTTGGTGTAGACCCGCTTCACCGGATCGCCGGCCGGATACAGCGTCGCTTCGCGCCACATGTCCTCGACGACGAAACGCCCCTTCACGCCGGCCACTTCGCAGCGTTCCATCGGGTGCCCGCGCTCGATGTCGTAACTGCTGGTCAGGTGCCCCACCGCGCCGTTCGCGAACCGGACGTTGATCGAAGCCGTGGACCACAGGTCGCGGCCCGGAGCCTTCATCGCGAAGCAGTGCACCTGCGCGATGTCGCCTCCGAAGTGGCGCATGATGTCCACCGAATGGGGGTTCAGCGCCTTCAGGTGGAAATACGGCGAGGCGAACGAGCCCGGCCGTCCGATCCAGAGCGCCATGTTGATGAAGAGCAGGCTGCCGATGCGGCCTTCGTCCTGCCACTTCTTCGCCATGCGCGCCGCGGGGGTGAACCGGTGGTTCAGATCCACGGCCAGGCAGCGGTTCAGATCCTTCGCCGTACGGACCATCTCTTCGGCCTTGGCGATCTCGTTGCAGATCGGCTTTTCGCACAACACATGACAGCCCGCCCGCAACGCCTGAAGGGTCGGCTCGTAGTGATCGCTGGCGTACTCGTAGCCGCCGGTGGCCACGCTGCAGAGGTCCGGCGCGAGGGCTTCCAGCATCTTCCGAGCATCGTCGAACCACGGCACGCCAAGCCGCTCGCCGGCCTTCCGGGCCCGTTCTTCGACCCGGTCGCAGACGCCCACCAGCTGCGCCAGCGCATCGCCTTTGTAGATGTCGGCGTGGAGATTCCCGATCGGCCCCATGCCGATGACGCAGACACGCAACACCGTGAATTCCTCCGTCCCGGACATCCCCTTTTCCCACGCATCGCGACGGATGCCGATCCGACGGATACCGGACACCCGATGCCGGATCCAGGCCGCATCGGGCATCCAGCATCGGGCCCTTACAGCTTTTTCGCTCCCCGCTGCGTCTGCAGTTCCTTCTGCGCCGCCTGCAGTTTCTCGGCCGTTTTGGGCGAACCGATGTGCAGGCTGTCGTAGGCCTGCTGCGACGTCTTGAACGGCCCGCAGCCCTTGCCGTGCCAGTTCAGCGTGACGGAGATCGGGTTTTTACGTCCCGTGGCCTTCTCGCGCGCCGCGATGTGCGCCTGCATGCGCTGCTCCAGCATCTTCACGACCTCCGGCTCCTGCTCGGCCACATTGCGGTTCTCGTCGGGGTCCTTGATCAGGTTGTAAAGCTCGATCTCCGGCTTGAAGTGGAAGTCCGGTTCGAGCGCATGGATCAGCTTCCATTCCGGCGTGCGCCAGCCGTGCTTGCGCATCCAGGTGCATTCCGTGATGTAGAATTCGGGCTCCGGTACGCGCGCCTCGCCCCGGAACAGCGGCGCCAGGCTGCGTCCGTCGAACGCGATCTTCGTCTCGATCTCCATCAGCTCCAGGATCGTCGGCATGATGTCCTTCATCTGGACGATGTCGTCGAAGCGCCGACCCGCGGGCACCTTGCCCGGATACACGAAGACCAGGGGGATGTGCAGCGTGCAATCGTACAGGCCGTGATGGTCGAACCAGCACTCGTGATCGTACAGCGTCTCGCCGTGGTCCGAATCGATGACGACCAGCGTTTCGTCCTCGATGCCCAGGTCCCGGAGCGTGGCGAAGAGGTTCGCGATGCAGGCATCCATGTAGGCCACCGCGCCGTCGTACTGCGCGATGATGTAGTCCTTGTCGGTGCAGCCCGGGGGGAACCAGCTCGCGAAGTAGTCGCAGAACGGCTTGAACTTCATGACCGGCTCGAGCGACCGGTTCTTCGGATCCAGCTCGTTCCGGTCGTAGAAGATCCGTTCGAACGGGCGCGGCGGCAGGTACGGCGAATGCGGGTCCATGTGGCGCAGGAAGAGGAAGAACGGCTTCTTCTCGCCGGCCAGCCGTTTCATCTCGGGAATCGTCACCGCATTCAGGTTTTCGGCCTTCGGGCTTCGTCCCTGTTCCCAGGAACCCCAGCCGGCGAAGTCGAGGTACGTGTCGAAGCCGCGCGAGGCCGGGTTTCCGCTGAATCCGACGCAACTCGTTTGGTAACCCTCCTTCTTCAACAGCTCGGCCAGCGTCGTCAGATGGCTTCCCAGACCGCCCTCGTGGCGCAGCGCGACCACATCCATGCCGAAGGTATCCATGCCGGTGAACATCGAACTGTACCCCGGCGTGGTCGGGATGTGCGGGCTGTAGGCCTGGCTGAAGACCGCACCCTTCGCCGCGAACCGGTCCATGTGCGGCGTGGTGAGCCGTGGGTACCCGTAGAGACTCATGTGATCCGCCCGCAGGCTGTCGATGCCGATCAGCAGCAGATTCGGTTTCTTCTTCCTGGCCATGTCGTTCTCCCTTGGTTTTCCGCTTTTCAACCTTCCCCCATCGGCCACCGAGATCGCAGAGGGCGCAGCGATCGGGAAGGGATGGACGGAGCATGGGTCAATCCATGCCTTCCCCTGTGCGCTTTGCGGCCGCTGTGGCCCCTCACTGGATGTCGATCCTCTTTCCCTGGCCGGCCGAATCGTAGCAGGCCAGCACCAGCCGCAGCACGTCGCGTCCTTCCTCCGCCGTCGCGATCGGCGGACGCCGGCCCTGCAGGAACTCCGCGATCGGCCCGGCCAGGCCGGCGATCCGCTCGCCGTGCGACGTGATCTCGGGCGTCGAACTGACGGTCCACCGGCCGTCCTTCTGCAGGTACCACTTGAGCTGAATGCCGCCGGGCGGCCGCGGGATGTTGCAGCTCGGGACGTCGCCGTAGTTCTGGACGATCGTGCCGTTCTCGCAGTAGATCTCGGTGACGTTCTCGCCCGCCACGGCGACGAAGGTGCACGAGACTTCGGCGAAGCAGCCGTCCGCGTAGCGGAAGACCGCGATGGCGTTGTCGTTCTTCACCGCGGGACTGCGCAGCGTGCCCAGTTCGGCAACGACGCTGACCGGCTTGCCCAGCAGCCAGTACAGGAAATCGATCGGGTGGGAGGCGTCGTCGGCGAAGATGTCGCGGTTCGCCTCCGGATTCACGTGCCAGGTCTTTTCGAAGTCCTTCCACTGCTGCGTCGGCAACGCATGACGCCGGCGGACCATGTACACCCGGCCGAACGCGCCGCCGGCCAGAAGCGATTTGATCTCCAGATGATGCGGATCGCAGCGCATCTGCCACGCCATCGTGAACGGCACGCCGGCCTTCCGCACGGCGTTCACGATGCGGCCGGCCTGTTCCAAGGTCAGCGCGATCGGCTTTTGGAGCACGATCGCCTTGCCGGCCTGCGCGGCCGTCTCGACCAGGTCTGCGTGACGGGAGGTTTCGGCGGTGATGATCACGGCGTCGATGTCGTTGCGCTTAACGAGCGCTTCGGCGGTCGGCGAGATTTCGACGCTTTGCGTCTTGCCGCTGGCCGCGGCACGTTCAGCGTCATGGTCCCATCCGGCGACCGGCCGCACGCCGTACTCGGGATGCTCGCGCCACCGGGCGCAGTACATCCCGATGTGCCCGTGAGCGAAGCCGAGGATCCCCAGGCGGATGTCGCGCATGGCGTTTCTACTTCTTTCCCCGCGCGCCGAGCTGGCGCAGACAGGCGTTCAGGTAGCCGTAGCTTTCCGACGCGACGATGCAGACTTCGGGCAGCGAAAGCTTGCCGGCGCCGATCACTTCCAGGCAGACCGGACCGTCGTAGCCGCCTTCGACCATCACCCGGCAATAGGCGTAGAGATCGATCGCGCCGCGCCCGCAGGCCTGTTGCGCCGGCGCGCCGGGCGAGGGTCCCCGGTCGGGACAGTCGCGGATGTGGATGTGCCTGGTGCGCGCAAGGACGGGTTTGAGCGCCTGCGCCGGGTCTTCGCCGGCGCGGTAGATGTGGCTGGGATCCATGTCGACGCCGAAGGCCGGCGCGTGGATCTTTTCCAGCGCCCGCAGCGTCGTCGGCGTGTTGTAGATCGAGGAACCCACATGCGCCTTGCAGCAGAGCGTCATGCCGAACGGCCGCGCCTTCTCCGCCATCTTCGCGATCAAATCCGTCTGCCGGACGAAATCCTCTTCGACGTCGCGCTTGCCTCCCGGGCCGATGTTGACGATGGGGATGCCGATCTCCGCGCCGGCCTCGTACGCCTTCATCAGGCGGTCCTCGTCGAGGCCGGCTTCTTCCATCGAAAGGAAGGGCAGCCCGTGGTCGGCGGCGATCTGTTTCAGTTCCCTGGCCTGCGCGCGCCAGTTGTCGAGGCAGAGGTGCTCGCACATGCCTTTGATCGCGGAGATCTCGATGCCGTCGTAGCCGGCGGCGGCGATGTGTTTGGCCGCCGTGGCAAAGTCGAAGCCGCCAAAGAGCACGGAATTGACGCCGAGCTTGATCATCTTGCGCCTGCCTTCCCAACGCAACGCCGACGCACCTGTCGGCGACTCTTCCGAGCGCCAGCCCTTCGCCGGCGCCACCCACGACCCGCGAATTCTAGAAGCAGCCACCGCCGAAGCGTGAGGGCGAATCCGACATTTCGGTAGCACAAATCCGTCAAAGCTGTAAGGTCAATACAGGTAACGAGTAGCCTTGTTCAACCCGGACGTCCATCCTTCAGGGGAGTCGAATCATGACGCCTTCCGGTCCTGCCGCCAAGCCGCCTGCCAAAACGCCCCGGTCGCGCTACCACGTTCCGAACCTCGAACGGGCCCTCAAGATCTTCGAACTGCTGCGCCTGCACCCGCAGGGATTGAACGGCGCCGAGATTGCCGCGGGCCTGGGCATCTCGAAGAATGCGGTCTTCCGCATCACGATGACGCTGCTGGATCACGGCTACCTCACGCGCAGCGAGGACGTCAAGCGGTTCGCGCTCTCGCGCAAGCTGCTGATCCTGGGTTACGCCGCCATCGGCGACCAGAACCTGATGTCCAAGGCGCTGGACGTGATGCGCGAACTGCGCGACGCGACGACCGAGACCGTCATCATCGGCACGCTGATGGGCGACGAAGGCGTTTCGCTGGAACAGGTTCCCGGACTTCACACCTTCCGTTTCGCCGTCGAACCCGGCACGCGGCTGATGCTCCACGTCTCGGCGCCGGGCAAGGTGCTGTTGGCCTTCCTCCCCGAGCGGGAACGCGAAGCGCTCGTCAACCGCCTGACGCTCCGACGCTTCAACGAGCGCACGATCGTCGATCGCGAGCAATTCCGCAAGGAACTGGCGCGCGTTCGCGATCAAGGGTACGCGACGGACCGGGCCGAACAGTTCAGCGGCGTGCATTGCATCGGGGCGCCCATACTGGACCAGCACGGTTACCCCATCGCGGCGCTCTGGACGACCGGTCCTGCCGAGCGGCTTCCCGAGGATCGTTTCGAGGAGATCGGCCGGGTGGTGATGGAACACGCGCGACGCATCTCGCGCCGCTTCGGCAACGGCCTGGTGAAGGAATCGTGAGGCGCCGCCAGCAACCCGTTGAACAACCCCTCCCGCTACTCTCTCCCACAGGGAAAAGAGGGGAGAGAAGAGCCCCGTTTTCAACGGGTTGCTAGGCCGCAGGCAGGGCGTCGGTGCGGGTGCCGGCTTCCGGCGGAAGGCCCGGGTCGTTTTCCGGCGTTTCGGTCGGGACCATTTCGAGCCGAGGCCGCTCCTGCAGGTAAGCGCGAAGCGCGCCCTCGGACCAGAGTTCGAAGCGCCCGTTCAAGCGCAGCAGCGCGACGCCTCGATCGCCGCCCGGCAGGTTCCGCAATGCCATCGGCCCGGGAAGCCGCAGCATGCCGTTTTCGACGGTCACGCGCACCGAACGGGCCAGCATGCGGCCGAGTCGTTCGCGATCGATCCGCGGATCGGCCTGGAGCTGCTCGATCTGCCGGTCGGTGAAGAGCGCCACGCAGTTTTCCCGAAACGCCGAATCGACGTGCGCGACGGCCAACAGGCTCTCCGCGGCCACCTCCGCGGGCAGCTGGATATCCGTGCCCTTCAACAAGGCCTGCCAGCGCGGGGCGTCGGCGCGCTGCGCCCAACGCTGCTGCGCCAATTCGAGCAGCATCTTGCGATCGTCCTGGGCCGGCCCCGAAACCACGATGAACTGCGTGATGCCCAGAACCAGGAGGAGCATCGCGGCGGCCACGGCAAAGTAGCGAAACCGCCACGGCTCGCGACGCCGTGCGGCGAACCGCCCCGAAGCCTGGATGACGGCGCCCCGGCGCGCTTCCGCCAAACGGGCCTGCAACCGCTCGCGGAATCCCACCGACGGCTCGATGGGGGGAACGACACGACTGACCTGCAGTGCCGCATGAAGCTGGTCCAGCTCCTCGCGACATGCCGGGCATCCCTCCAGATGAGCCCGGACTTCGGCGGCCTGCGCCTCGTCCAGTTCGTCCTGGATCAGCGCCACCAGCTCTTCCTGTATCCGCGTGCAGTTCACCGAACACCGCCCTCTTCCGTCAGTTGTCGCCAGGGACCTCGCGCATTCTTCAGCGACCGCCCCAGCTTGTCCTTCAACCGCTTCACCGCGTGAAACATCCGGCTCTTCACCGTGCCGACCGGTATGTCCAACGCCTCGCCGATCTCGTGGTACTTCAGTCCCTGCACCTCGCTCAGGACGAAGACCAGCTTGTGATCCTCCGGCAACTCGTCCACCGCCTCGATCACGGCATCCGCCAGTTCGCTTTTCCGGGCCGTCGAAGAGGGATCTTCCACGCCGATCGCCAGCGTCTCGGCCAGCGTGTGCCCTTCCTCCGACTCGGCATCCAGCGAACGCGTCTTGCGGTCCCCCTTCGTCCGCCGCAAGTGGTCGACCCAGCAGTTCCGGGCGATCCGGTAAAGGTACGTGGTGAACTTGGCCCGAGGTTCGTAGTCCGCACTGTGCGCATACAGCCGCAACAGCACCTCCTGGCACAAATCTTCCGCCACCTGCCGGTCCCAGACCAACCGGAAAAAGAAGTTGAGCAGACTGGTCTGATGCCTTGCCACCAACGTCTCGAAGGCCTGCTCATCTCCATCCCGGAAATCGGCCATGAGTTCGGGGTCGGTCTTCATGAGCACAACCCCTTGCTCTGCCAAGTATGAACGACAGGCAGGGATAACGGGTTCATCGAATGTTCCATTTTTCAAACCTTTGTCTTTAAAGGACTTACAGGATCGAATGCCTCGTCCTCCAGACATGATAACGGCTTGGGGGGCCTTGCCCAGTCGGGAAAAACGCGGAGCGGGAACAGGAACACGGACACCTGGACGGACGAGGAAACAGGGCGGAAACACCGACGGGAACAAGGATTGGCGGAAACAGGGAGCAGAGCAGAAAGAGGGTGCGGTTGTTCCGCCCTTCGGCCGCTCACCAGTCGTGAACGGAACCGTCGGCTCGCCGTAGTGTCGGCAGATAGGCACGCCTGTAGGGATATTTCGCGGCCGCGTTCTCGTCGAACTCCACGCCCAACCCGGGCGCATCGGAAATCCACAACGAACCGTCCCGATAGGTCGGTCCGCCTTGGAAGACTTCGGACACGATCTCCGGGAAGAAGACCATCTCCTGGATCCCGAAATTCGGGATGGCCAGATCGACGTGGACGTTGGCCGCGTGGGCGATCGGCGAGATGTCGCCGGGGCCGTGCCAGGCCGTTCGCACGTGGTAGGCCTCGGCCACCGCCGCGATTTTGCGGGCCTCGGTGATGCCGCCGATGTGCGAAAGATCGCAGCGGATGTAATCGATCAACTGCTCCTGGATCAGCGGCAGGCAGTCCCATTTGGTGTTGAACAACTCGCCCATCGCCAGCGGCGTGGACGAGGCGTGGCGCACCAGGCGGAAGGACTCCTTGTGCTCGGGCCGCAGGCAATCCTCCAGGAAGAAGAGGCGATAGCGCTCCACCTCCTTGGCCAATCGCGCGGCCTCCACGGGCGACAGCCGTTCGTGGACATCGTGGAGCAGATGGAGGTCGGCGCCCACGGTCGAACGCAGATGCTCCAGCATGGGCGGGACCGTCCGCAGGTAGGGCTCGGGTTCGAAGAGGTCTTCCTGCGGAAGGTCTTCGCTCCACGTCGCGCTCGCGGCCTCCCGCGCCCCATCCACCCCGTAGATGCGTTTCACGCCCGGCACGCCGACCTGGACGCGCACGGCGCGGAAGCCCTGGGCCTGCGCCCGCCGCACGTCCTCCTCGAGCGCCCGCGAATCGGCGCCGCCGCAGTGCGTGTAACAGAGCGCGCTCTCGCGCGTCTTGCCTCCGAGCAGCGAATAGACCGGCCGATTCGCCACCTTGCCCTTGATGTCCCAGAGCGCCATGTCCACGCCGGCCAGGGCGGTCATCTGAACGGGGCCGCCGCGCCAGTAGCTGCCGCGGAACAGGTACTGCCAGAGATCCTCCACGCGATCCGGATCGCGACCGACCAGCAGCGGCGCGAGGTGTTCGACAAGCAGGGCCGCCACCGCCCGCTCGCGGCCGTTCAACGTGGCATCGCCCACGCCGTGGACGCCCTGGTCGGTCAGGATCTTGACCGTGACGTAATTCCTGCCGGGGCAGGTCACGACGACCCGGACTTCCGAGATGCGCATGGACGGCCCTTTGCTCTTCAGGTTCGCACGCGGGCGAAGACCGCCTTCAGGTAACGTCCCTCCGGCATCCGGGCGGCGAACGGGTGATCCGGGGCCGCGCCGGCAAGGTGGAAGATCTGCAGATCCAAACGGGCCTCGTCGGCCGCCGCGCGGAGGGCGTCCAGGAAATCCGCCTCGCTGACCAGCCCCGTGCAGGAACAGGACAGCAGCACGCCGCCCGGTTCCAGGCACTGCATGCCAAGCCGGTTCATGTCGCGGTAGGCGCCGAGCGCCCTGGGAAGCTCGTGTCGCGCCACGGCCAGCTTGGCCGGGTCCAGCACCATGCGCGCGAAACGCCGGTTCGTCGCGCGACATTCGCGCAACACGTCGAAGACGTTGCCGTGGCGGAACGTCACCTGCGCGTCGCTCAACCCGTTGAGCGACCGGTTCCGCTCGCCGATCGCCACGACGTCCTCGTCCAAGTCCACCGCCTCGACGCGTCGGGCGCCGGCCCGCGCGGCGTGGATGGCGAAGCCGCCGGTGTAGCAGAAACCGTCGAACAGCTCGCACCCGCGCGACAACTCGGCCATGCGCTGGCGATTTTCGCGCTGATCCAGGAAATAGCCCGTCTTGTGCCCGCGCCGCAGATCGACCTCGAACTTCGCGCCATGCTCCTGGATCGCCACGCGGCGCGCGCCTTCCGAAGGCGGCGGACCGTCCATCTTCACGCCTTCCAGCTTTTCGCTGCGGCGATCGGCGCGCACGACGATCTCGGCGCCGGGATACGCCGCCTCCAGCGCCGCGGCCACCCACGGCCAGTACCGATGCATGCCGGCGCTGAAGAGTTCGGCCACCAGCACGGGGCCGAAACGGTCAACGACCAGCCCGCTCAACCCGTCGCCTTCCGAATGAATCACGCGGTATGCGTCGGTCTTCTCCGGCAGGCGCAGGAGGTCATGACGAAACCGGACCGCCTCGGCCACGCGCTTCCGGAACCATGCCGCGTCGATGGTTTCGCGCGGATCCTCGGTCAGGATGCGCAGGGCGATCTCGGAGTTGCCGTTGTAGAAGCCGCGCCCGACAAACTGCCGGTCGCGGCCGTAGGCATCCACCAGCGTGCCGGGCGGAAGATCCTCGTACGGACCCTCCAGCATCCGGCGATAAACCCACGGATGGCGGTTCTGCCGTCCGGCACGCAGGCGGATGCTGGGGAGCTGCACGCGCGCCCGCGCTTCCTGCTCGCGGCGATAGCGGGCCAGGTCTTTCTCCATCCGGCGTCGTGTCGTCATAGGCGCGAAAGTATAGCGACGCGAGGCTTCTTGACGATGCCCGATTCGCCGGCCCACCGCCGCTTTTCGTCGACGGACCTGGAATCGACCGTGAAGGACGGTGGGCCTGCCGCTATGCTGCGCGCCATGCGAACCGACCGCTTTGACTATCCGCTGCCGCCCGAACGGATCGCCCAGGAGCCGCTGGCCGAGCGCGACGCAGCCAGGATGCTGCACCTGTTGCGCGCCGACCGCCGGTGGACCGACCGGGCCGTGCGGGACCTTCCGGAGGTGCTTCGCCCGGGCGACCTGCTGGTACTCAACGACACGCGCGTCATTCCCGCGCGTCTGCGCGCCACACGGGATGCCAGCGGCGGCCAGATGGAGATCTTCCTGCTGCCGCCCGAGTGCAAAGGAGCGCGGTCGGCGGATGCAGCCGCCCCGCCCTCCCCTCCTCTCCCCGCGTTCGCTCCGCTTCCTTCTTCGCAACAACGCTTGGGCGGGACCAGCGCGTCGCCCTCCCCTCGCCAGGAAGAAGAGCAGGAGACCTTGCGGCGCGTCTTGACCCGTTCGGGCGGAAAACTGCGCGTGGGCGAAACCTTCACGCTGGCCGACGGACTCCGCGCTCGACTGGTCGAACGTCGCGGCGAAGCCGGCGACGTCGTCGCCTTCCGCCTGCCGCCGGACCGATTCCCGGACTACCTCACCCGGCATGGCGAGGTGCCGTTGCCGCCCTACATCAAACGCCCGCCCGGCCCGTCCAGCGAGCGGGACCAGGCCTCGTACCAGACGGTCTTTGCGCGCGAGCCGGGCGCCGTGGCGGCGCCGACGGCCGGGCTGCACTTCACCCCGGCGCTCTTCCGGCGCCTCGACGACCGCGGGGTCGAGCGCGTCACGGTCACCCTCCACGTCGGACCCGGCACGTTCAAACCGGTCAAGGTCGATACGGTCGAGAAGCACCGCGTCGATCCGGAGCCCTTTTCCATCGGCGCGGAGAGCGCCGCGGCCGTGACCCGCGCCAAAGCCGAAGGGCGTCGCGTCGTGGCCGTGGGCACGACCGTCCTGCGCGTGCTCGAAAGCCGCTGGAATGCCGAAGCGCGGCGCCTCGAGGCAGGAGCAGGCATGGCGGATCTCTACGTTTATCCGCCGCGCCGTTTCCAGGCGGTCGACGCGTTGCTGACCAACTTCCACCTGCCCAAGTCTTCGTTGCTGATGCTGGTGGCGGCCTTCGCTTCGCCCGGCAGCGAAGCCGGCATCGAGTGGGTCAAGGCCGCCTACGCGCACGCGGTGGCGTCGGGTTACCGGTTCTACAGCTATGGCGATGCCTGTTTCTTCGAGTAGGCCGCCCTTTGGCGGTTTGATTTCGCCACGCCCGCCAGTACGCTCGCGCCCGCCAACCGGATCGTTGCGCCTTGGCCTTTTCGAGGAAGGACAGGAAGGAGACCGCCCATGGCCGTACGCGTCTGCATCGCCGGCGTCGCCGGACGGATGGGGCAACGCCTTGTCGCGCTGACCGGGGAGGACCCCGAGCTTAGGCTGGTCGGCGGGACGGAGCGTGCCGGTCACCCGTGGATCGGACAGGATCTGGGGCGTCTGACCACGGGCACGGAAAGCGGCCAGTTGGTCCGCGACCGTCTGGATCGCTCGCTCGAGGCCGACGTGCTGATCGACTTCACCACGGCCGAAGCGGCCGTCCGCAATGCCGCCGCGGCCGCGGAATGGGGCTGGGCGCTGGTCGTCGGCGCCACGGGCCTGACGCCCGAGCAGAAGCGCGAACTGGAAGGCTGCGCCGGGAAGGTTCCCGCGATCTTCGCCCCGAATTTTTCCGTCGGGGTGAACGTGCTTTTCAAGGCCGCCGCGCTCGTGGCCCGGGCGTTGGGCCCGGGGTACGAGGTCGAGATCGTCGAAGCGCATCACGACCGGAAGGCCGACGCGCCCAGCGGCACCGCGCTGGGCCTCGCCGAATCCATTGCGGGCGCGCTGGGGCGCGACCTGAAGGCCGACGCGGTCTACGGCCGCCAAGGAGTCATCGGCCCGCGCAAACCGAACGAGATCGGCATCCACGCCGTGCGCATGGGCGATGTCGTGGGCGAACACACGGCCTATTTCGCGATTGGCGGCGAACGGCTGGAGCTGACCCACCGCGCCTCCTCGCGGGATACCTTCGCACGCGGCGCGCTGCGCGCGGCCAAGTGGCTGCTGACTCCGCGCCGTGCCAACGGCCTGTATACGATGGCGCAGGTGCTGGGATTGTAGGCGGGCCGTGCCGGATCGAGCCGGGCGCTGCCCATTGCGCAAGGGTCCGCGCAGGCCGCAGGCCTGCGCCACATGACGCGATCCTCGGGATTGCGCGCGCAGGAGGCCCCCATCGGAACGCGAACGCTCTGCTACATCTGCGAAGCGACCGCCGGCGGCGTGCGCAAGCAGCTCCGCCTGCTGATGCGGCATTTCGCGCGGCCGGAATCCGGGTGGCAGGTCTGCGCGCTGCTGGGCGACCGGGGCGAACCGGGATTCCACCACGAACTGGAAGACGCCCGCGACCGGGGCGTCAACGTGCGCCTCGTCCCCCATTTCGCGCGCAGCATCCATGCGTGGCGCGACCTTTCCGCCTACCGGTTTCTCAAAGACACGCTCCGCGAATGGAAGCCTGGCGTGGTTCACACGCACAGCGCCAAGGGCGGCTTCCTGGGACGCCTGGCCGCACGGGCCTGCGGGGTGCCGCGGATCGTTCACACCCCCCACGTCTTTCCTTTCCAGTGGGCACGCGGGACGCGAGGCCGCTTTTACTATCTGCTCGAACGCCATGCCGCCCGACACTGCGACGCGATCGTCTGCGTCGGGCGTCAGCAATTCGACCTGGCCCTGCAGGAAAACCTTGCCGCCTCCTCGAAATTCCGCGTCATCCGCAACGGCGTCCCCGTTCCCGAACCGGTCTCGCCGGATCGCCGCGCCGCGCTGCGAGCGCAACTGGGCCTCGAGTCGGACGCCGTCGTCGTCGGCATGATCGCGCGCCTGGCGCCGCAGAAGGGCGTCGGCATGTTCCTCGATTGCGCCGCCTGCGTGATCCGGGCGACCCCCCGGGCCGTCTTCCTGCTCATCGGCAGCGGTCCGGAAGGGGAACGGATCCGGGAACGCGTGGAAACGCTGGGACTCGGCGACCGTCTGCGCCTGCTCGGTCACCGCGACGATGCCGAACACCTGTACGGCGCCTTCGATATCCTGGTCCTTTCGAGCCTGTACGAAGGGCTGCCCTACGTCCTGCTGGAAGGCATGGCCTGCGGGCTGCCGGTCGTCGCCACCGACGTGCTGGGCACCAGCGAACTGGTGGAGAACGGCCGCTCCGGGCGTCTGGTCCCGCCCGGCGATGCCGAAGGCATGGCCGCCTGCCTGCTGGACCTGATCGCCTCGCCCGAGACGCGCGAACGCCTCGGCCACGCCGGCCGCGAACGCGTGCGCAGCGGGTTCACGCTCGAGTCTTTCCTGAACGAGCACGAACGGCTTTATGCCGCCACGTGACTTCTCGCCATGGATGCGTTTTTCAATCCCCGCGCCCTTTCGCACAGGACATTTCCCTGCGAATCCGGCCTGCAGACCGTCGGGGCGGCGCGCGACGGTGCCGATCTTCGGCCGCCGCGTCCAAGGCTCGCCCGTGGAAGTCGTGCATCCAGAAGCAGATGCCGATGGCGCTCAGCGTGAATCCAAATCACAGGACGGCAAGGAGTAGCGAGCCGCCGTCGAGCCAACCTCCGTTCACGGTCAGGGCCCAGGTGCAGGCGATCAGCAGCATCGCGGCGCCTGCCATCGTGGCGCGATTGCGAAACCGCTCCAAGCTGCAGCCGCGGTTCGCGGCAAGCCGGCGCCGGTAGTGCCGGAGGTCCTCGATCGCACAGTGGAGCCGTTCCCGTCGCGTACCCATACCGGTGGACTCCGGGCACATTCGCATGCGCCTTGGCCGACCGCTGCCTTGCTCGACATCCCGACCATGGTATTACGACAAGCGAGCGGAAAACTTGCAGCTTTCGTGTGCCGCGATGCCCTACCGCACCTGCAGTCAGAGACCCGGGAACGCCGAACTCGGTACCGCCCCCGACAGGATCTCGGCCGATGCCGCCCAACCTTCCGGGGCCCAACGCATCCAACCGCCGGGTGCGTTTCAAAATTTGAAGAAGGAGGACGGGAAAGCCGAGGTGACGATGAGGTAGGCCATCGAGCGGTTCGGAGCGACGGCCACGGTGGCTGCACTTCACAAAAAAGCGCCGCCCGTCAGGGCGGCGTTCAAGCACTCCTCTCCGGGGCGTCGGCCCTTTTTGGCCTCAACCGGAACCCGGAGAGCGGGCGGGATCCGCGGTACGTCCCACATCCACGCATCCCGTCCCCTGTCTCGCAATTCCACTTAACCACATCCTCACATTTCTTGGCAAGCGTTTTGTGCCGAAATTTTTCGAAACATCGAAATTCCGGTCAAGCTTTCCCTGGGACCGGCAGGAAGATGGTGAAGACGGTGCCTTTGCCCTCTTCGCTCTGCACCGCGATGCGGCCTTTATGCTGATCGATCAGTTTGCTGCAGATCGCCAGTCCCAGGCCCGTGCCGACGGCCTTGAGCGTGAAGAACGGCTCGAAGATCTTCGCGAGCATGTTGGCCGGGATGCCGTGGCCCTGATCGGCGATCGTGACCGCGATCTCGCGCTGCGGTCCGACAGGTTCCAGCAGCTGGGCGCCGAGGGTGACCTGCGTGCCGGCTTTGGAGGCCTGCAAGGCGTTCAAAAGCATGTTGCGGAGCACCTGGGTCAGCTTGTCGGGGTTGCCCAGGATCTCCGGCAGCGGCTCGGCGGGCGTTTGCAGGAGCAGTTCGACCTGGGCGGCCTTGTATTCGGGGCTCATCTGCTTGGCCACGCCGCGGAGCAATTCCTCGAGCGACATCGGGGCCAGTTCCAGCTCGCGGTCGCGCGAGAAGTCCAGCAGGTCCTGGATGATGCGGTTCATCCGGTCGACTTCGTCGATCACGATCCTGGCATACTCGGCGCACTCCTTCTTCCCGCAGACGGCCGACTCTTCGGCGATGAGCTGGGTGAAGCCGCGGATCGAGTTGAGCGGGTTGCGGATCTCGTGCGCCACGCCGGCGGACATCTGGCCCAGGGCGGCGAGCTGCTGCGCGCGCTGCAGTTCGTGCTCCAAGCGCCGCAGGTTGCTCAGGCTGCGGAACGAGGCGACCACGCCGACCTTCTCGCCTTCGTGGTCGGTCAGCAGCGCGCTGGTCAGGCCCAGCGGCAGCACTTCGCCGTTGACGGTCAGCTGGACCTCGTACCGATCCTCCGGGCGACCGGTCTCGAGCGTCGCATAGATGACCTCGGCCAGGGGCTGCAGCGCCTCGTGGTCGCTCAGGCGGCGGTGCAGCAACCGCTGTTCGTCCTGCTTGAGAATTTCCAGCGCGGCGCGGTTGACGTGGGTGACCAGGCCGTCCAGGTCGACGACCAGCATGCCGCTGGCGATCGAGCGCAGCACCGAGTTGTTGAATTCGGCGGCGTCGAGCAGTTCGGCGTACAGCGAGGCGTTCTCGATCGCCGAAGCCAGGTGCAGGGACATGACCGTGCAGAGCTTGAGGTCGTCCGGCGAGAAGTGTCGCAGCGTGCTGTCGAGGTACAGCAGCCCCAGCAGGCGGTCCTTGGCCTTGAGCGGGATGCCGAGGATGTGGCGCGTGACCGGCGGCGGTCCGGGCGTCGCGGAGGTCTCGGTTTCCTCGGACAGGAAGCTCTGCCTGCGCTGCATCAGTTGCTGCAGCAGCGAGCGGGGCAACGAGATCTCCTGGCTGCCTTCGGGCGGGTTTTTCCAGCGCGAAAACTGCACGCCGGGCGTCTCGTCGGGACCCAGCATCAGGATCACGCCGCGTTCGGCGACGAAGACCTCGATCATGAAATCCAGCGCCCGCTGCGCCAGCGCGGGGAGATGCAAGAGACCGGTGCTCTGCAGGATGAAGCGCTGGAGCGCATCGAGCTGCCGCTGCGCATCCGTGAAGTCGGCGCCTGCCGTCAGGCGCAGCATGCGCGATTCTTCGAGGTTCAGCGTCAGATGCGTGGTCAGGGCGCGCTGCTTTTCGACGATGATGACCGTGGTGGGCCGGTCCCGCCGCGCCGCGCGCAGTTCGACCAGGAAGACCGTCGCACCGACGGCCAGACGATCGCCGTCGCGCACTTCGCCGTGCTCGATGCGGGTGCCGTTGATGAACGTGCCGTTGGTGCTGTTGAGATCGTGCACCAGCAGCCTTCCGCCGCTGAAGAGCAGTTCGGTGTGGTGGCGGCTGGCGGTCTCGTCGTCGAGCAGGACCTCGCATCCCGGCGCGCGCCCGATGCAGATGCGCCGGCCGCTCAGCGGAACCCGGCGGCCTTTAAAGGTGCCGGACAGGAAGACCAGATCGGCCTGCAGTGGGGGCTCCATCCCGTCGCGTGATCCTCGCTCGCCGCCTCGCCGGTCCTTTCGTATCATCGATGACGGTTCGTGACAAGGACCGGTCCACCCCGTCGGATCGGGCGGCTTGGACGGGTCGGTCCGACGCGGCCTGCGACAAAGGAGACCCGCGCGTGCGACGCACAAGACCGGTCGTCCTGCTGACCGATTTCGGTCCGCAGAGCGCCTATGTCGGACAGCTGAAGCTGGTGCTCCATCGCCTGGCGCCGCAGGCCCCGGTGCTGGACCTGGCGCACGACCTGCCGCCGCAGAACCGGGCCGCCGCGGCGCTGACGCTGGAAGGCGCGCGAAGATTCCTTCCCCGAAACGCCGTGGTCGTGGTGGTGGTGGATCCGGGCGTGGGCTCGTCACGCAGAATCGTGGCCGCCCGCTACGCGGACGACGTCGCGGTGCTGGCCCCGGACAACGGGATCCTGCGAGCGGCCTGCGGCTTCGAGGAACCCGCCGAATTGCGCGCGGTCGCGAACGCGGCGCTGTTCCTGAAGCCGGTCTCCACCGTCTTTCACGGGAGGGATATCCTGGCGCCGGTCGCCGCGAAACTGGCCCGCGGCATGGCCTGGGCGGAGCTGGGGCCGGCGCTTTCGTGGCGGCACCTGGTTCCCGCGCCCTGGTCGGACGCGGCGTTCTACGGGGATTCCGCAGACGCCGAGGTGATTCTGGCGGATCGTTTCGGGAACCTGTTGACGAACCTGCGCGCGGAATGGCTGCGCGGGCACCGCGTTCTTCAGGTGCGCTGTCGGAGACGCCGTTTCCCGTTCGTCACGCACTACGAAGCCGTAGCCCCCGGCGACCCGCTGGCGCTCATCGGCAGCCACGGACGCCTGGAACTGGCCGTGCGTGACGGGTCGGCGGCGGAACGCTTCGCGATATCCGCGGGGCATCCGGTGCGGGTGGACTTCGGGATTCGTTAGTTCCGCAAAGACCCATCGACCGTTCTGCTCGTCCGTTCGCGCGACATCCCGTCCTCCCGATCGAAACCGTTCTGCCACCCCGCCCCGGGTCGAAAAGACTCGTGGGCGAGTTGACAAACGGTTGGATTGTTGGATAGTAACGGCCAGCCGGAGCCGCGTAGACGTGCGCGCGTGGCGGAATTGGCAGACGCGCCAGCTTGAGGGGCTGGTGCCCGCAAGGGCGTGCTGGTTCAACTCCAGTCGCGCGCACCATCTCGCAGCTCCCGGTCCATTCCTGCCCGCCGTCGATCTTCGACCGCGCCTCCGCCCTGCGATAGCGCTTCCTGCAGCCTCGGAGATTGCTCTGCGCGTGGCCGGCGCCTACCCGCTCGCGGACTTCTCGGCCAGCGACGAGCGATCGCGGACACAGACGATCGCCTGCCGCTCCCCGTTCAGCGTGACCAGCCGCGTGGAGACTTCGCACGGAAACTCCGCACCGTCCTTGCGCCGGTGGCGCGTGCGATGGGAACTCCCCGCACTCGAAAGATGCTCGCCGATCAGCCCCGGCAGGAGGCCATGCGCATCGGAAGGCAGCACCTCCTGCATCTCGCGGCCGATCCATTCGACCCGGCCATAACCGTACAGCTCGCAGGCCGCCTGATTGCAGTCCACGATGCGACCGTCCATGGACACCAGCAGAATCGCTTCGGGCACCGCCTCGAAAAGGGTGCGGTACCGCAGCTCGCTCTCGCGCAACGCCTGCTCGCGCTGCCGCCGCTCGGAACGCACCCGAAGGCGCTGCGCCGCCATCGTCAACCGCAAGCGCACCACCTGGCCGTCGATCGGACGCCAGACATAGTCGTCCACGCCGGCGTCCACGGCGTCCTGAAGATCCGACGTCCGGCTCCCGGCCGCAAGCGCCAGGATGATGCCGGGGAAACCTTGCGGCAGGACGCGCAATCGCCGGCAGAGTTCGAAGCCCGTTTGTTGCGGAAGCGTCAGATCGACGACGGCCAACGCCGGAGCTTCGCGCTGGCAACTGGCCCATGCCGACTCGATTTCCCGGTGGACTTCGGCCAAGTACCCGAAACTCCGCAGGACATCCTCGATGAACATCCGCGCCGCCGAGTCCCGACTGACCACCAGCGTTCTCATGAGAGTTCTCTCCGGCTGTCGCCGCGCATTTGCATACGAAAAACAGGGACCTTCGCCCTGCCGGCACGACATGCGACATCCGTTGGAATAACGAGATAGATAATCAAACGAGCGATGTCTGCACGTGTGCAACCAGAGGAACTATACGCCATGCACGTCTGGAACGCCAGTGGATATGGCTTCCGCACGGCAAAGGGGGAGTGTTGCGTCATCCCCCCGTCTTGGAATTCGTCCCCGGCACGGGAACCGAGACGAAACGGGGCCGGCGACGCTGGGTGCGTGACAACCTGCGCGGGCATCTCATAGAGAAAAGCCGTGTATTCCTTTGCGGCACAGGTGGTTCCGATTTCATAGCCAAGCGCCTAAAGTGTCACGCACCCGGCGACGCTCCCGCCCGGCAATTCCAGTTGCCGACCGCCGGCGTTCTTGGCATTCTGATGCGCATGGCGACGCGTCTGCCGTTCGAGCCTCCCGATCCGCGCCTGGCGCCTGCGCCGGAAGGGGAACTTTTCCGCCGTCAGCGGCGCGTGGCGCTGTTGCTCGACGAGGCGGAGAGTTGCGGAAGCGAACGGCGGGAGGAACTGACGCGGGAGATCCTGCTGGCCGGGCTGGAAGCGCTGCCCGCCGTCCAGGCAGCCATCGGCAGCGACCGCCCTGGCACGGCGGCCGTGGCGGGTCGCGCGCTGCGCCTGCTGGTACCCGACAAGATCGGACAGGAGATGGCCGAAGGATTGGCGCGGAACGAGGAGGAGTTTCCGCTGGAACTGGGCGCCGCCCTCCTGGCCAAACTCGACGACCCGACGCTGGAGCCGGAAGGGGTGGTGCGGCGCATCGACCAGCTTGCCCGCCGCGCGCGCCGTCACATCGTGACGGCCATCGGCGAGCCGTTGACGCGCAAGAGCATCCACACGCGCATCTTCGACATCATCTATCAACTGGCCGAATTCTGGAAGGCCTGGGGCTTTCACGCCAAGGGCGACGAGCACTACGACATCCGCAACAACTGGCTTCCCCAGGTTCTCGAACGGCGCACGGGCCTGCCGATCCTGCTTTCCATCGTCTATCTGGCCATCTGCCGGCGTCTGGGGCTGAAGTGCGAAGGGATCGGATTGCCCTGGCACTTTGTCGTGCGTGTCGAGGTGCCGCTGGAAAACAGTCCGGGCTTCGTCTTCCTGGATCCCTTCCACGACGCGCAGCCCCTGGACCTCGACGACTGCAAGAAGATGGTCGAAGCCTCCGGGCAGACCTTCGATCCGGACGAGCACCTCAAAGCGCTGCGGCCGCGCCAGGTGATGGAGCGGATATGCAACAACCTGGTCGCGGCCTACGATCGGCAAAAACAGTTCCTAGAGGCCGAACGGGTGGCCACGGTTCTGATCCACCTGGGGCCGGACGCCCCGTGGCCGCGGCTGGTTCGTGCGGAGCGTCGATTGCGTCGCGGCGAATACCGCCTGGCACGCAAGGATCTTCGTGCCGTGCTGGCCCTCTCGCCGCCCCCCGCGCTGGCCCACGCCGCCACGACCATGCTGAAACACATCGAGTTCGAGCATCCGTTCTGAGTACCGCGCCGCAGAAGTTCCTGACCCAGTGTGCCGCGGATGCGGGTCCGGATCGAGGCGCGAGCGAGGAGCATATCCGGAGGAGATCTGTGACGAGC
>Ga0101944_10003073_pt1 | contig 24436 bp, 18 predicted proteins | sample DewCreD2012metaG_FD_75245 | JGI IMG/M metagenome (GOLD analysis project Ga0101944, IMG submission 75245) | Hot spring sediment bacterial and archeal communities from British Columbia, Canada, to study Microbial Dark Matter (Phase II) - Dewar... ... | reverse complement strand
CCGGGGCGAGCGGCCGGGTCACTTTCTTCGGCTCTCCGCTGGCGGCCGGCGGATGGGATCATTTCCGCTGACGAGTGTTTTTTTGTTTTTACTCTTGGCTTTTGGACGCCCGCGGTTTATAACAAATAAGAAGGAGGAACCGTTGGCTGCTGGCCGAGGACTGAGGTGGGCGCGCCGTCTCATTTACGGAGTGGGCGGCCTTGGCCTTCTCACGGCGGTGGTTTTCGGGCTCCGCGGGCCGCAGGGTTTTTCGAGCTTGCTCGAAAAGCGCCGCGAGCTTCAGCGGTTGCAGGAAGAGAACGCCACGTTGATGAAGGAGATCCAGGAAAAGCGCGAGCGCATCAACCGCCTGCGCGAGGACCCCACGTTTCAGGACGAGGTCATCCGCCGCAATCTCAAGCGGGCTAAGCCCGGCGAGACGACGTTGATTTACCCCAACCCGCCCGCGCGCTGATCAGCTTTCGAGCAGCCGCATGGTTTGGGCGAACAGCCGCTCGGCCCCATCTTCGGAACGCGCCTCCGCCGCAATGCGCAGCAGGGGCTCGGTGTTCGATGACCGCACATGCACCCAGCCTTCGGCGAGCGTGATTTTCAGCCCGTCGGAGCGGTCCGTTTCCGCCTCCGGGAACTGGTCTTCGAGCGCCTGCATGAGCGCGCCCAGCCGCCCGTGCTCGTAGCGCGCCTGGCCGAACCTGCGGAAGTAGCGCGGCAGGCGCGCCGCCAGTTCCGAGATCCTCAAGCCTGTTTCCGCCATGCGGTCAAGCAGGAACGCCATGCCGGTGTAGCTGTCCCGGCACAGGTGCACGGCGGGCAGAATGATGCCGCCGTTGGATCCCTCCCCGCCGATCGCCGCGCCGACGGCTTGGATCATCTCCACCACGTTCGCTTCGCCCACGGGCGTGCGGTAGACGCGGCGGCCGTGTGCGCGCGCCACATCGTCGGTTACCGAGGAAGTGGTGAGATTCACCACCACATCGCCCGGCAGGCGGCGCAGCGCGGCATCCACGGCGAGCGCGAGCACGTCGTCGTTATCCAATACTCGCCCTGTCTCGTCGCACACCGCCAGGCGGTCGCCGTCGGGGTCCTGCGCAAACCCGATCTCGCTACCGGAGGACCGCACGAGCGCCGCCAGTTCCCCCAGAGTATCCGGGCGCGGCTCGGCGACTCGCGGGAAAGGCAGATCCGGGTCTACAAAAATGGCGTGCAGGCGGCACTGGAGCTCCTGTTCGAGGAAACGGCGGCTCAGGAGCGATCCCGCGCCGTTCACGGCGTCGAGCGCTACTCGAAAGCGGCGCGCGCGGACAGCCTCCGTGTTGATATGGCGGAGAACGCGCTCGAAGTGCAGCCCGGCGGGCGTCTCATAATCCCGCCGCACGCGGCGGATCTCGGCGTTCACCGCCTGGCGGAACTCGCTTTGATGGTAGAGATCCAGAAGTTCGCTCCGCTCGTAAGTGTTGAAAAACAGTCCGGCGCCGTTGAACAGCTTGAGCGCATTGTATTCCGGCGGATTGTGCGAAGCGGTGATGGCGATGCCTCCCCGGGCGCGCGTATGTCCGGTGTAAATTTGGATCGTCGGAGTGGGCAATACGCCCACATCCACGGGTTCGCAACCCGCCGCCAGCAGGCCGCAGCAGACAGCGTGTTGAAGCATCGGACCGCTGCGGCGCGTGTCGCGTCCCACCACCACCCTGCCGGGTCCCACATAGGCGCCGAAGGCTTGTGCGAAGGCGCAGGCGAGCGACGGCGTGAGGAACTCGCCCACCACGCCGCGGATACCCGAGACGCCGATTTTAAGAAGATGCTCGCGGCGCGGCATGTCAGGCCAGGCTCCTTACTTGGTCCAGAAGCGATTCAAAAAGCGCCACGGGCGGCTCGCCCCTCTGCTCGCAGATGACCCTCACTACGGGCTCGGTCTGACTGACCCGGACGTGAAACCAGCGGTCCGGCCAGTCCACCCGCAGCCCGTCGGCGACGTTCGCGCGGCCATCGCGGTAACGGCGCTGCAACTCCATGAGCAGGGCGGGCATGCGCTGGGAAGCCAGCGGCAGTTCGCCCTTCAGGATCGAGTATCGGGGATAGGCGGCGACGATTCTGGAGAGCGTCTGCCCGCGTTCGCGCATCATCGACAGAATGGCGAACATGGACGCAATCCCGTCGTACACAAACCGGAACTGAGGCATCATGACGGCTCCCGTGCCCTCTCCCGCCAGCGCGACTTGGTCCGGGCGGTATGCCGCCAAGGCGTCGATCGTCGCCTGCCGCCCGACCGCCACCCGCACAACCCTCGCCCCGTGCCTCGCGGCGACCTCTTCCACTAAAGCCGTGGTCGACAGGTTGGTGATAACGATGCGCCCTTCGCTCTTCGGGAGTTGATAGTCGGCGATCATCGGCAACGCCATCTCTTCGGACAGCGGCGTTCCCTCTTCGGTGCAAATAGCGAGGCGGTCCGAATCGACGTCGAACAGAAAGCCTGCGTCGGCGTTCAGGGGACGGATGAGCGGCGCAAGTTGAAGCCCGGCGATGCGGGGCGTAGTGGCGGGCTCATGCGCCAGAGAAACGCCTTCCATACGCTCGTTGATGAGGATGAAATCAAGCCCGAAGCGGTCCGCCAACCGGCGCAGGATCAGAGCGGAGGTCCCGTTGCAGCAGTCCACCACCACTCGGAAGCCGCGCAAGCCGGGAAAATCGAACACCCGCGCCAGATCGTCCACATAAGCGTCCACGGCGCCGGATTCGGTCCGCAATGTCCCCACCTTGTCCCAAGGCGCGAAGGTGAACTTGCGCAGGTGATAGATGTCGAGAAGTTCGGCCGACTCAGCCGTGGAAAGATAGGTTCCCCGCGGCCCGAAAAACTTCAACGCATTCCATTCGGCGGAATTGTGGCTTGCCCCGATGGACACGCCTCCGGCCGCTTCCATGCGCCGGATCGCGTGTTGTATCACCGGCGTGGAGGCGATGCCCAAATCGGTCACGTCGTGGCCGCAGGCGAGCAAGCCCGCCACCACTCCCTCGCGCAGCATGGCTCCGCTCGCGCGCGGATCACGGCCCACGAGCACCGGGCGGCCGGACTCGATCAACGTGCCGAAGGCGGCCGCGAAATCCAGCACGTGGGCGGCCGTCAGCCCGCAGCCGACGACGCCCCTCAGACCCGCGGCCGAAATCCGGAGTTTTTTCACTTCGTTCAAATTCCAATATAACCGCCCGGAAACGCCGGATTGCTACAATCGGAGTGACCATCATGATTGGAACGTTGTTCGGCTCCGCCGGTAAGGAGCCAAACCTGCTCGAACGGCTGAAGCAGGGCATTCAAAAGACGCGCGAGGGCCTCACCAGCCGCCTCGAAGACGTGTTGCAGGGGCGCAAAGAGATCGACGCCGCCCTGCTCGAGGAGTTGGAATACGCGCTTTACACCGCCGACATCGGCGTGAAAACCACCAGCGAGATTCTGGAGAGAGTGCGGCAACGGGTGGACCGCCGCCTGGCCGGCGACGCTCAGGAAGTTCGTTCTCTGATACGGGAGCACTTGCTGGAGGTTTTGGAATCATGCGAGCGGCCGCCTAACCCGGTCACAGAGCCGCCCGAGGTGACCTTGGTGGTGGGCGTCAACGGTTCGGGCAAGACAACCACGGTTGGCAAGCTCACCAGCCGCCTGAAGGCCGAGGGCCGCAGCGTGATCTTGTGCGCCGCCGACACGTTCCGCGCCGCCGCCATCGAGCAGCTCGAAATCTGGGGACAGCGGACCGGCGCCGAGGTCATACGCCAGAGGCCGGGCGCCGATCCGAGCGCCGTGCTGTTCGACGCTTTGCAGGCGGCCAAGGCGCGGCGGGTGGACCATGTGCTTGTCGATACCGCCGGACGCCTGCACACCAAAGAGAACTTGATGGCGGAGCTTGAGAAGATGGCGCGCACCGCGCGGCGCGTGGTGCCGGACGCGCCTCATGAAGTCCTGCTGGTGCTGGACGCCACCACCGGGCAGAACGGACTGGAGCAGGCGCGCCGCTTCACGGACACGACCGGCGTCACCGGGATCGTGCTCACCAAGCTCGATGGGACGGCCAAGGGGGGAGTGGTGATCGCCATTTCGCGCGAACTGAACCTCCCCATCCGGTATGTGGGAGTCGGAGAAAAGGTGGAAGACCTGCTGCCCTTCGACCCGGAGAAATTCGTCGCCTCGCTATTCGATACATGACGTTGGACCCGATGAGTCTCGCCTTGGAACTGGCTGCCGCCGGGATCGGCCAAACCAGCCCCAATCCGGCGGTGGGAGCGGTTTTGGTGCGGGACGGCGAAGTGGTGGGACGAGGCTTCCACACTTACGCGGGCGTCAAGCACGCCGAGATTCTGGCGCTCGAGGAAGCGGGCGAGAAGGCGCGCGGCGCCTCGCTTTATGTCAGTTTGGAGCCGTGCTCGCACCATGGGCGCACGCCGCCCTGCGCCGAAGCGCTCATCGCCGCGGGAGTGAAGAAGGTGGTGGCGGCGATGGAGGATCCCAATCCGCTGGTCGCCGGAGGCGGATTCCGCATGCTTAGGCAGGCGGGCGTGGAAGTGGAGTTCAGCCCGGAGCACGCCGCGGCGGCCGCCAAGCTCAACGAAGCCTACGCGCACTTCATGCGGCGCCGCCGCCCGCTCGTCACGCTCAAAGCCGCGCTGACGCTCGACGGCAAGATCGCCGCCCCCGAAGACAACGAGGGTTGGATCACCTCGGAGCGGGCGAGAGCGCACGTGCAGACGCTCCGGCACGCCTCCGACGCCATCCTGACCGGCATCGGAACGGTGCTCGCCGACAACTGCCTGATGACGGACCGGAGCGGGCTTCCGCGCAGCCGTCCGCTTTTGCGCATCGTACTGGATTCGCAACTCCGCCTGCCGCCCTCCTGGCGCATGGTGACAAGTTGCCAAGACGATGTTCTGGTGGTGACCACGTCGGCGGCGAGCGACGAACGCCGGCGCGCTCTGGAGGCGCGCGGCGTAAGCGTTATCGTGTGCGACGGACCGGGCGGGAGAACGAATCTCCACGGAGTGCTGGACTATCTGGCCGCTGGGCAATACCAGTCCTTGATGATCGAAGCGGGCAGTAAAGTGAACTGGGCGGCGCTCGAGACGGGGATCGTGGATAAGATCTTTTTCTACTACGCGCCGAAAATCCTGGGAGGCATGCAGTCCCTGCCTGTGGCGGGAGGAGCGGGCAGGCGGCGCCGCGCCGACGCCATACGCTTCCGTAACGTTTCCTTGCATTCGATCGCCCCCGATGAATTCGCCGTGGAAGCGTACATGATCAAGGAAGAACTCTGACCATGTTCACGGGCATCGTGGAAGAAGTCGGCGTGGTGGCGGCGGTGGAGCCGCTGAGCGCCGGAGCCCGGCTGAGAATCCGTTGCCAGAAGGTGCTGGAGGGCACTTCCGAGGGCGCCAGCATCTCGGTCAACGGAGTGTGCCTCACGGCGGTGGACTTGCGCGCCGGATCTTTCGCCGCCGATGTGTCTCCGGAGACGCTCAGCCGCTCGAACCTGGGCGAGCTGGCGGAAGGCGCGGAGGTGAACCTCGAGCGGGCTCTGGCTGCGGGAGACAGACTGGGGGGGCACATCATGCAGGGGCATGTCGACGGCACAGGCGAGTTGGCGTCTTTTGAAGAATTGGGCGACGGGAATTGGTGGTTGCGGGTCGCCCTCCCCGCCGAAATGCAACGCTACGTCGTTTTTAAGGGATCCATCGGCATCGACGGCATTAGCCTCACCGTGGCGGAAGTCGAAGAAAACATGGTGAGCGTCGCCGTAATTCCCCACACGGTGCGGAATACCAATCTGCGGCGCCGCCGCCCTGGAGACCGGCTGAACATCGAGTGTGACATTCTGGCGAAATACGTCGAAAAGCTGCTTGGCGCCTTCCGCGCCGGCGCCGAAAAGCTCACCCTCGAAAGAATGCGCGATCTGGGCTACTGATTTTTTTGGCGCTTTCCGGCATTTTTCTGAATCCAAAGGCGAACTGAATCATCCCACCCGGCGTCTAAGGTTACAGATGGCGCGCCAACTGCGTCCTGGATGGAGCATCGCGGTGGCTGCCGCGGCGGTCCTCGCCGCCGCCGGATGTAAAGGGGCGCGCGCCGGAGCTGAGCCCGCCAGCGGCCCGTCTATGGCCCAAAGAGACAGTGCGGCGCCGGAAAAGCGCATCCTCAGGATCACCGGCATGGTTCAGGCGGTGAAATCACGCTCGATACGCGTGCCGCAATTGAGTGGCCAAAGCTCGCGCCTGACCCTGGTACGGCTGATACCAAACGGCAGCAAGGTGAATGAGGGAGACCTGCTCGCCGAATTCGACCGCACGGAATTGATAGACCAGGAACGGGACGCCGCCGCGCGGCTCCAGGACCTTCAGCACCAACTGGCCGAGAAGCGCGCCCAGGTCAACAGCGACCAGGCCAGGCGGGCCTCCACGCTGGGAGAGACGCAGGCAGACCTCGAAAAGGCGCTGATTCAACTCAAGAAGGGACCGGTGCTCAGCGAAATCGAGCGCTTGAAGGCCGAGGCTCGCGCCTCCGGGGCGCGCGCACGGGCGGAAAGTTTGCGGAAGTCCGACGCCGCACGGCGCAAGGCGGAGGAAGCCGCTGTGGGCATCCTCGAACTAAAAGTCAGGCGGCAAGCAGTCGTTCTCGAGCGGGTGCGGAGCAATATGGCGCGTTTGGTCATCCGGGCTCCGCAGGACGGCATGATCGCGCTGGAAAACTCCTGGCGCAGCGGCTCGATGGGACCGCCCCAGGAGGGGGATCAAATGTGGGCTGGGCAGGCGCTGGTGAGAATCTTCGACCCTTCGGCCATGGTGGTGGACGCCATGGTCAACGAACCGGATATAGCCGCCGCGGGTAAAGCGGTGACGGCGAAGGTTTTTGTGGACGCCTATCCTTCGCTCGTTCTGGACGCCGTGTTGGAAGCCTCGAGTCCCGTGGCGACCGCTGCGCTCGAATCCCCAGTACGCACTTTCAACGCCCGCTTCCGGATCAAACAACAGGATTTGCGGCTGCTGCCGGACCTTTCGGCATCTCTCGAAATACCGTTAGGATCCCGGGCGGCGCTTGCGGAGGCAGAATCTGCTCCAGCGGGAGCAAGCCGGTGAAAAGCCCCCGCCGCCTCTGGTTTAGCGCGGGCGGCGCCGTGTTGTGTCTGGCTGCCGCTGCGGGCTTTGCGTATCACCGTTACGGCCGCGTTGCGGCAGCCGGAGAATTTCCCACTGCCTCCGCGAAGAAAGGGGAGTTTCTGGTGATCGTCTCATGCCGGGGCGAGTTGGTGGCAGGCAAGAGCGTTCAGGCTGCGGCGCCGTTAAACGTTCCCAACATGCAGATCGTGTGGATGGTTCCTGCCGGCTCTCACGCCGGCGAAGGCGACATCATCGTTCGATTCGACCCCAGCGCCGCCAAGCGGCAGCTCCAGGAGAAGGAGGCCGCGTTGAAACAGGCGCAGGCGACGCTGGAACAGGCAGAGGCGCAGGCCCGCATTCAACAGCGGCAGGACCAGTTGGAAGCGGATACGTTGGGTACGAATGTCGAGCGCGCCCGGATTGAGGCGTCGAAGGCGGAAATCGTAAGCGTGCTGCAAGCGGAAGAGGCGCGCGTGGAGCTTCGGGTTTCTCAGCAGAAACTCAAAGTGCAGGAAGCGGCGGCCGGACTGAACAAGGCGTCCGCCGCCTCGCGTATCGCCTCGCTGACCAGCCAGCGGAATAAGGCGCAAGCGGAAGTGGATGTGACGCGGCGCCGCATAGAACAGATGGAAGTAAAGGCGCCGGCTTCCGGCATTGTCAGCTATCTGATGAACTTTTCGCAGGGATGGGTGAACGCCAAGCCCTTCGCCGTGGGCGACCAGGTCTGGCCGGGTAGCGTCATCGCCGAAATCCCGGACGTGAATACTTTGGAAATGAAGGCCCGCGTGGAAGAAGTGGATCGCGGACGGCTGAGCGAAGGTCAAGATGTGAGGGTGGTCTTGGACCCCTTTCCGGAGAAGCCCTTTCCGGGGCGGCTCCGCTCCGTGGCAGCGCTCACCGAAATCACCTTCGGATGGCCGCCACAGCGGAACTTTCGCGCCTACGCTTCTTTTCGGGAACTCGACGGGCGGCTGCGGCCCGGAATGAACGGGAGGCTCGACGTAATCGTAGATCGTCTTCCGGATGCGATCAGCGTCCCCGCAAAGGCGGTGCAGGCGCGGGACGGCAAGCCGCACGTCTTCGTGCCTTCGCGCGACGGGTTGCGTCCGGTTCCGGTGGAAATTGTGGCGCGCAATCCCGACGAAGTGGCGGTTCGAGGCATCGAAGCCGGCACGCAAGTGGTGTTGGTGGATGCGGCGGCGCTGAAGAAAGGCAATTAGCCCCATGCCGGTGAGGCAAAAAAAGAAATGGGTCGGGTTTCTCCTCGCGTTGGCGGCGGCGGGCGCCGCGGCCGCAGGCGCGCAGTACGCCTGGAAGCAGCGGCCGCAAGCCGCGCCCTCGATCGACATCCCCGTGACCCGGGTGAGGCGCGGCGCCGTGACCTTCACCGTTTCAGCCCGCGGATTCCTCCAAGGTGGTAATTCCCACATGCTGGCGGCCCCGATGACCGGAAGTCAGCAGCTTGTCCTGACCGATTTGCGGCGTCCCGGCGAACTCGTCGAAAAAGGCGATGTCGTGGCGCAGTTCGACACCACGGATGAACAGTTCCGGCTGCGCGAAGCGGAGGCGGATCTCGCCGAAGCCGAGCTCCAGGTGGCGCAAGCGCAGCACGAAATGGAAGCTCGAGAAGAGGAACTCAACCACGAACTGATCCGGGCGCGCACCGACGTAACGCTAGCCGAGCTCGAGGTTCGCCGCAACCCCCTGATCGCCGCTCTGGCCGCCAAACAGAATCTGCTTACGCTCGAGGATGCCCGCCGGCGGCTCAGTAAGCTGGAACAAGACTATCCGGCCCGCCGCGCCGCCGCAAAAGCTTCGATCGCCATCCAAGACGCCGCCCGGAAAAAGGCCCAAGTCCAGAGAGACGTCGCCCGGCGCAACATCGAGATGATGACGCTGAAAGCTCCGGCGGCGGGTTACGTCAATGTCGAGCGCAACACACAAAGCAATTTCTTCTTTCCCGGAATGCAGTTCCCGCTGTTTCTGGTGGGCGATCAGGTCCGCGCCGGCATGAACGTGGCTCAGATTCCGGACCTCAAGAGCTGGGAGATCACCGCCAAGATTGCCGAGCAGGACCGCGGACACCTCGCCATCGGGCAGCCCATTGAGGTAACGGTGATTGCCCTGCCGGGAAAGACCTGGAGGGCGAAGATCAAGGATTTGGGCGGCACCACAGGCCCAGCCTGGAACCGAAGTTTTGAATGCAAGATGTCGCTGGATGAGGGTTCGCCCGATTTGCGTCCTGGCATGAGCACGCGCATGCTGGTGACTACCCAGACGATCCCGCAGGCCCTGTACCTGCCCGCGCAAGCGTTGTTCGAAAGCGACGGCAAACATTACGTCTACCAGCGCGGCGCCGCTGGCTTCGTCCGAAAGACCGTGTCCCTCGTGCGCCGCAGCGAGAGCCAGGCGGTCATCGAAGGTCTTCGCGAAGGCGAAACGGTGGCGCTAGCCAACCCGGAAGAAAGAGGCGCGGGGCGCAAAGACGAGCCGAAAACCGCCACGAAAGCGATGGGGAAATGACTACATGATCGTGCGGCGGCTCTTTGTCGACGTAAAGGAAGCGGCCACCAACCTGCGCGCCCAAAAAACGCGCACCGTGCTCACCGCTCTGGGCATCGTGTTCGGCGTCGGGTCGGTCATCGGCATGCTGTCCATCGGCGCCGGAGCCCGGGCGCAGTCGCTCGAATTCATCGAGAAGTTGGGTGTGCGGAACATCTTAGTGGACTCGGTGCCCGCCACCAGCCGGGAGGCTCTCCAGCAGCGCCGGCAGAGTTCGCCGGGACTTAGCGAACGCGATGTGCGCATCCTCGAAGCTAACATCGAGCAGTTGGAGACGCTTTCCCCCAGGCGGTTCCTCCATCCCGCGCGCATCTTGCCCAAGCCGCAAGGCGCCATGCCGGAAGTGTACGGCGTTCGCCCTTCCTACGCCGTGATCCATAACCTGAGGGTCAGCGAAGGGAGATTCTTGGAGAAGGGCGATGACGAGGCCAGCGCGGCGGTCTGCGTGCTCGGACAAACTGCCAAGATCAACCTCCTCGGCTACGGCGCCGCCGCCGGCAAGCAAGTGAAAATCAACGACGTCTGGCTACAGGTGGTGGGCGTGCTTAGCCCGAACGTAGGGGATTCCGGGAGCGCCGGTGCAAAGAGCGAGGATCGCAACAATGCGCTGTTCATTCCGCTGAACACCTTCACCTACCGCATGTGGGACGCGAGTGTCTTCTTCCTCCGCGACGAACTGGACGGAATCGATCTCCGGCTCAAGCCGGATGCGGATAGCGTCCGAGTGGCGAAAGTGGTGGCGGCGATCCTGAATTCCACGCACCGCAACACGGAGGATTTCACGGTGACGATTCCGGCGGCGCTGCTGGAACAGCAGAAGCGCACGCAGTCCATATTCACCTACGTTATGGTCGCCATCGCGGCCATTTCCTTGTTGGTGGGCGGCATCGGCATCATGAACATCGTGCTGGCGACAGTGATGGAAAGGACGCGGGAGATTGGCATCCGCCGCGCCATGGGGGCACGGCGGTGGGACATCCTCCGGCAATTCCTGATTGAAAGCGTGGTGATCTCCGTGCTGGGCGGCGTTTTGGGCATATGCTTCGGCGCTGCACTGGCTCGCGCCATCGCCTACGTCGCCGAGTGGCGCACCATCGTGACATCGCTTTCCGTGAGCGTAGCTTTCGGAGTGAGCGTGGGCGTCGGCGTCCTGTTCGGCATCTACCCCGCCATGAAAGCTGCCGAAATCGACCCCATCGAAGCCCTCCGCTACGAATAAGGACACGGCCGCGCACGGCAAAAGGTTGCAATCTCCCGAACGCTGTGCTTAGCTAACAGGCGAGGAGGCGTATGCTTCGATATCGGCGTTATCGCATACTTATTCTGCCATTGCTGGCAAGCGAGTTGTTGGCGCAGTCGTTCACCGGCAGCATTCTTGGCACGGTCAGGGACACGAGCGATGCAGTTGTCGTGTCCGCCTCGATTGCGGCTGTCAACACGGCCACGAACGCAAAAGTGGAAGCGAAGTCCGACGCAGGGGGCAACTACATCTTGACGCTTTTGCCTCCCGGGCAATATCGCCTCGAAGTGGAGGCGCCGGGTTTTCGGCGCTTTGTCCGGGACGGCATCACCTTGCAGGTCCAACAGCAAGCCAGGGTGGACGTCGTACTCACCGTGGGCGCCGTTTCGGAAGCCGTCACTGTGGTCGGCGACGCCACGGTGCTTGAGACAGCGACTTCTTCGATCGGCAAGGTGGTGGACAACCGCAGGATTATGGAGCTGCCCCTGAACTCGCGGAACGTCTATTCGCTTATCTATTTGACCCCAGGCGTGGCAGGGAGCATAGGAAACAATTACAACAGCCTGAGCTACTCAATCAACGGCGCCCGGGCTTCGCTCATGGACACGCTGATCGATGGCGTAACCGCTTCGCATCCCACCGTGCAAGGTTACACCGGGATATCCGTTTTCCCTTCGGTGGATGCTATCGCGGAGTTCAAAGTCCAGGCGCAGAATTACTCAGCCGAGTTCGGCCGGAGCGCAGGCAGCGTGTTGAATGTCGTGTTTAAGTCCGGAACGAACCAGTTTCACGGGAGCCTCTACGAGTTTTTGCGCAACTCCCGGATGGACGCAAACAGCTTTTTCTCCAACCGGAGGGGCGAGCCGCTGTTAAGTTTCAAGCGCAGCCAGTTTGGTGGAATGGCCAGCGGTCCGATCAAGAAGGACCGGACGTTTTTCATGGGATCCTTTGAGGGTCTCCGGCAACGGAGTTTCGCCAGCACCACCACCACCTTGCCGACGGCTCTCGAGCGGCAGGGCGACTTTTCGCGCACCTTTGCCGCCAATGGTCAGATGATTCAAATCTATGATCCATTCTCAACCCGGGCGAATCCGAACGGCACGGGCTTTATCCGCGACGCTTTTCCCGGCAACGTGATACCGGCCGCCCGCCGGGACCCGGTGGCTTTGAACGCCATCAAATACTATCCCGAACCGAACAGCCCCGGACTCCCCATAACCGGACAGCAGAACTTCTACAAAACGGGTTCGACTGCTCTGAACACCGACAACTACGACTTCCGCGTCGATCACAACATCACGTCCAGCCAAAGGTTCTTCTCCCGCTATTCGCACCGGCTGGTGAAAGACATTCCGCCAATGTATTTCCCGAAGGAGTTGACCATTGCCGAGGGGCGGATCATCCAGGAGAACCGCGTGCGGGGCGCCGTATTGGAATACGCCAACACGCTGTCGCCGTCAATGATCTTCACCGGACGCTTAGGTTTCGCCAGAACTCTGTATGTCTATGGGAACCAAGGATACGGCTTCCTGCCTTCCAATCTCGGTCTGCCGAAAGAGATCGACAGGGCGGTTGATACGGCTATGTTCCCCTCTTTCACTCCCAGCGGATACAGAAGTCTCGGCGGAGGCGATCACCGGTGGAACGCTTTCAACGCTTATACGGCTGTGGCGACGCTGACCAAAACCCGCGGCACGCACACGCTGAAGATCGGATATGAGGGGCGCCTCTTAAGAGTGCCGAATTGGGAGGCTCTTGCAGCCGGGATGTTCGAATTCTCGGCAGCCATGACGCAGGGACCGGACCCGACCCGCGCCAGCGCGACGGCGGGCAATAGCATGGCTTCCATGATCCTCGGAACAGGCACCGTTCCGCAAACCACCAACAACCGTTTGGTGCAGAACTGGAAGAATCTGGCCACGCAAAGCTTTTACCATGCGTGGTACTTCCAGGACGATTGGCGCGTCACCAAGCGGCTGACCCTGAATTTGGGAGTCCGGTACGACCTCGACACGCCCCGGACTGAGCGGCACGACCGCATGAATTATTTCGACCGGGCGGCGCCTTCGCCTTTGGCCAAGCAAGTCTCCGCATTCCCCGACCTGCGGGGCGGGTTGGTGTTTGTCGCGGTGGACGGGCGCAGCCGCCACCAGTTTCCCTATGACGTGAACAACCTGGCGCCTCGGTTCGGTTTGGCCTATCAGCTTTCCCAGAAGACGGTGCTCAGGATGGGGTACGCCCATTTGTTCGCTCCCTCTCCGCAGGCGGCTCACGGAAATCCGGGCAACATGGGCTTCCGGACGGACAACCAGTGGGTGACGACTTTGGACGGCATCACGCCGTTCAACCTGTTGAGGAACCCCTATCCCCAAGGTTTCCAGCCTCCACCCGGGTCGAAAGCCGGTTTGCTGACGCAGGCGGGGGCCAATATCGACGCCATGCTCCAGGATACGGTAACGCCCTGGACGATGCAGTGGAATTTCAACATCCAGCGCGAGTTGCCCATGTCTGTGCTGCTCGATGTCGCCTATGTCGGCAACCGCGGGTTGCAACTGATGCGCGCCGGGAACAGCGGTTTGAATATCAACCAGGTGGATCCGCAGTACATGTCGCTTGGATCGAGGTTGAATGAGCTGGTGACGAATCCGTTCTATGGCATTGTAAACAGCGGCGTACTGGTGGCTCAGCGGGTCAGCCGGGCGCAGTTGTTGCGGCCATACCCGCAGTTCACCGACATCCTGCCGCTGTACTCGACCGGCGCGGCCTCTACCTATCATGCCCTCCAAGTAAGCGCCAGCAAGCGCTTTTCCCACGGGCTTCAGTTCGAAGGCAACTACGCTTGGGCGAAGAATATCGACAACGGAATGAGCCACCAGGACAGTTACAACATCCGCAACGACCGCGCCCTGGTGGACATCGACATCGCTCACCGTTTCGTCATGAGCTACATCTATGAGTTGCCCTTCGGGCGGGGGCGGCGTTTCGGAGGCAATGCTTCCAAACTGCTGGATGGGATCCTGGGAGGGTGGCAGTTCAACGGCATCACCATGTTCCAAACCGGCACGCCTCTGGCGGTTACCGCCAGCAACACAGCGGGCGTCTTCAGTCCGAAGACCCGGCCGAACAACAACGGCAAGTCGGCCAAGTTGACGGGTCCGGTGCATGAGCGTTTGAATCGCTATCTGGACACCAGCGTGTTCAGCCAGCCGCCTCCGTTCACATTCGGCAACGTCTCCGAACGGTTGCCGGACGTCAGGAACGACGGCGTTCGCAACTTTGACCTGTCGCTGTTCAAGCAGTTCCGCCCGGTGGAGAAGCTGCGGGTGCAATTCCGCGCGGAGTTTTTGAACGCCTTCAATACCCCGCGGTTCGGATCGCCCAACACCAGCGTAACGTCCAGCTCCTTTGGAGTAATCAGCTCTCAGGCCAACTCGCCAAGACAGACCCAGTTGGGGCTGAAGCTGCTCTGGTGAGTTACGCCTGACGGTGCGCTTTCGGGCTCCGCGAAAGGCTTCGCCGCGCGCTTAACCGTACGCCAGAGGCGCTTGAGACCGTTGCTATACTGAAGGCAGACGCGAAGCGTGTTCCCATGTTGAAGGACCGGCGGTTTCTGATACTGTCGCCGCTTATCGTTTTGGCCTGCGCCGTGTTGGGCGGCGTGTTCGGGCCGGAAATGGACAGCGCCGCCGCCGCATCCACCGCAGCCGGCAGGGACGAAATTGAAGCCAGCGTCCGCACATTTACCCAGGTTTATACGGTCGCCGCGGCCAATTTCGCCGACCGCGTGAACCCGGACCGGGCCATTTTCAAGGGCGCCATCCAGGGAATGCTCCGCACTTTGGACCCGCATTCCAGCTTCTTTGACCCCCGCGAGTTCCAGCTCCTGCGCGAGGAGCAGCGGGGGCACTACTACGGCGTCGGCATGACGGTGGCCGAACGCAACCGCCGCACCATCGTCATCGCGCCGTTCCCCGGCTCGCCGGCTTACAAAGCGGGCATCCGCCCGGGCGACATCATTCTCCAGGTGAACGACACGCGGACCGATAATTTAAGCGTTTCCGAAGTGGCCGACAAGCTCAAGGGGCCGCGGGGCACCCACGTCAAAGTCGTGGTTTCGCGCGAAGGCAGCCCCGAGCCGCTCACTTTCGACATCGTCCGCGACGAAATACCCCGCAAGAGCGTTCAGGAAGCGTTCTGGATTAAGCCCGGCATTGCATACCTGGACATCGACTCGTTTAATGAGAACACCAGCCGCGAAGTCGAGGAAACCTTGCGCCGCTTGGGTGAGGACAAAATTACCCTGTTGATTCTGGACATGCGAGAGAACCCCGGAGGGCTGCTGAACGAAGGCGTAGCCGTGGCGGAGCGGTTCCTGCAAAAGGGTCAGGTCATCGTGTCCCATCGCGGGCGCTCGTCGCCGGAAAAGCCTTATGTTGCGCGGCAGGGGAGCAAAGGACTGAACTACCCCATCGTAGTGCTGGTGAACCGCTATTCGGCGTCGGCGGCGGAAATCGTCGCCGGAGCTTTGCAGGATCACGACCGGGCCTGGATCCTTGGCGAGAACACGTTTGGAAAGGGTTTGGTGCAGACGGTCTATCCGCTCGGCGAGAACACCGGTCTGGCTCTCACGACAGCCAAGTACTACACCCCTAGCGGCCGGTTGATTCAACGCGACTATACGGGACAGTCGTTCATCGACTATTACACCCGCAAGAACCTGGACGCCAAGAACCCTCTCGACGTGAAGATGACCGACAGCGGAAGAACTGTCTACGGCGGAGGGGGCATCGCGCCGGACGAAAAATTCTCCCTTCCGCCGTTGAACCGTTTCCAATCCGACACGCTCTACCGCAAGTACGCCTTTTTTAACTTCGCCACGCGCTACTTCGGCTCGCGAAATCCGAAGCTGAGCCGAGATTGGGAGCCGGACCAGATGGTGCTCGACGAGTTCCGGCAGTTTCTGCGGTCGGAAAACGTTTCATTTACGGAAGCTGAATTCGCCGACAACCTGGCATGGATCAAACAGCAGTTGAAGCGCGAATTCTTCGTGATGGCCTTCGGCGCCGAAGAGGCGCGGCGCTTGGCGGTGGAGAGCGACCCGGTGGTGGCCAAAGCCATCGAAGCCCTGCCAAAGGCCAAAGAATTGCTCGATCTCTCGCGGAAGAATGTGGCGCATACCTCCAAGCGCCGCGCGGAACGAAAGTGAGCCAACCCCAAGTCTTAGTGCTGGACGCCGGCGGGCAATACTGTCACCTGATCGCCCGCAAGGTGCGTGAATTGGGCGTGTACGCAGAGGTGCGCCCCAGCGAGACCCCCGCGGGCGAACTCGCCGGCGCTCGGGGCGTGATCATCTCAGGCGGACCATCAAGCGTGTATGAATCCGGCAGCCCGGTTGTGGACCCTGCATTATTCGAGACCGGCGCCGCAGTCTTGGGCATCTGCTATGGCCAGCAACTCATGGCTCACCTCCTGAAAGGACGCGTACGCAAAGGCGACAAGGGCGAATATGGGTTGGCGTACATCGAAGTCGCGGACCCCACGGTTCCTCTTTTCGCAGGGTCCGGCGCCCGCCAGCAGGTGTGGATGAGCCACCGCGATCAGGTGGAGACCGTGCCGGAGGGTTTTCGGGTGCTCGGAAGCACCGAAACCTGCCCGGTTGCCGCCATGGGCGACCCGGTGAGGCGGCTTTACGGGGTTCAGTTTCACCCTGAGGTGGTTCACACCGTCCACGGGCGGCAGATTCTTTCGAACTTTCTGTTCCGGGTCTGCGGTTGCGTTGAGGACTGGAACCCCAAACACCAAATTGCAGCCATCGAAGCCCGGATTCGCGAAGCTGCCGCCGGTCGAAAGGTGTTCTTTTTCGTCAGCGGCGGCGTGGATTCCACCGTGGCTTTCACTTTGTGCCTGCGCGCGTTGGGGGATGAGCGGGTGCGCGGCGCCTACGTGGACACCGGATTGATGCGCTCCGGGGAGACCGAGTTTGTCCGGGGAGTTTTCGACTGGCTCGGCGCCCATGGCTTCCGCGTGGAGGACGCCCGGGAGCGATTCTTGTCCGCCCTTGCCGGGGTTCGCGACCCGGAAGAGAAGCGCCACACCATTGGCGAGAAGTTCGTCGAGGTGCAAGAGGAAATCCTCCAAAGCGGGCATTTCCTGGATGCGGATTGGATCCTCGGGCAGGGCACGATTTACCCCGACACCATCGAGTCCGGGGGCACAGCCAAGGCGGACGTCATCAAGACCCACCATAACCGCGTGCCGGGAATCCAGCGGTTGATCGCCGAGCAGCGCCTCGTGGAGCCGCTGAGCTTGCTTTACAAAGACGAAGTTCGGGAAATCGGCCGTGAGTTGGGGCTGCCGCGCGAATTGCTGGAGAGGCATCCGTTCCCTGGACCAGGATTGGCGATCCGCTGCCTGTGCGCCGAGTTGGATGAGCCGCCGGTTCGGCTGGACGAGGGCTGGCTCATCCCTGTCCATTCGGTGGGCGTGCAAGGCGACAGCCGGAGCTACCGCCCTGTGTTGGCGATAGAGGACCCTCCCGCTCCGGACGGGCGGCCGCAGCAGCGCGCCACCGAACTGATTAACCGTATCGCGGGCATCAACCGCGTGATTTCGCTTGTAAGAAGCCGAATTCCGGTGGGGGAGATGCAGGTGCGGCAGAGCGAACTCCACGCCGTGCGGCTGGAGCGCTTGCGGGCTGCCGACGCCATTGTGCGCCGTTTGTGCCAGGAGTCGGGTTTCGAGCGGCAGGTCTGGCAGTTCCCGGTGATCCTGATACCGGCCGGATCCGCGGATTGGCCGGATTCGGTAGTCCTGCGGCCCGTCCATTCCGTGGACGGCATGACGGCTCAGTCCGTCGGGATGGAGCCTGAGTTGCTCGACCGCATGGCGGCGGAGCTTTTGGCCGTGGATGGCGTGTGCGCCGTATTCTATGACCTGACCCACAAGCCCCCGGGCACGATCGAGTGGGAATAAAATCTTGTTCACCGGAATAGCACGCCTCTATCTCTTCTGATCTCAGCGGGTTCCGGAGGTCGAGCGGCGGGCGGCGGGAAGCCGGGCCCTACCATCGAAGCAGGAGGTTTTGATGCCTGCTTTACCCTTACCGAAATACGGCGTTGACAAGTTGTTCTTGTTCCGCGTCTTTCAGAACCAAGAGGAATACCGAGAGGTCACTGGTATGGAGCCCCCGGAGTACTCTCCTCATCGTCCCCCCAAGTTCTGGTTCGACCCGAAGGCCAAAGACAGTCCGCGCCGCAACGTCATTTACGATCAGGTAATCGCGCTTGGAGCCAATGGGCTTCCCGCCGCCGGACCGGATGGCAAACCCGCGCTCGAACCGCTGGTTCTGCTTAAGGACGAAGCGGCCACGGTGAACATCCCGCCCACCATCAAGGGCATTCTCGTCGGACCGGCCGAGCCCGCGGTGCCGGTGCCCTTGCGACCGCTCGAGGAGGATGAGGAGTTGGTGTTCGAGTTTGGCGGCGCCGTCGGAATCCGCAACAAGAAACTATGGGAGGAAATGGCGATCACGGGCTATGGCGCTGAAGACCGCGCGCTGCTGAAAGCCATTGCCAAGAAGTTGGGCGTTTAACAATGAGCCGACACATTCTCTAACCGGCGGATGCCGTCACGAGGTCTGGGGCGGCAGCCTGTAGGCCCATTCCAGAGCCGCCCTCAGATCCCGGTCGGAAGCCGGAAGCACTCCAGTCCCGCCTTGATAGTAATTCCACAGAATCCCTCCCGCATTCAGCCGCGCCCCGTTCGGCAAGACGATCTCATAGGTCGGCTTGTCGGCGCGGAAAGGGCCTGCCTCGGCGCCGAACCAGGAGACGTCGACCCGCGCAGCAGGCTCGAACAGATGCACGAGCCGCAACGCCTCTCGCGCTCCCTCGGCAGTGGCGCAATAAGCCGGGTTCACAACGTACTGCGCCTCACCCTGAGCCACGTCAACCACCTGGGTCCTCTCAAACCACTTGTCGAAACCTTTCACATAACCCTGCCGCAGTGGATTGCCTGGGTTCGAGAAGTACGGATTGCAGGCGGCAGGGCCAATGTAGCCGTACTGATTTGGGCACGGATCCCGATTTGGAACGGTTTTCGGAGCGCCGCTTTCGGTCACTTGGCCGCTGCCCGCGGGGACGCCATCGCGTGGATCGCGCGGGGTGTCGGCAGGGAGTCCTTCGGGGGCGTCCAGCGCCGGGTCCCCAACGGTGACGGCGGTGGCCCCCAACTCCCGCAGGACTTCTTCGCGGAAAGCATAGCAAATGCCTGCGAAACCCGCCGGTCTTTCCTGGCCGTTCTCCCGAATCATCAGAGTTCGCGGGTCATACTCGATCGTCGGACTGAGCCTGACATAAGACATATCGCACCTTCTTGTCACAGTGGCGAGATTTTGCCGCCATCCGTCTGCGATGCCCACGGGATAGCGGCCGAACCGCTCTCGGATTCTGGAATGTGCAAGAAGTTCGCCAAACCGGAGAGGATTATCGGAAGGAAAGCTTGATCGGCATGGACTGGGTAAAGGGTTCCACTCGCAGAGCCACTGTAATCTCATCCGGCAGCCTTACCGGTCCGGGAGTGTACGTGAAGATGAGCTTGGTGCTCTCACCGCCTTTGAGATCCTGTTTTTCCACCGTGGCCCTGACGCCAGCGGCGGGGTCTGGATCGATCGCCAGCGTTACCGGTCCCGGCGATCCGTTCGTGAAAAGCACCTCTTCACGACCCCCGCGGCCCCTGGCGAAGGCCACCTGATTCCGGCTCAACTTCAACTGGCTCAAAATCTCATCGAGGGTGGGGATCTTCGGCGGCAGACCGGTGGCCGGCTGTCCCTTGGGGTCCGGACCCGGGCGGAACTCGCCAAAAGGCGTCTTTCGCACTGCTGGCTGGGGCGGCAGATACCAGAACCATTGCCCGTCTACAATCTTCCAGTGGCTGGTGAGCGGCATTTTGACGCTCAGCGGACCGGTGATGGTCATCATGGTAGTGTCGCAAGTGGTGAAGGCGCGGGCCTTCTTGAAATCTTCCTCCCATACCAGGCGTTCCAGTTTCCAAGACTTGCAATTCGGCTTCTCCGCGGCGTAATAAGCGTCTTTGGAGTCCTCGGCGACGTAATTGTCGGCTTGGCGGAACTTGCCGGCCTGCTGAGCTTCGAAAAAGGCTGTCACACGGCCGCGCAGGGCTTCTTCGATCGCCGGGGGAGCCTTCGTAAACAGGTCAGGGTTGCCTTGAGCCGCCAGCCACACGGGAACGAGTCCAAGCAGCAAGTTGCGCCACACGATGTCTTTTATCCTCGCCGCTCTCAAATGAGGGATCTGGTGGACGGCATGGGATTCGAACCCACGGCCTCCGCGTTGCGAACGCGGCGCTCTCCCAACTGAGCTAGCCGCCCACGGGCTTTCTCCCCTCATCATATCACGGTGTCCGGCGCAGGGCTTGGGATATGCTGATAGTGAGTGAAACCTTCAGAGCAGCTCGAAAAGATGCGCCGCGACTGGGATAGCCGGGCGCGGGAAAATGCCCGCTACTATGTGGTCACCGGGCAGGAACAGTGGACGGACGAGGAGTTTTTCCGCAGCGGGGAGCAGACGGTGGCGGAAGAAATCCTCACCGACATGATCAACATTTGTCAAGGCAAACCGGCTAAGGAAATGCGGGTGTTGGAGATCGGCTGCGGCGCCGGAAGGGTGACGCGGGCGCTGGCCAATCTGTTTGGGGAAGTGTACGCGGTCGACATCAGCGGCGAGATGGTGGCGCGGGCGCGCGAAGCGCTGAAGGATAAGCCCAATGCCTACATTTTTCAGAACAACGGAGCGGACTTGCGGGTGATTCCGGTAGGCGATTTCGATTTCGCCTTTTCGACCATTGTGTTCCAGCACATCCCGAGCCGGGAAATCATTGAAAACTATGTTCGGGAGGTGCATCGCCTGCTGCGTCCGGGAGCGCTTTTCAAGTTCCAGGTGCAAGGCGATCCGACGATACAAACCTCCCCTGATGACACCTGGGTAGGGGTCAGCTTCACCGACGAGCAGGCGGTCGAGATGGCGGAACGTTGCGGTTTCGAACCGCGCTACCGCCATGGGGCAGGGCAACAGTATTTTTGGTTGTGGTTTTTCAAGAAGTAGTTTCCGGACCCTTGCCCGGCTCTCCGGCGTTGCCCTCCTTGGCTTTCCTGCGCGCCCAATAGGCGCGCATGCGCCGGGAGACCTCGGCTCGCTCCTCGGCGCTCATTGCTTTCCGTCCTCGCCGCCGGACTTCGGGCGCCGATCCTAGGTGCTCCTCCAGCAACTCGATCAAACGATCGATGCGGCGTTTCTCCTCCTGAAGCTCTCGAATCGCCTTGTACAAATCCATGGTGTCAGCCGCAGTCCGACACGCCGACTCCGTACGGCGCATCCACTGCATCTCTAACTAGTGCGAGACTTCACGGATTTTCTCAAGAAAAGAACTGACGGTGAACGGTTTTTGCAGAAATGCTGTTCCTTCCGGCAATTCCCCGGAATGGATCACAGCGTCTTCGGTGTAACCCGACATGAAAATCACCTTCAGCGACGGAATCGAAGCTCTCAACCGCTCCGCGAGTTCGCGCCCTGAGACATCCTCCATCACCATATCGGTCACCAAGAGGCTGATTTGACCGGAATGTTCCCGGGCAATTTCCGCCGCCTGGCCGCCGCTCGATGCCTCCAGAACCTCGAATCCATTCTGAATCAATATCTTACGAAGTAGAGCGCGTATCCCGCCCTCGTCCTCCACCACCAAAGCCGTGCGCCGCTCCTTCCCCTCCTTCCCCGCCGTCGGCTCTTCCCCAACCGGCAGCGGCACCACCTTGGGCGGAGGACCGGGGGCAGCGCCCGGCGCAGGTTGCGGGGCAGGCGGCCGCGCTTTGGCGCCGACCAAAGGAAACTGCACGGTGATCACCGTCCCGCCTCCCGGTTCGCCCGTCACCACCACATCGCCGCGGTTTTGCCGGATGAACCAGTACGCCTCCGATAATGGCGCCAGCGTATCGCCTCCCATGAACTCGGGTTCGAACAGCCGCCGCCGCGTCTCGGCATCGGTTTCCCATGCGGGCGCCTGGATGGTAAGACAGGCTGCCCCCGTCAGTTCCCCGCTCTCCATGGTTTGCAACGGCTCCACGCGGGCTGTTTCCACCACCACCCGTCCAGCCCTGCTCGCGCGGATCGCCGTTAAGATCAGGTCGCTAAGCGCCTTGGGCGTCTGCGCCGCATCCACCTCGACGGAGCCCACCGCCGGCGCCAGGTTCCGTGCGAGTTCTATTTCCGCCGGAGTTCCCGCAGTAACCGGCTGCAAGGCGGTGTTGACCACGTCGGCGAACTCAAGAATCGTCGCGCGCGCCACGGGACGGCGGCTGAAGTTCAGAAGCTTGGCGGTCAACCCCGAGACTTTTTGGGCGGCGGCGAGGACTTGCTCGATATCGGCGTGCAGCGGGCTGTCGGGCGGCAGCAACTCCATGAGGTCCTGCCCGTAGCTCGAAATCACCATCAGGAAGTTGTTGAACTGATGAGCTGTCCGGCTCGTCAACCGGCTGAGCGCATCCATCTTGTGCGCGAGCAGCATGCGCTCGGCAAGGCGACGGTTCTCGGTGATATCGACGGTGACGCCCCACAGGCGCTGCGGATTTCCAGCGGGGTCTCGCTGCACCCGGATGCTTTCGCGAACCCATAATGTGCGCCCGGCGGCGTTCTTCAGCCGGCACTCCAGATGCAGCCTCGTCCGGTGGGCGACGGCGTCGCGAAGCAGCGCGCCGACGAACGCCCGGTCGTCGGGATGAATCCGCTCCTGCCAGGCAGCCCGCTTTTCCAACCAGTGAGCGACGGGATAGCCGAGCAGGATCTCGGCGTATGGGCTCAGCGAGAGCAATTGCCCTTCGGGATCCGCTTCCCAGATCATGGCGTCGACGTGATCGAGGATGGCCGGAGGCGGCGCTTCCGGGCGCGGCGCCACGAGCACCGGCTTGGCCGCTTCCCGGCGGGGTTCGGCGGCGCCCTCCACGCCGGTGAGGTCCTCGAAGACGAGCAGCGCCTCTACCTCCATCTCGTCTTCCCAGTTCCGAAGCGGGACGATCGACACCCGGAAAAAGCGCGGCTCCTTCTCGCCGGGTGGGCTGTACAGGATGTTGTGCTGCGGAGTGCCGGTGGTGAGTGCGTCCACAATGCGCTCATTGAAATCATCGACCCGCAACACTTCGGGCAGCCTCAGTCGCCCCATGTCCTCCGGCTTGACGCCGAACAGTTGGCGGAAGCTGCGGTTGGCCGAGACAATCCAGAACTCGGAGGACACCACCGCCAGTCCCACAGGCAGGTGCGCGACGATGTCCTGATAGTAGCGGCGCTCGGTTTCCACCAGCGCCAGCAGCCGCGCTACCTCCCGTGGCTTCCAGCGGTCCAGATCGGCGCGTTCCATGTAATTCTCCCAATGCCAGTTTCGGCGGGAACAGGCATCCACCTCAACAGTACCGCCGGGGTGGAACGGTGCAGTACTTCCTGGCTAAGGTTACACCCTATCAGGTTCCGGAGTTCCTGGTGGTATATTCGATCTTTTCGCTATGAAGAAGGCTCTGGTGACTGGATCAGGGGGGCTTATCGGCTCAGCTTGCGCCCGCTGGCTGGCTGAACAAGGCTGGGAGGTTGTAGGAGTAGACAATGACATGCGGGCTTGGTTCTTCGGACCGGCAGGCGCCACCCGTCCGGTGGTGAAGGATCTGGTGGCCACGGTCAAGAGCTACCGCCATGTGGACCTCGACATTCGCGACCGGCAGGGCGTTCGCAGCCTGATGGCCGAAGAGCGGCCGGACTTCATCATCCACGCGGCGGCGCAGCCGTCGCACGACAAGGCGGCTGCGATCCCTTACGAGGATTTCGACGTCAACGCCGTGGGCACGTTGAATTTGCTGGTGGCGGCGCGCGACTATTGCCGGGAAACGCCCTTCTGCTTCACCAGCACCAACAAAGTGTATGGCGACCGCCCCAACTACCTGCCCTTGCGCGAACTGGAAAAGCGTTTCGACTATGCCGACGGGCGGGACGGCATTGACGAGAGCATGTCCATCGACCACTGCCTCCATTCGCTTTTCGGCGCCTCCAAAGTGGCGGCGGACGTATTGTGCCAGGAATTCGGCCGCTATTTCGGCATGCCGGTGGGAATCTTTCGGGGAGGATGCCTCACCGGTCCGCAACACGCCGCCGTGGAGCTTCACGGCTACCTGGCTTACATCGTCCACTGCGCGGTCACCGGCAAGCCGTACACGGTGTACGGCTACAAGGGCAAGCAGGTGCGGGACCAGATTCATTCCACCGACGTAGCGCGGCTATTCCTGTGCTTCTATGAGCGTCCGCGCTGCGGCGAAGTGTACAATCTCGGGGGCGGGAGAGCGAACAGCTTGTCGATCCTGGAGACCATCGACGCGCTCGCCGGAATGGGGCACAAGCTGAATTGGACCTACAGCGACCGCGCCCGGACCGGCGACCACATCTGCTACATCTCCGA
>Ga0101944_10003072_pt1 | contig 24440 bp, 15 predicted proteins | sample DewCreD2012metaG_FD_75245 | JGI IMG/M metagenome (GOLD analysis project Ga0101944, IMG submission 75245) | Hot spring sediment bacterial and archeal communities from British Columbia, Canada, to study Microbial Dark Matter (Phase II) - Dewar... ... | reverse complement strand
TCGTCCCTTCGGGACTTTGCGAAATTTCACGTGACGGATTTCTTGGACTGTCGCGAACCAGATCCTTTGAACCGAAATGTGCAAACTCCAGCGCCCGCTTCGCGGGCCAGGCGCGGCTTGGCTGCTCTACAGCGCATGTGGCGTTTTCGTTGGCCGGCCTGCGAATCGGCACTACCGTATGAAACCTTCAGGCATCCAAGAACTCGGTACTCTCAAGTATGATCTAGTGAATGCGAAAAACGCGGGGTTTTAGAGCGATTACGATGACGATGACGAACACGAGCACGAAAAGAGACTGGGGTGTGGGCAGATCCCACGTCAGAATGTAGAACCCGATCTTGACGGCCAAATCCAGGTTTATCCGTTTTCTTAGCCGCTTTTTCCCGTAAAAACGAAATGCTGTTCCGTCTATTCTCTTTCGCCCGCCTGCTTGCGGGGCAGAAAGAAATCGTGCATACTGCGTTATGCAAGGGCCATGGCGGCCAGGAGGCGCATATGAGGCGCGACGAAGCAAAAGGTCCTTTCTCCACGCTAGAAACGACGCGGTTCGGTGCAATCGAGATTGATCCGGAATCGGTGATCACGTTTACGCAGCCCATCATCGGTTTCAACGATCTGCGCCGCTTCGTCTTTCTGCCGGGGCCGGCCGGCAGCATGGTCAAGTGGCTTCAATCGGCGGAACGGGGCGACACGGCGTTCATCGTTCTGGATCCGCGCATGATTTATCCGGGATACGAATTGGATTTGCGCCCTGAAGAAATGGCGGAACTGGCCATTGGGAACGTGTCGGAACTGGATGTGTATTCGCTTGTGGTCGTGCCTGAGGACCATTCGCAGGTGCGCGCAAATCTCAAGGCGCCCATTCTCGTGAATCCGGTCCAGCGGCTGGGCAAACAGACGATTCTCGAACGGCGGGATTATCCGATCCAGTATTTCCTGCTGCGTCCACAAGCGTCCGAAGAGACGGGGGAGGTGGCGCATGCTCGTGCTGACGCGTAAGGAAAATGAAAGCATCATGATCGGCGCCGATATCGAAGTCAAGGTCCTTGATCTGAAAGAGAGCCAGGTCAAACTGGGCATCGTGGCACCCCGCAGCGTATCTGTCCACCGGCGCGAGGTGTATCTGGCTATCCAGGCCGAAAATGCCCAGGCCGCCGCGGCCGCACAGCCGCTGGAGGTCATTGCAAACCTGTTTCCACGATAATGTTTCGAAAGTCGGCAGAAAGGACGAACACATGGATGTGACGATTGATGGGGTTCGCGGCGGAGCATGGGATCGAAAGCCCTATGATGCAATCGAAGCGCTTGCGTGGGTGGCCGAAGAACTGCGGAGCCGGGGCCGCGCCATGGTTTCCGTTTCGGTGGATGGGCGCGTTTTACGCCCCGATGAGGTAAACGCCGAACTTTCGGACAAACCGCCGGATTCCGTGGGATCGCTTTCCATCCAATCGGAACCGATTGCGGACCTCGTCGCGGAATGTCTCAACGAACTGGAACAGGTGCTGCCCGAATTGCCGCAAGCATGCCACCGTCTCGCGGAAATTTTTCAGGGCGACGATCCCGATTCGGGATATGAACCATTTCAGCAACTGGCCGAAATATGGCGCGTGATCAAGGAACGCGAATTGCAGGTCTTGAGCGCGCTCGACATTGACGCGGAATCGCTGGCCATAGGCGGCGCACCCTTGGCCAAGGCACACGAAGAACTCAATCAATTCATCTCGGAAGCCGCCGGCGCCCTTGAGGCGCGAGACTGTGTGCTCCTGGGCGATTTGCTTGAATACGAACTGGCCCCGCGCGCGGAAGCCGAAGCCGAAATTGTCGCGCTCCTGCGCGAAAAAGCCACGCAGGGCTAAAGGATTTGTTGTGATCATTCCGGGGACACCTTGCTTATTGCGCGGCCACGAGCCGGTGCACGTCCGGAAATCATGGAAACCAAGCCCGGTGTACCCGGAAACACATGCCGCACGCTTATGCCCCAGCCGCGCATTCTGACATTCAACTTTCATGAGCCGTACCTCTGCCTCATGGCCAAGACGGGATACCGGCTGTCGGTCGGGCTGTACGAACAGGGACCGCTGGCGCGCACGTGGCAGACAAAGTTCCGGCCCGTACCCTCGAACATCGAATTCGTTCCGGAGGCGCAGTGGCGCGCGGATCTCGCCGCCGCACGCTACGATGTGGTGATTGCGCATAACGAAAGCAATGCCCTCGACCTCTTGCGGGGACGCGTTGCCAAAATCCTCGTCTGCCACAACCGCAAGACTTTTTTACGCGAGGCCGCAACCGTCGAAACAGGCGACGTAGGCGAGGCCATCGAACGGTTGCTGGCCCGGTTGCGCCAGGTTTTCGAGTTTGTATTCATTTCAGAATCGAAACGGGCGGACTACGGTTTGCCGGGCCGCGTGATCCTGCCGGGAATGGACGTTGAGGAATATGGCGGGTATACGGGTGAGATACAGGAAATCCTCCGGGTCGGCAACGCCATGCGCGAGCGGAATCTCATGTTCGACGTGGATTTGCAGGAGTCGGCATGCGCCGGTCTTGCCAATCGAATCGCCGGCGTTGATCCTTATCTTCCCGCGGCGCGTCCCGCCGAATCCTTCGCCGATTTGCTCGATCTGTACCGCACGCGGCGATGTCTTCTGCACGTTACTCGCCAGGAATATGAGGACGGCTACAATCTCGCGATGCTCGAAGCGATGGCCTGCGGGATGCCGGTTGTTGCGCTGGCGAACAATACGTCTCCGCTGACGCATGGGCGCGACGGTCTCGTAGGCGATTCCGCAGAAACCCTGCGCGCACACCTCCAGACGCTGCTCGACGACTGGGAACTGGCCCGAACAATCGGCGCCGGCGGACGCGAAACCGTGGCGCGAAGATTTCCCATAGGCGCTTTTGTCGAAAAGTGGCGGGCGGCCATTGAAGAGGCCGCTGAAGAAAGCGAACGGCACACGCCGCGCACGCCGCCGCGTCCGCGCCGGATCCTCATGCACTACGTGGCGTCGCCTTTCACGACAGGCCGCTATTTCGAGGCGGCCGCGCGCAAGAAACACCGGGTGGTCACTGCCGGCCTGCGATGTCCGGAGGCGCTGCTGCGCACGTGGGGCTTCGTGGACGATCCCCCGCCCTACGCCGCGCATGAAATTGATCTGGCGCTTGAGGCCTCTTGCGACGAAATGCTCGAACGCCTCCCGAAGGATTTCACACCGGACCTGTACCTCTGGATTGATTCCGGGGTGAAGCACGTGCCGGCCCATCTCGCGCGGCTCGGCTGCCCCAAGGCCTGTTACCTTATTGATACCCATCTCGATCCCGATGTCCGGCTGGAAATCGCCCGGCATTTCGATTACACCTTTCTCGCGCAGAAGGACCAGGTCGAGTGGTTCCGCCGCCGGGGAGTGGCGAATGCGGCATGGCTTCCGCTGGCCTGTTCGCCGGAACTGCATGCCATCGGCAGGCGCGTCCGGAACTACGACGTGGCCTATGTCGGCAGTGTGGACGGCGACGCGACGGATCGGCGTCCCCGGTTGTTGCGCGCGATTCGCGATCGGTTTCCGAACAGCCGCATCGGAAGGTTCTGGCCGCATGAAATGGCCGAAATTTACGCGCAAAGCAAGATTGTGTTCAACGCCTGTGTCAACCACGATGTCAATATGCGCGTCTTTGAAGGCATGGCGTCCGGGGCGTTGCTCATCACCGACGAGGCCGGCGGGCTTGAAGATCTTTTCGAGGACGGCAAACACCTTGTCGTCTATCGCCGCGACGAGGATGCGATTCCGCTGATTGAACGCTATTTGATGGACACGGAAGCGCGCGAACGCATCGCGGCGGCGGGCCAGGCGCTTGTCCGGTCGCGGCACACCTATGACTTGCGGCTCCAATCCATCGTGGACGCCGCGGCATCGGATTCCGAACGCGGCGGATACACCGGTGAATCGCGGTTCCGGCCCGGCGGATATTATGCGAATACACGGCCGGAAGTGGCGCAGTTCGTGCCGCTGGGCGTGAGGCGTCTGCTCGATGTCGGCTGCGGCTGCGGCGATTTCGGACGCGCCCTCAAACAGGAACGGAACATTCACGAAGTCTGCGGCATCGAAGTGGTCGAACGGGCGGCGGCCCTGGCGCGGAATGCCCTCGACCGCGTGCTTTGTATGAATGTCGAAACGGAAGACCTTCCCTTCGGCGACGGTTATTTCGATTGCATCACGTTCGCGGACGTGCTCGAACACCTGCGCGACCCGGCGTTGGTCTTGCGCAAGTGCGCGCGGGCGCTGGCCGACGACGGCGTCATGTTGATGAGTATTCCGAACGTTCGCTTTTACCAAGTCGTCGCGATGCTGCTGGACGGCGGATGGGATTACGCCGACGCGGGCATCCTCGACCGGACGCATCTGCGTTTTTTCACCGCGCGATCGATGCGTAAAATGATCGAAGACGCCGGACTGGAAGTCTTGTTGTTGCAACCCTTGAGCATGGCGTCCCCGGGCGATTTGCCGTGCCGCCCCGACGGATCGCTGCAATTGGGGCGCGCCATCGTAACGCCGAAAGACGACGCGGACTTGCAGGATTTGCGCACTTACCAATACATGCTCGTGGCCGGTAAACCCGGTGTGGACCGTTTGGCGAAAGCCCGCGACGCGCTGCATATCGGGCAATTCGAGGCGGCGGCGCTCCTGGCCGATCAGGCGCTCGGCGTGGATACTTTCGAGCAGCGGCGCATCATTGCGGCGGCCATGGCGCGGTTGGGCCGCCTGCAGGAATCCGAGATGCTTTACCGCGAAGCCCTGCGAATGCGCGCCGATCCGCTTGTCGAAGGCGAACTCGGCATCCTTCTTGTGGCAATGAACCGGCCCGGCGAGGCGCGCCCGTTGCTTGAAAAGGCCGTCGCCGCCAATCCCGGATTCGATCGGGCACTGGGTGCGCTGGGACTCGTGCATCTTTCCGAAGATCGCGTCGAAGAGGCCTTCGACGCACTGGCGACGGCGCTCGAATCCAGTTTCGATCATCCCGCGCTCCTTCCGCATCTCATTGGCGCAGCGGAGAAACTCGGCCGGCTCGATGCCATTGAAAACATCGTCGTTAGCTATATGGATTTTGCCCCTGGCAACGTGGAACTCGCGTTTCACGGCGCCGGTTTCCTGATCAAGCGCGGGCGCTTGCACGAAGCAAGTGAAAGGCTTGAAACGCTGATGATGTTTTCGCCAAACCAGCCGGCGGTCGCGGATCTGCTTGCGGAAATCAAACGTCGAATCGCGCGGGAATAAATTGCCATGAAACCTCTTCACGATTGGCTGGACGAATTGGCTTCCGTCCCCGTCCCGAAAAACGTCGTAATAATGCCGGGCCGGAGCGGCGATGCCACGCTCAAGGTGGGAAATGTCCTGCTGCACAGCCGCTACAATCCCCGCGAAGAAGCCGCCCAGCGCGTGGACAAGGCCGGACTTGATCTGAAACGTCCCATACTGGTCATTGGGGCAGGCCTTGGCTACCACATCGTCGAATTGCTCGAACGCGGGGCCGAGGTCGGCGTCATCGAGTTCGAGCCGGCCGTCGCGCGGTTGGCGGCTGAAGGACTCTTGCGTGATCGAAATGTTCTGTTGGCCGTAGGCGAACCCGGCGCCATTGCCGCTTCTCCGGGTTTCAACGCCTTTGCCGCCCGAGTTCCACAACTGTGGACGTATCCAATTACCGCACAACTGTATCCCGGACAAACGGCGGCCATGACGCAGCACGTCATCGAAGCGGCGCTGGGCGCGAAACGTCTGCGCATTGCCGTTGTCGGGCCGATGTACGGCGGTTCGCTACCCATCACCGAATACCTCGAACGCGGTTTCCGCGCGCTGGGACACAACGTGCTTCGTGTGGACAACGCGCAGGCATGGCCGATGTACCGGGAAGCCACCGAAGGTATTCGATCGAAACAAAACGCCCGAAGGCTCGGCGACATGTTTGCGCATTATCTCTGCGAATGGACCTACGCGCGCGTGTCCGAATTCGGACCCGACCTCTGTATCGTCATGGCGCAGGCGCCCGTTGACAAAACTTTTCCGGTGCGCCTGGCCCGCGACGGGATCGTCACCGGATTCTGGTACGTCGAAAATTGGCGGCACCTTCCCTACTGGCGCGACATTGCGCCGTATTACGACGTTTTTTTCCACATCCAGCCGGGCGAATTCGAGGATCAACTTGCGCAGGCCGGGTGCCCGTGCAGCGCATTCGTTCAAACTGGCTGCGACCCGGATATCCACCGCCCGGTCGAACTTACCGAAGCCGAGCGCGTTGAGTATGGCTGCGACCTGTCTTTCGCCGGTGCGGGATATCGCAACCGCCTTGAAATGTTCAAGGGCCTGACCGATTACCGGTTCAAAATCTGGGGTGTCGGCTGGTCATCGCGCGAACTTGCGCCGTTTGTCCTCGACCCCGAAACACGTTTCACGCCGGAACGGTTTGCGAAAATCGTCGCGGGATCGAAAATCAACCTGAACCTGCATTCAAGCGCCGTGCATGACGGGGTGGATCCCGATTGTGACGCGATCAATCCGCGCGTGTTCGAGATCGCCGCCTGCGGAGGGTTCCAATTGTGCGATCCCTGCAAGGGACTCAATGCTTTATTCGACTTCGACTCGGAATTGCCCGTCTACCGTAACCTCGCGGAACTGCGCGCGAAAATAGACTACTTCCTTGTCCGTCCCGAAGAACGGGCCGCGTTCGCCGAACGGGCGCGGCAACGCGTCCTGGCCAATCATACCTACAAACATCGCGCGCAACAGATGCTCGATATCATGATCGAAAAGTATGGTGCGCGGATCCTGCGAAAAGGCATTCGCGAGCAGAAAACCGTCATCGAAATGGCCGAATCCGTCGGACGCGATACGGACCTCGGACGCTATCTCGCTTCGCTGCCGTCCGAAACGATCTTCACCCAGGACAATATCAACGAACAATTGAAGAAACCCGTGCAGGATTTGACGTATCCCGAAAAGGTATTCACATACCTCCGTGAAGTCCGTGATTTCGCCGAAACCTTGATCGCGTTGAAAGAAAAATGAACGGGAAATCCACAGATGACACAGATGTACGCAGATAAACGAAAAGGCAGAGTTTTGCTGAACGAACGACTGAATGCCGTTTACAAGGCCGATTTTGTTTGCTATGGATCGCTGATCGTGGAACTGAAAACGTTGAAACAGTTGACCGGCGTGGAGGATGCGCAAGTGATCAATTACATGAAAGCCTCCGGTCTACATAGATCATTGCTACTCAACTATGGATGCGCCCGGCTTGAATACAAACGTCTGGTTTTCCATCTGCGTACATCTGTGTCATCTGTGGATGAACAGGAAATCCGCAGATGACGCAGATGTACGCAGATATTGAAAAAAAAGATCCGGAGTCCTATGCCGTTATTGGCGCGGCAATGGCCGTTCATAGCGAATTGGGTTCCGGATTTTTAGAGGCTGTGTATACTGAAAACATTGAAACAGTTGACCGGCGTGGAGGATGCGCAAGTGATCAATTACATGAAAGCCTCCGGTCTACATAGATCATTGCTACTCAACTATGGAAGCGCCCGGCTTGAATACAAACGCCTGGTTTTCCATCTGCGTCCATCTGCGTCATCTGCGGACGATCAGGAAATCCGCAGTAATAATATCGGCTTGTGAGATAAACCACTATGCGCATTCTCGTGATGCAAACCACCCGAATGGGCGACGTGCTCCAGACGACGCCGTTGATCCGCGCGCTTCGGCGCAAGTATCCCGATGCGCATATCGCCTGCATGGTCCGCAACATGGGCAAGGCCGTCGCGCTGCGCAACCCGGACATAAACGAGGTGCTGGTCCACGAGGAAGACGCTATGTATCTCGACATGCGGTCGGACGATTCCGTCCGTTTCCTGCGTGCCTACCGAACCGCCGAGGCGCAGATTGCCCGCCTGCGCGACGCGCGCTACGATGTCGCGTACAATTGTACGCACAGCATCGCCTCCTCGATGTTGCTGAAACTCGCAGGCATTCCGAAGGTCGTCGGCGCGCACCTGTCCGACGACTGGCAGTATGTTCTCCGGGGCCGCTGGATCAACTATTTCTACACCAGCGTTTTCCATCGAGAATACAACGACTTGAACTTGTGCGACATATCACAGCGTTTCCTGGACGACGCCGAACCGCAGCGCCATTTAGTCCTTGAAACCCATGAGGAAGACGAAGCCTTTGTAGACGATTTACTGTGCAGACACGGCATTGCGCCGTCCGATTTCATCGTGTGCATGCAACTCGGCGCGAGCGAGGAAAGCAAGCGATGGGCGGAAGTCCGGTTTGCGGGATTGGCGCGTTTGCTGGCCGGCAAATACGATGCCCGAATTCTCCTTGTGGGCGTGCGCGAAGAGGCGCATCTGGGGCAGGCATTCGAACTGCATGCGCCGGGCATCGCAACGCATCTGTACGGGGAGACTTCGGTTCCGCAACTGGCCGCGCTCTTGAAACGGGCGCGTCTGCTGGTCACGAACGACACGGGAACGATGCACATCGCCGCCGCGGTGGACTGTAAAGTCCTTCTTGTGAGCGTCGGATTCGTTCATTTTCGCGAGACGGGACCGTATGGGGAGGGACATTGCGCCATCGAATGGCGCCGCGCCCACATCGGCCGTGCGGACAATGTGCCGGGCGGTCTCGACGAACGCATGCTAATCCAGCCGGAACAGTCCATGTGCGCCGTCGAATATCTGCTCGAACATAATGCCAACGAGACAATCCGGCAGATGGACGAAACCCCCGAAATGGCCCAGGTAGACCTCTATACGACCCGGTTCGCGTCCGACGGTTGTCTCGCATGGTATCCCGTCTTGCGCCGCCCGCTTACGGAACGCGACCTTCTCCGCATTGCCTACCGTGCGATGTGGATCGAACATCTGAGCGGAAGCCGTTCATCCTATGAAACGCCACACCCCCCTTACCCCCCTCAAGGGGGGAATCTGGAGACCGGCGGATTTACGATGGATGAAACGCCACACCCCCCTTGCCCCCCTCAAGGGGGGAATCTGGAGACCGGCGGATTTGCGATGGATGGAACGCCACACCCCCCTTGCCCCCCTCAAGGGGGGAATCTGGAGACCGGCGGATTTACGATGGATGAAACGCCACACCCCCCTTACCCCCCTCAAGGGGGGAATCTGGAGACCGGCGGATTTGCAATGGATGGAACGCCACACCCCCCTTTCCCCCCTCAAGGGGGGAATCTGGAGACCGGCGGATTTGCAATGGATGGAACGCCACACCCCCCTTGCCCACCTCAAGGGGGGAATCTGGAGACCGGCGGATTTGCGATGGATGAAACGCCACACCCCCCTTGCCCCCCTCAAGGGGGGAATCTGGAGACCGGCGGATTTGCAATGGATGGAACGCCACACCCCCCTTGCCCCCCTCGAGGGGGGAATCTGGAGACCGGCGGATTTGCAATGGATGGAACGCCACACCCCCCTTGCCCCCCTCAAGGGGGGAACTTTGAGGCCGGCGGCCTTTCGTTGTATGCCACGCCCGATCCCGACCTCGTCAATGTGCGCGGCCCGCAACTGGCCGGGCGCTTCGAACAACTCGCGGCGCTTGCACGCCGGGGCATCGAATGGACGGAAGATTTGCTGGTTTGCCTGAAGCGAACGCACGACATGAAGCGCGCCCGGCAGATGGCCGCCGAACTGGCGCGTCTGGACGAAGAAATCCGTGTGTTCAGCGAAGTCCACTCCTGCTGCAAACCCCTTGCGCTGATTGCGCGATACGAACGGGACAATCTCGAAGGAAGCGATCCGCTGAACCTGGCCGAAACGACCCTAAACATTTACAAGGACTGCGAAACCCGCGCATTATTGATGCAGAAAAAACTGCTGGCGTTGTTACAAAAAATAGGTAATCTATAATCCGGGATTCGACAGTCAAGATCGGATTCTATGTGCTATCCTCTGGACCTCGTGGACCTTGTGGACGAAATGGACAAGAAAATCAATCCCCTTTTGGGTGAAGTCCACTGGGTCCACAACGTCCATCTCGTCCATGGTTTGATCGAAAGAGCCGCGTTCAACTGCCGATTTTAGGATAATTGGACGGCCGAATGGATTTTCAAAAACCCTATCTGCGGCCACAGCACGGTTCAGGGTGAACCGGCGGCGTAGATGCGCTCGAATTCGCGCCGGTATTGGTCGGCGATGGCCCGTGAATGAACGATGAGCACGTTTTCGTCGTTTTTGGTTTCGGCGGCCTTTGAAAAATTGTAACTGCCCGTAACGACCACCTCGCCGTCCACCACCATAACCTTGTTGTGCATGATGTAAGGGTTGCCATCCATGCGCACGTCCGCGCCACACCCGCGCAGGAAGTCGTCTTGTGCGCTTTTGTTGCCGGCCTGGTTCTTGTCGAAGACTGCACGGACGCGGACGCCGCCGCGAATGCGCGCCGCCAGCGCCTTGGCGATAGGTTCGGATGTAAACGCGAACGCGAGCACGGCCACCTCTTCCTTCGCTGAGGCGACGGTTCGCACGATGGCGGCCTGCACGCCGTCGTCCGGCGAAAAGTAGCATTCGATTCGCGCGCCGTCCATTTCCACGACCGGATAAGGCGTCCTTTTTCCCTTGCCGAACCGTCGCTCGCTGAACATCTCGGCGAATTCATCCGTGAAGTCGGCGGCTAGACGTTCCGATTCAATCAACAGCGAATTATTGTCGTTTCGATACATGCCGTTGTGGGTAATGTTCGTCGAACCAGTCCAAACGACCCGGTCGTCCACCACGCAAAATTTGTTGTGCATGAACGGTTCGCGTGCGTCGAACACGACGGGAATTTCCGCCTGCATGCACGCCTTCACGGCGTCGCGTTGCGAGTAATCCGAATCGGACACGATGCGCACCGTGACGCCCGCGCGATGTCTTTCGATGAGCGCAGCGGCGACGGATTCGAGTTCGAGATCGTAGAAGGCCGCGATCACAGAACGATTCGCGCCGGAGATCATACGAACCAGCGCGCGATCAATGCCGAATGGATTGAGGGACTGGCAGGGTGCAAAGTATACCCGGATAGCGCCGGCCTCGCTTTCTTGAGCATCGTCGGCCCGGGCGCCGGGGGCGTGTTCTTCCTGAATCTGCCGGGCGATGAAGGCGCGCCCGCGATCCAGCGCATCCGCCGCCCGCCCGGATATGCCGGCCACCGGATGTCCTGCGATCCGGTAATGAATCAGTCCCGCCGCGCCGGCTACAATCGCAAGCAAAAAAACCAACGCCACGGCGCGCAACAAACCCGCGCCGCGCGCATTTCGCCGTATGCGCCTGTTGTAATACTTCGTAACGGCGTCACGCATGGGCGGCGTTTACAATTGGGCGCGCCGGCGCGCCATCCTTATACCACCGCAAACGGCCAGTATGGCCGACAACAGCGCAAGCCCCGGCATACCCGTGGCGGGTAGTGATTCCGTAATGCGCACAACAACCGTCTCGGAAGTGACGGACTGGGTGCGGTCGTCGCGAATCAGACACGAGTAGCCCGCGGCATCGGCCAACTGCACGGAAGGGATGGTGTAGGCCGGCCCGTTGGCATTGGGAATGTCCACACCGTTCTTGCGCCATGTGTAGCGCAACGGCTGCACGCCGCCGCTGGCCGTAACCGCCAGAGTCACAGCCTGGCCGACCTGCACCGCAACGCTTTGGGGTTGGTTCACGATGGTCAGCAGGCCGACCACCGTCAGCGTAGCCTTGCGCGAACGGTACGTCGTATCATGGTAAGTGGCCTCGCACCAATACCGCCCGGATTGCGCCGTATTGGTTTCGGGCAGGATCAGCATGGGCGAGTCGAAGCCCACATCGGCCACGACGCCCTGATTGTTTTCCCATTTCCATTGCAGGACGACGGGATCCGCGTGTGGTTCGAGTTCGATGGTAAAGGTGAACGGTTCGCCGGCATACACCTGGCCGCCTTCGGGCGGCGTGGCGAAACCGAATTCGTTGTTGACGACATAATAGGCCGATGCGTCGTTCGCGCACTCGTTGCCCGCAACATCCTTGATTCCCGCGGAACTCACGCGGATACCGATGTTTCCACTCGCGTCGCCGTTGGAGAGCGTGACTTGCACCTTGTACGAAGGGCTTGCGCCCGAAATGCCAAATGTCGCGTACGGGGCCAGCGAGCCGAGCAGCGAAACATTACCGGCATTGAAACTGTCGTCCACGTCCTCGCTGAACGTAACGCGGAAAGCAACTGAATCGGCGTCTGTCGGCGACGGGTCATCGAGGGTGACCATGGCGGCGGGTGGATTGGGATCGTAGATCCGCACGAACATAGGCGACGCCGAAACGCGGTTGCCCGCCGCATCGGCGGCGGCGCCCGCCAGGATTTGGGCAAAGACCGGCCCCGCCCCGGTAGGTACAAGGTCGAATGTGTAATCCGTTCCGCTGCCCTGTAGATTTTCCACGGCGGCGTTCATCGGAGAAATACCGTCCGTGGTCAGTCCCGTGACCGGTTCGCTGAACGTGGCGCGCGTCGGAATCGGCGAAAAACGCGTGGCGCCTTGTGCGTCGGTGCTCAAGTAGACGGTCGGCGGAATACCAATGGCTCCGCTGTAATGCGTGGCCGTGTTGACGGCGCCGATTGGGTTGCCACCGGCATCGTTGGCGTCCGTGACCGTAATCGTAATATTCCCGCGATCAAGCATTTCGCCGGAATTCCATGTCAGGCGATAAGTGTTTCCATAAAGCAAAACGGCCGTATCCGGGTGCGCGGCCAGCGAACCTTTCCCCGATCCGCTCAACGTGTAATGGGCCGCCGTAGCGGCGTCGCCGCTCATCGCTGCGCTGAAAACGACATCCACCATGCCGTTGTACACAACGGTCGCCGAGATGACGCTGGTCCGCGAAAATACACGCGTGAACACGGTTTCCAGCGCCGCATTGCCGTTTCCGGCGGCGTCCGACGCAATGCCTTCGGGAATGTTCGCCGTCACCAGCCCTTCCGAAACCGGCACGAGGTTGAATGTGTAGGACATGCCGGTCCCGGCAAAGTTGGCGACGGATGCGTTGCCGGCCACGATGTCGCTGCCGGTAAAGCCGGTCACGGGTTCGCTGAAGGCCACCGAAACGGGGATGGGCGACGCGCCGGTCGTGGCCGGCGTGGCGGAAGTCAACAGAACCGTGGGCACGCTCGCTACCGCTGCCCCGGCGTCCGTGCCTGAATTGGGCGATCCGATAGGATTACCGGCAAGGTCGGACACGCCGCTGGCCGTCACGGTGATGTTGCCGCCTTTGACCATTTCGCCCGTGTTCCAGCCCAGCCGGTAAGTGTTCAAACCGACGAGCGTCACGGAATTGGGAACGGTCGAAAGCGACCCTTTTCCAGTTCCGGAAAGCGCGTAGTTGGTGTTGGTCAGCGCTGCGGCGTTCATAGCTTCACTAAACAGGATATTGACCGCATTGGTGGCCTGCACGGACACGCCGATGACCGTCGGCGCGGCGCCGATCGCACCCCCGGCGATTGTCCCGGAATTACCGGTCGCTCCGATCACGTTGCCTGCGGGGTCTTTCACATTCGATACCGTCACCGTGATGGTTCCGCCGTTGCGCATTTCACCGGAGGTCCACGTCAACCGGTATTTGTTACTGCCGACATAAACCACGCCAGCCGGATAGGCGCTCATGGATCCAAGGCCCGTGCCGCTTGCGATGTAGTTCGTTGGCACAAGAGCGCCTTCACCCAGCAATTCGCTGAACGTCATGTCCATGCTTGAACCGGACTGAATCGCCAGCGCCGTCACCGTGGGAGCGGTTCCGATGCCGCCGCCATAATGTGTACCGCTGTTGTTGATGCCGGCGATCGGATTGGCGGCGGCATCGTAAACGCCCGAAACGGTCACGGTAATCGTCGCGCCGTTGACCATTTCACCAGCAACCCATGTCAGCCGGTACTTGTTGCCTCCGCTCAAGGAAACGGAGGTTGGATTCGGGGACAAGGATCCCATGCCCGGCCCTGACAAGACGTAGTTGGCGGCGGAGGTGACCCCGGCGCCCATGGCTTCCGAAAAAGTCACGTCAATCGTTTGGGCCGTCTGTGCGGCGACGGCCGTGACCCGTGGCGCGACGCCGACCGCGCCGCCCGCGTGCGTGCCGGTGTTATACGCGCCTATGGCGTTTCCGTAAGCGTCGGACACATTCGACACTGTTATGACAATGTCGCCGCGATCGATCATTTCGCCGGATGTCCACGTCAAGCGATACTTGTTGCTGCCGGCCAAGGCGACCGAAGCGGGATTGGCGGCCAGGGTGCCCTTGCCCGTTCCCGAAAGCGCATAATTGGCCGCCGTGGTAGCCCCGGCGCCCATTGGGCGGTTGTATGTCACGTCCACAGTCGTACCCGACGTTACGGCCACCATTTCGACGCCGGGGGCGCCGCCTATGCCGCTCCGCGGATCCGTCGCGCTGTTGAAACCGCTCAACACATTCCCATACGCATCGAGGACGTTGGAAACAGTGATAGTAATATCGCCGCCGGGAACCATCTCGCCGGCCGTCCACTCCAGCCGGAACCGGTTCGGCCCTACCAGAGTGACTGTCGTGGGGTTAGTGGCCAAAGTGCCTTTACCCGTACCGGACAGGGCGTAATTGGCAGGCGTAGTGGCGCTTGCGCCCATAGCACCGTTGTATTGCACATCCACATGCAGACCGTCCACCACCTGGACCGACTGGACCGAGGCCAGCGATCCAATATAACCGGTCTTGGAACTGGAACCCACGGATGTTGTTACCGTCAACGTGACGGCGAACACTCCGGGAATCCCATACACATGCACCGGATTTGGATCCGGACTGGTGGCGCTGTCGCCGAAAACCCACGACCATTGCAAAATCGGAACACAGGAAGGCGTGGCCGTTGTGTCGGTAAACTGGACCGCCAGCGCCGCGCCGCCGAACGACGGCACTGCCGTAAAGTCGGCCACCGGCGCCGCCATTTCATACGCGCCCATATCGAAGGCCGCCCCTTGCGGCCGGCTCGTGCCGGCGAGGTCGGTGGCGGGCGCGCCAACGCTTGTGCCCGTATTGATGCAGGGCGATCCGCCGCTCAAGCGGTAATCGTTGACATTGACGTCGGCAAATATCGGATTCTGGGCGATGTTGCCCGTACCGGCCAAGCCTCCCTGCACATTGCAATACGTCGCGTTGATCGTCGAACCGGTGCTGAAGATTTCCCCGCCCGAATCGAAATAAAGGATGGTGTTCACCAGCGTCACGGCCGCCCCGTCGGCGTAAAGGCCAGCGCCTGCAGTTCCCTGGTTGAGCGCAAAGGTGCAATTGACGAGCGACGGAGTGCTGCCGTTGGAACTCCACATGCCGCCGCCGTTGGTGGCCACGTTACGATACAGCAGACAATTCGAAAAAACCGGCGATCCGCCGTCATTGTAAACCCCCGCGCCGCTGAACGCAGTATTGGAATACATCGTGCATTTCGAGAACGTGGCCGATGAAGAACGGTTGCCGACAGCGCCGCCGACACTTGCGCTGTTGGCCGTAAAGACACAGTTGGACACCGTGCCGCCCGACGTGTCGCTGAAAAAACCGCCGCCGCACCCGTTCCACGCGCTGCCGTTGGCGTTGCCGCCGGTGATCGTGAAGCCGTCAAGCGTCGAACCGGTCGTTCCCTTGACCACATGGTACGCGCGCACGCCGGCGCCGCGGCCGTTCGCCCCGTCAATAATCACAACGTGCGCAATCCAATTCCGCTGTGAAAGTTGCGTCTCATAACCGCCGGCGGCTTTGCCGATAAAGCCGCCGTACACACTGACATTGGTTTTGAGCACGAGCGATCCCGCCGCGTCCGCTGTGCGCGCCTCGTCATAAACGCCCTCGGCCACCCACACACGATCCCCGGCCACCGCGGAGTCTATTGCCTGCTGAATCGTGGTATAGGCCGTTCCCCAACTCGTGCCGTTCTGCGTGCCCGTATTGTCTTTGTCAACATACCAGATGGCCGCGGACGCCTGCATCGCCACAACGATTCCCGCCATCAACCCCAAAATAAAACGCTTGCTCGACATTCGCTCTCTCCTCACTCCGCGAAGTTCCGTTTCCTGTGAAATACCGCAATACGTTCCCCTATACCTACCCTGCTATTTCTGATTTCACTCCATTGGACCCCATCATCCATAAACAAGATTCCACCCTGGCAGGGTACGTTTTATTGGGACTCCTTGGGACTCCACTCTCCCGGCGCCTGCTTGCCTGATTTATATTACCATAATTCCGGTGAATAGTTGGAAAAAGAAATTGCTTGACTTCTAACGGTTATGCGTTCTACAATCTGAGATCGAAGACTCTAAAAAAAGCCATACGAGGAACAAAGGTCATGTCGCTGGCCGCTGAACTTCATCTGGATCGCCCTTTTTCGGACTTGCGCCACGAAACCCTGTTGAACATTGTGCATACGGCCGGTCTCTTTCAGGCGGCCGGCGAGGCGCTTTTCCGGCCGTTCGGTTTGACCCAAGCCCAATTCAATGTGCTGTTTGCATTGAAATACAAGATTGGCCCCATTACCCAGGCGGGCCTCGGCAAACGGCTCGTGGTCAGCCGGGCCAGCATCACGTCGGTGCTTGACAAACTCGAACACAAACAACTCGTTGTGCGCGAGAGCGTTTCGGGCAACCGGCGCATCTACCACGTTTCGCTGACCGCTAAAGGGCGGGCCATGATCGAGCAGGTCGAGCCGCTTTACCGCGAACGGATTCACGCGGCCCTGGCGGATCTGAGTGACACGGAGTGCAGGAGCGTTATCCGGTATATGGAGCGCATGCGGGCGCACGCGGCCGAAAAGCGCAATGGCGCGTAGTTTTCTGCGCGCATCACAGCGAGGAGAGCAACGATGGTTGCGTCAAAAGCGATGCCGGCGGGCAAGCCGTACGGTATGAAGGGGTTTTGGGCGTTGATTGCCACCCAGTTTCAGGGGGCGTTCAACGACAATCTGTTTCAATTCCTCATCCAGTTCACGATTCTCGGCGTATTGATTGGACCGGGCAAGAGCGCTGACGAATCCACGGCGACGATGGTCACGGCGGTCTCGACGATCATCTTCAGCCTGCCGTTTCTCATTTTTCCCGGAGTGGCGGGCGCGTTGTCCGACCGGTACAGCAAACAATTTATCGCGGTATGCGTGAAAATCTGGGAGATCTTCATCGTTTGCTTCGGATTTTTCGCCTTTTATCTGGAATCGCCCGCGTTCCTGTGGGTGATGTTGTTCTTCATGGCGACACATAGCGCGTTCTTCAGTCCGGCCAAGTACGGCATTTTGCCCGAAATTTTGGAAGAGAGCCGGCTTTCGTGGGGCAACGGCGTGCTTCAGATGTGGACGATTATCGCGATCATCGCCGGCACCGGCGCGGCGGGACCGCTGCACAACGCGCTGGGCGGCAAAACCTACCTGGCGACGTTTGTGCTGCTGTTTCTCTCCTGCGCCGGTTTGGTGATGGCCCAATACATCTCGAAACCGCCGGCCGCGAATCCGGCGCAGCCCATCCGGATCAACCCGATGCAGGGCATGATCGAACATTTCCGGATCATGAAAAAAGACAAATGGCTGCTGTACACGGTCGTCGGCTACACCTATTTCTGGTTCGCGGGCGCATTGCTGCGCGCGAACGTGTTCGCGTACGGCGCGGCCAATCTTCACCTGAGCGAAACGCAAATCAGCGCGGTTCTGGTCGCACTGGCCGTGGGCATTGGAGTCGGCGCCTTGGCGGCGGGCTACTTGTCCCGCCAGAAGATCGAACTGGGTCTGGTGCCGATGGGCGTGCTGGGCATCGCGCTGTTCAGCGGCCTGCTGGCGGTTCCGGATATGAGTTTCGGGACGTGCCTCGTTCTGCTTTTCGGGCTGGGCTGCGCATCGGGCGTGTTCGACGTGCCGCTCGCGGCGACGCTTCAGCAGCGCAGTCCGAACCACATCAAGGGCGGCATCATGGCCACCACGAACATGCTCACGTTCGTGGGCATGTTGAGCGCGGGCGCGTTGTACTGGGCGCTGACCCGGGCGGGCGTCAACACCCGCCAGGTCTTCATGCTCAACGCGGTATTCTCGCTGGCGGTCGGCTTATATATGTGCTGGCGGCTTCCGATCCTCGTCATCCGTTTCCTGTTGTGGCTCGTCACGAACACCGCATACCGGGTATCGGTCATCGGCCGCCCCAATTTTCCCATCACCGGCGGGGGGCTCCTCGTCGCCAATCACACGTCCTACATCGATCCCATCATGTTACAGGCCGTGGTGGACCGTCCGATCCGTTTTCTCATGTATCGCGGCTACTATGAAATGAAATGGATGCGTCCCATCGCGAAGATCATGAACGCGATCCCCGTCGCGGCGGCCGATTCCCCCGCGGAGTTGATGCGCTCGCTCAAGGAGGCGGCCGAAACCATCAAGTCCGGCGAACTGGTGTGCGTGTTTGCCGAAGGCGAAATTACCCGGACGGGCCAGTTGCAGTCGTTTCGCAAGGGATTCGAGTTGATCATGCGCGGGCTTGACGCGCCGATCATCCCGGTGCATATAGACCGCCTGTGGGGCAGCGTATTCAGCTTTTCCGAGGGCCGGTTCTTCTGGAAAAAGCCGAAGGAATTCCCATACCGCACCACGGTCAGTTTCGGCCCGCCCATGCCGGCGGACACACCCGGCCCCGTGCTCCGTTCCGTCATTCAGGAAATGGGCGCCGAGGCGTTCGCCGCGCGCAAAATGAGACCGTGCCTGGTGGACCGCGCCTTCCTGAAAGCCGCGCGGCGCCGCCCCAAACTCATGGCCATCGCCGACAGCCGATCGGGCGAACTCAGTTATTTCAAAACATTGGCCGGTTCGATTGTGCTGGCGCGCAAACTCAAGGCCATTCTCGGCAAACAGCCGATGGTGGGCGTCCTGGTGCCGCCGTCCGTCGGCGGATGTTTGACGAATCTGGCGCTTGAATTCATGGGGCGCGTTCCCATCAATCTCAACTACACCGCGTCGGCCCAAGCCATGGAATCCTATGCGCGCCAATGCAATCTCTCGCATTGCATAACCGCCAAAGCCTTCCTGGAACGGCTGCCGGTAAGCGTGCCCGGCATTCCCGTCTATCTCGAAGATATCATGAAATCCGTCACGCCCGCGGATCGCGTAATCGGGGGATTGCTCGCCAAGGCCTGTCCGGGCTGGTTGCTGGGCCGCCTGCTCGGCGCGCCCCGGCGCACGGCCGAAGATCTCGCGACCGTGATATTTTCGAGCGGCAGCGAAGGAGAGCCGAAAGGCGTCATGCTCACGCATAGCAATATCCTGCATAACGTGGATTCGCTCGCACAGATCATCGCGCACAAGGACGGCGACGTGATGATGGCCATGCTGCCGCTGTTCCATTCCTTCGGATTCATGGGCACGATTTGGGCGCCGCTCACGAACAACCTTTCCGTGGTCTATCATCCGACGCCGCTCGAACCCAAGGCTATCGGCAGTTTGATCAAAAAATACAAGGCCGAGATGTTCATTTCGACACCGACATTCCTTCAGAATTTCACACGGCGCTGCGATCCGGACGACATGAAAAGCCTGCGCTATTTGCTGGTCGGCGCGGAGAAACTGACCGACCGCGTGCGCGACGCTTTCATGGAGAAATTCGGCGTCGAACCGCTCGAAGGCTACGGCGCGACCGAATGCAGTCCCGCTATTTCCAGCAATATCCCCGATTTTCACGGCGACGGGCACCACCAGATCGGCACGAAACGCGGTACGGTCGGACGCCCAATGCCCGGCATCGCGGTTCGTGTGATCGATCCCGACACCGGCGAAATACTGGGATGCAACGAGCCCGGACTCATCCAGGTAAAAGGTCCCAACGTCATGAAAGGCTATCTCGGCATGCCGGATAAGACCGCGGCGGTCTTGAAAGATGGCTGGTATTCAACCGGCGACATCGCCTCGGTTGACGAAGATGGATTCATCACGCTCACCGACCGCCTTGCGCGCTTCAGCAAGATAGCCGGCGAAATGGTTTCACACACCAAAATCGAAGACGCGCTTCACAACCTGATAGGACTTACCGACCAGTCACTGGCCGTGACCGGCGTGCCCGATGCGGCCCGGGGCGAGCGTTTGATCGTCATCCACACATTGTCCGAAGAGCAACTCGGCCAACTGTTGCGGGCGATGGAAAAATGCGAGGAACTCCCGAATCTGTGGAGGCCGCGCCCCAGCGCGTTTTACCGGGTCGAAGCCATCCCCGTACTCGGCACCGGCAAGATGGACATCAAGAGCGTCAAGGCCATGGCCCGCCATTTCGACCCCGGCGACGCCTGAACAAAACACCACACGATCGCCCAACGATTCGCTCCGTCTGGTCCACTCCGGCCGCAATGATCCCCGAGAGGTTGTGAATAAATGACGAAACCCGTGGCGCAGACTGTCGAGTCTGCGCAGACGATTTTGGCGGACATCTCGGCGACGTCGCGGGTGCGCGTGTCGGGCCAGTGCAAGCTGGGCGACGTGGACGACAACGGCCTTGTGCAAATGGCCGACGCGACGACTGTGCTCAAGATCGTGGTGAAAAAGGTTGTGCCGCAGGGATGCCAGATGACGTCGGGCGACATGAACGGCGACGAATTGGCCGACAGCGCCGACGCGGTGATGATCATGCGCGTGGCCGAGGACCGCCCGATCAATCCGGGTGCGGGCGAGTTGCCGGTCCGCGGGCGCACGGTACGGGTGTACATCCCCGAAGGACTATCCGCAAACCCCGGCGAGAGTATCGCCGTGCCGGTTATGATAGACGACGCGACGGGCTTGAGCGGCTGCGAACTGCTGGTGAGTTACCCGCCGCAAACCGCTTCGCTCGTGCTCGATTCGGTCGAGCCGGGGACGGCGACGCAGGATTTCGCGTTCGAATACGAAGCCGGGCCGGGTTACGTGCGCATCGCGATGAGCCGCGACCTCGCGCTGGCGGGCGCGAAAACCGAACGGACGCTGGCCGTGCTGCATTTCACGGTGCCGGAAACCGCGCCGAAGAACGCGGAACTGCCGATCGCGCTCAACTCGGTCAAGCTGGCCGGGCCGTTCGGCGAAGACTTCGCATGGCAAAACGACGTACGCGGCACGGGATCCGCGATTGCCGTGAGCAGCCTTGTGTGCGGCGCGGTAGTCGTGGCGGTCGTGGACGACAAAACCTCGGCGCCGATTACGAATGCCCTCGTGCAGTTGAATCCCGGCCCGCCCTTCGCGATCACCCAAAACACGGACGGCCTGTACGTGTTCGCCTGTATCAAACCCGGCGCGTGCCGCGCAATCGCAAATGCGCCCGATTACCAGACCGGAGAAGCCAGCGTGGTTGTCCAGGGCGGCGGCGTCTCGACGGTGACCGTCCGATTGAAAAAGGGCGGCGGCGGCGGTTGCTTCGGCGGCACGCTCGAAAACGCCGCGCCCCCGCGTGGCGGAACCGGACTTGCCGAAGCTTTGGCATTGACGGGCCTTGCGGCCATGGCCGCCGCGCGCCGACGGCATGTGTCCGCCTGACGCCGCCGGTACCCCATACGCGATCGAAACTTCGTCCACTCCGTCCCCAGGAAGTCTCGCGCTTTCCTGAAACCTCCTGTCGCCGGAAAGGGTCCAACCAATCGAATTCGTGGTTCTTGGCGCATACCCCTGAAACAGGAGTTTCGAGATGGCTGGAATCAAGGGCTTTTCCTTTCCCTGGTATCGCGATAAATGGGCGCTTGGTACGACCTTTTTCCTTGTTCTGGTCGTCTTTCTGGTTCTTTACATGGCCCGTCCGCCGTTTCCGAAACCCGCCACCGCTCCCGCCACGGATTTTTCCGCCGAACGCGCCTTGGTCTACAACCGGGCCTTGGCCTCCGAGCCGCACCCGGCCGGTTCGGATGCCAACATAAAAGTCCAACAGTATATCGTGGATACGATGAACGGCTTGGGCATTCCGGCCGAACACGTGGCGAGTCCCTATGCGGGCGGCCACAGCGCCGGGATGCGCAACATGGTCCTGGCGCGCCTGTACGGCACGGCCAACACCAAGGCCATCATGTTCGAAGCGCATTACGACAGCGTGCCTTACGGTCCGGGCGCGGCGGACGATTGCGCGGGCATCGCGGCGATGATCGAAATCGCGCGGGCGCTGAAGGCCGGGCCGCCGCTCAAAAACGACGTCATCTTCGTGTTCAGCGATGCCGAGGAATGCGGCATGCTCGGAGCCAAGGCTTTCTGCGAACACCCGTGGTTCGGCGACGTGGGGGTGCTGATCGGGTACGAAACACGCGGCAACCGCGGCAAGGCGTACATGTTCGAAACCGGCCCGGAAAATGGGTGGCTCATCAGGCAACTGGCAAAATCGGGCGTTCATACGGCCACCAGTTCCTGCATGGCGGACATTTACTACCGCTTGCCGTTCCGCGCCGATTTCGGCATCTTCAAGGAGGCGGGCCTCACGGGATACAACATCGCGTTCGTGGATAATTTCGCGCATTACCACACCAAGAACGACAATCCGGACAATCTCAGCCTCGCCAGCCTTCAGGATCATGGCGAATACGGTATTCGGCTTGCCCGCCATCTGGGAAATATCCCGATTGACAATGTGAGGGCGCCGGATCTCACCTATTTCACGGTGGCCGGGCCTTTGCTGGCCTATTATCCGGCGACATGGAATCGTCCCTTGATGGGGATTACGATTGCCCTTTTCATTGTCGTGTTGCTTCTGGGGCTTGTTCGGCGGCACGTAACCATACCGGGCATTCTGGCCGGCTGCCTTTTGTTTGCGGTGGCCGCCCTTTTGACTTCGGCCGTCCAGACGGGACTGCTCGCCATTCTGTACGGCCCTTCGAAACTCTTTACGTTTGTGACGCGCGATCTGACGTCATTGCCCGACATCCACATAATCCAGCAGAACAATCTGTACGGGACGGCGTTTGCGCTGATCGGCATCGCGACATTTGTCCTGATCGCCGGGTTCTTCATGCGTTTCGTTCGCCTTCAGCACCTTGCGGTGGGCGGTCTGGCCGCATGGCTGGGCATGATGTTTCTACTCGATGCCTTTCTCGATGGCGGCACCTATGCGGCCCAATGGTCTCTGCTGTTCGGCTTGTTGGGACTGGGGCTATTGTTTCGGGTCCGGGATCCACACGTTCTTTCGCCCGCTCGCGTGGCCTCCGCTTCCCTTTTCGTCATCCCCGGAATCGTCCTGCTGGCGCCCGCTTATGTGGCCGTGCTCTCGTTCGTTTTCGTCATTGCCAGTCCGGTGTCCGTGCTGATCCCCGTACTCGTTCTGGGCCTTGCCATTCCGCAACTGGCGCTCATTACGCGCCGCAGCCTCCTCTGGCTGCCGGCGGCTTGCGCCGGAGTGGGCGGTTTCCTGATCATGGTTGGATTGCTGAACAGCGGCCCTTCCTCTCTCCGTCCCCAATTCAACTGCGTGTCGTACCGGCTCGATCTCGACACGAAACAGGCGTTCTGGTACAGCAGCGACCCGGCCCCTGACGAATGGACCTCCCAGTTTTTCCCGTCCGACACCCCCTATGCGACGGAGGAATCTGAAAGCGTCCGGGAAAAGGACCCGTTTCGGCGGATTTCATCCCGTATTCACAGCGAACCCACGATGAAAGCGCCGGCGCCTGTCGTTGAATCCCTGGGACCCGAAGCGCGGATCGTTTCCGATGCCATTGAAAACGGGATCCGCAATGTCGTGGTGCGCATCGAATCGAAACATGCCGAGTCCATGCACGTTCGCGCGGGAGAAGGCGCTAAGGTGCTTGCGGCGTCCCTGTTCGGCAAGCCGCTCGACGCCGGAGGAGATCGCTGGTATCTCAGTATCCACGTGTTTCCACGGGAAGGCGTGGACCTTTCCCTTGCCATCGAACCGGACAAGCCGTTCTCGCTGCAACTGATCCAGTTTTCCCACGGCTTTCACGCCATCCCTGGAATCAAGCCGCGACCCGCCCACATGGCCTCGGAACCGAATACCATCCGGCGGCACAAATTCGTCCGCGACGGCAATGTGCATGTCGCCAAAACGGTTGTCTTTTAGCCTCGGCGAGTACGGAAGGGTTGTCCCCCAGCCTTGGGCGAAATAGACGTTGGAAATCCGGATTTCGGAAATAAATTCGGCACAACCGGCAACAGCTCAGCCAAAATCGGAAATCGGCAGCACCCTTTTGACGGCGCGAATATATGCACAAGATCGTGGCGAACTTCACCCGGAACAGAAAAGGCCTCCCGTCTCCATCGCATCCATACCGTCCTTCTCGTCAATCGTCATGAGGACAGGCCAGCGGCCTTCTACTCAACGTTTATGAACTTAAAATCGGCAGTTGAACGCGGCTCTTTCGACCAAACCATGGACGAGATGGACGTTGTGGACCCAGTGGGCTTCACCCGCAAGGAGATTGATTTTCTTGTCCATTTCGTCCATAA
>Ga0101944_10003070_pt1 | contig 24476 bp, 18 predicted proteins | sample DewCreD2012metaG_FD_75245 | JGI IMG/M metagenome (GOLD analysis project Ga0101944, IMG submission 75245) | Hot spring sediment bacterial and archeal communities from British Columbia, Canada, to study Microbial Dark Matter (Phase II) - Dewar... ... | reverse complement strand
CTGGGAGAGGGAGCGGATGGCGCTCGTGCTTCGCGACGTGTAGGAGATGCCCGCGGATGAGGTGGCCCGCCGGATTGGTTGTTCCAAAGCTACGGTGCGATCCCATATTGCGAGCGCGCGCGTCAAGTTTCGGCGCTACATCCGGGGGAGAAAGCCATGAAGCACCCCGGCGAAAGCGGCTTGGCCCTGTACGCGGGCGGTGATCTGCCCGCCCTGCCCCGCTGGCGAATCTCGCGCCATCTGCGGCGTTGCGGCGCCTGCCGCGAGGAAGTAGCCGCTTTCCGGAAAGCGCGGGAGATGCTCCGCGCGGATGCCGCCCGGCTTCCGGAGGGCCTCGACTGGACGAGGCTGGCCGGGGAGATGAAAGCGAATATCCACGTAGGGCTGGCGGCGGGACGCTGCGTCGCTCCGGCGGAACCAGAGCGCCGTGCTCCGCTGGGACGCGTGGCCGCCCTGTTGGCGCCTGTATTGTTGCTGCTCCTGGTCGGCTTCTGGCTCCAGCGCCCGGGCCATAAGCCGCCATCCCCTCAATGGGAGGAAGGCACGGTGATCGAGGCGTCCGGGGGCGGCATCGAACTGCGGCAGGGCGGCCGGATGTTGAGCTTGCGGCATCCGGAGGCGGCGAACGTGACTTATACCGGCAGCGCCCAAGGCTCCATGCGCGCCCGTTATGTGGACTCGGAAACCGGGCAGGTGACAATTCAAAATGTCTATGCGCCGTAGATCCGGAATCTTGCTTCTGTTGGCCGCGGCCGCCCTTTGGGGCCAGCAACCCCTCGATCTGCGCACCTCCCTCAAGATTGAGTTTCCGCCCGACTCTCCCGTCACGCTCCTTTCCGCGGACGTGGGGGATTCGGCCACCTCAGCCCGCGGCAGCGCCATGATCATCGATCTGCGCTCCTCGCTCACCCTCCGGAATTCCGGCCCCCGTCACATTCGCGGCGTGACGTTGCTCGTCTCCGCGCAGGATGCGGCGGCCGGAGGAAAAGCCTCGGTTTCCGTTCCCAGCCTGAACGTCAGGTCCGGCGATTCGTTCCCTGTCCGCATCAACCTGCGGCTGCTGCGGCCGCTGGCTCCGGTCGGGCCGCTGGTTGTCGTCAGCTTGGACGGCCTTCTGTTCGACGATCTGTCGTTCTACGGCCCGAATCGTCTAAACTCCCGGCGTTCGATGACCGCCTGGGAACTGGAAGCCCGCCGCGACCGGCGCCACTTCCGTGACTTGCTGGCCTCCCGCGGGGAGGAAGCCTTGCGCCAGGCGTTGCTCGAGAGTCTGGCCAGGCAATCGGACCGCACGCGGGTGGACGTGCAAGTGGTGCGGGGAGGACGCACAACCAACGTGGAAGCCGGGAAGCCGGTCCAGTTTGCATTCCTGAACTTCCCGGATTCTCCCGTCGAGCCCCTGGACGGCGGCGCGCGAATCGCGGGCAACGAAGCGCGGTCGCCTGCCCTCGATGTGCGCAACCGCTCGTCAAAGGCGGTGCGCTATTTCGAATTGGCCTGGATTGTTCGCGATTCTTCCGGACGTGAGTTCCTGGCAGGCTCCCTGCCCGCGTCCGATCCGGATCTCCATCTCGGCCCCGGCCAGACCAGCAAGGTGCGTCAGGATGGCGCCTTTCGTTTCCAGACCGGGCCAGGCAAGCCGGCCGCGGTCACATCCATGACCGGCTTCGTGAGCCAGGTCGAATTCGTCGACGGCGCCGTCTGGATCCCCGCCCGCCGCGATCTCACCGATCCACGTCTCGCCAGGGTGATCGCCCCTTCCCCCGAGGAGGAGCGCCTCACGGACTTGTACCGCCGTAAGGGGCTCGCCGCCGTGGTCGCGGAACTCAAGAAGTTCGAGTAGCCGCTCCGGCGTCCTGGCCGTCCCCCCTGGAACCTTTCGCCGCAATCCCCGCGGGCAACCCCTGATGGCCCCCCGGCGCTGAAGCCGGACCCAAAGACGAAACTTCCGGATGATGCGCTTCGGCCGTCTGCTGTAAACTGGACTTCGGCTGTTGACCGGCAGGTTTTGAAGGAAAGGCCGTCATGATTCATACCAGAAGATTCCTGTTGAAGACTTTGGCTGCCTCCACGGCTTTCGCCCAGGCCAGACGGCCTCGGAACTGGAGCCCGAAGCTCGGCATCCTCACCCGCTACTCGGAGAGCAACCTCGAATTCGCCCGCAAGGAGGGCTTCACCAGCATCCAGTTGCAGGTCGGCGCCGGCCTCCCGGCCAATGCCTCCGACGAGCACGTCGCCAGAGTCAGACAGACCATCAGCCGGACAGGTCTGCATGTTTCCTCGCTGATGACCAGCGAGAACCACACCCATCCGGACCCGGCCCAGCGCGCCGCCATTAATCAGCGCTTCGTCCAGACCATCGAACTGGCCGCCAGACTCGGCGTCCCTTACGTCGGCGCGATGTCCGGCAACCTGCCCGGCCGCAAGCTCCAGGAACAAGTGGACGAGATCGTCAAGGTTTACACCGAGAAGTACTTCCCGGCGCTCGAGAAGCATAGCGTCAAGGTTGTCTGGGAGCCTTGGGCCGGGGGACCTAACCTCGCAACCGGCCCCGTAGGGTATGAGGCCTTGTTTCGCGGCTTTAAGGACTCCCCCTTCGTCGGTCTTCTCTTCGATCCCTCGCACCTCCAATGGCAGTTCATGGATCCGGTCCAGTGCGCCCGCGACTGGGTGGACCGCATCTGGGATGTCCATTTGAAGGACTGCGAGATTCTCTGGCACGTGCTGCGCCGCTCCGGCATCAATCCGCTCGACAACTCGCGATGGTGGCGCTTCCGCTTGCCCGGCCAGGGCATCGTGGATTGGAAAGGCTTCTTCGCCGTATTGCAGGAAGCGGGCTACCAGGGCGCCATGAACATCGAGCACGAAGACGCCTTCTACTACCCGCCCTACGATGGCGACAACTTCACCGAACCATACAAGGCCGGCTTCCGGGTGGCCCACGCCTTCCTGCGTCAGTACGTGCCGGAATAGCGCTCCGGGCAAGTGGCCGGGAAGGGGCGGTAAAAGCAATCTCAACGAGAGCGGCGCCTGTGATCCGGCGTTTGAAGTGAGGAGAACCATCCCGGCTCAATCCTCTTCTCCCTGTTCGCATTCCGGCCCGCGCTCCGCGCCCTCCTCCAGGACGCGCCGTCACATCGCGCTACTCCGTCTTCTTCACCCCGTACGCACTCTCGCCTTCCCTCGGACCCGGCCAGGGAGCCTGGCTGAACAATCCGCCGTCCACATAGAGCGTCTGACCCGTAATAAAAGACGCCTTCTCGCTCGCCAGGAATACAACCGCATTCGCCACATCCTGAACGTAGCCCACTCGCCTCAACGGCGCCATGGAACCCCACACCTCGGCGTAGTCCGGGGTCTCCTGGAGCGTCCTCTCGATCAGGATCGCTCCGGGGGCGACACAGTTGACCCGGATCCCATAAGGCCCCAGTTCCACGGCGGATGACATCGTGAGATTGTCCAAGCCACCCTTGGAAGCTGTGTAATCCACCAGGTACGGGAACGGAACCTTGTTGCATCCCGAACCGATGTTGATGATGACCCCGCCGCGGCCTATCATGAGCCGGGCTGCCGCCTGGGTGCACAGAAATGTCCCCTTCAAATTCGTGCTGTGTACCCGGTCCCAATCCTGCTCTTTGAGATCCAAAAGCGAGCACCAGGTCTGCACGCCCGCGTTATTGACCAGCAGATCCAGCCGGCCTGCTTCCGCGAGCAGACGGTCGAACATCTTCCGCACTTGGGCGCTCGATCCCACGTCCGCCTGCATCACCCAGGCTCGCTGTCCCTTCGCCCGCACCTCGGCCGCTGTCTCTTCGGCGCCCGCTTCGTCCCCCCCATAATTGACCACGACATCCCAACCATCGTCGGCAAGACCGTAGGCGATCCCCCGCCCCACGCCTTTGCTCGCTCCCGTCACTAACGCGATTCCTGGCATCTTGCGCCTCTCCCTTCTCTTCTCCTTCTCTCAAGCCCTTCCGCAAGCGGCCCGCAACTCCGGGCTTTCCAATACACTCTTGGCGGCTCGGAGGGTCTCTTCCACTTCCGCTTCGCCGTGAGTCACGCTCACATAGAACCGGCCGTCCGGCAAAGCGTAAACTCCCCGGTCCAGCATGGCTCGCAGGAACCGCCGGAGCATATCCTGATCATCCTTCAGGTAATCCCGATACGTGCGGTACGTCGTGCTGTTGTTGAAGTGAACGGAGAAGGCCGCGCCGAATCCTGTCGTCACCAGAGGCACGCGCGCTTCCGCTGCGGCCTTCATCATTCCCTGCATCAGTATCCTGCCATTCTGATTCGCCCGCTTCAACAGGCAGCCCTCGTCGCGGGAAAGCTCCTCCAACGTGACCAAAGCAGCCGCCAGCGAGAGGGGATTCCCATTGAATGTACCGCCAAAAACCACCCGCCCTTCCACCATGAGTTGCAGGATGTCGCTGCGCCCCATAATGGCGCTGAGCGGTAGTCCTCCACCCATCGCCTTGCCGAACGTCGCCAGGTCCGGCGTGACTCCGAAACTGGCCTGAGCTCCGCCCGGAGCCATCCGGAATCCGGTGATGATCTCATCGAAAATCAACAGCGCGCCTTCAGCCTTCGTCTTGGCGCGCAGCCCCTCCAGGAATCCAGCCGCCGGCATTATGGACCCGCTATTGCAGAGCACGGGCTCGCAAATCACCGCCGCAATCCTTCCCGGATGCTCGGCGAAGAGTTGCTCCACGGCCTCAAGATCGTTCCATGGAGCCACCAGCACGTTGTCCACCACGTTCGGCGCCTGTCCCTCCGAGCCTCGAACCTTGGCCGGGCGCTCCGGCGGGCCGGCATCTTCCTCGCTCGGGTGATAACTGATCAGCACCGAGTCCAGCCAGCCGTGGTAATGTCCTTCGAACTTGAGGATGAGGTTGCGTCCGGTCCATCCCCTGGCCAGTCGCAGCGCGGACTGCACCGCCTCACTCCCGCTGCTGGTGAAGATTACCCGCTCGGCGCACGGGACTAGCTGTTGCGCCTTCTCCGCCACCAGGTACTCAAGTTCATGTTGGGCGCCATAGATGTGCGGTTTCTCTGCCTGGGCCCGGATTGCCGCCACCAGTCTGGGATGCTTGTGCCCCAGAATGAGCGGCCCCCACGCCAGCGTGTAATCGATGTACCCGTTCCCGTCCGCGTCCCACAGCCGCGGCCCGATTCCGTCCTCCAAAAATAGAGGGACGGGAAACTTGGCCCGGAACGGACTGCTCACTCCGCCCGCCAGCGATTGCCTCGCCCGCTCGAACCGTCGCCTGGATTCCGCATATCGATCCGTAATGGTCGTCTCGTACATAGAATTAAGTCCTCACCCGAAGAAGTCCACGCCCGGGGGCCGCCTCCTGAAACCGCCCCTCTTGACTGCCAGATAGATCATGCCTGCCGCAAGCCATAGGCCGCCCACCAGCTTCGCCTGGTGGGGCAAGCTCAAGAAGATCACCAGACAAAACAAGAAGCCAATCACCGGCGGCACGCCATCCCGCAACCAGCTTCGCTCAACCGCCGGCGCGTCTCGATAAAACTGCTTCCACGCAGCCGCATTCACGCCGAGAAACGCCAGGAACGCTCCGAAGTTCAGTAGTTCCGCCGCCTGCTGATAGCTGAACGCCATCGCCCCCGCAAAGCAGACAACACCCAATGTCACCACATTCAAGGTTGGCACGCTGCGCCGTTCGTTCACGTACGCAAAGAACTTCTTCGGCAGCACATTGTCCCGCCCCATCCCAAACAGAAGCCGGGCCGCTCCCGCTTGCCCTGTCAGGGCGCTTCCAAACTGTGAAACGGTGATGACCGCAGCCATTCCGTGAAACAGAATGGCCCCGCCGGCCTTCCGCGAGACATCCATGAATGCAGTTTCCAGGTTGGGAAACGTCCCATAATCCGGCCAAATCCTCTGCGCCAGGTAGACCAGCAAGGTACTGAGGACGCCGGTCAAAAGGCAGACCGATACGGTCGCCACCAGGACGTCACGCTTCGGATTCTTGACTTCTTCCGCCAACGTCGTCACGCTATCAAAGCCGATATAGGTCAGGGCAGCAAATGAGGTGGCCGTGGCCACGGCCTCAAATTCGAACTCCCCATGGCGGTAGAATGGCTCCGCCGAGATCAGTCCACCCCACCCCTGAGTCTGCATCAAATACCGGATCGCCAGCAGGATGAATGCTGCGACTACCGCAAACATCGCGGCGAGCAAGATCTGGTTCGCGCGCGCCGTGGAGCGGATGCCAAGGCAGTTCAGCAGCGTCACCGCCCCGGCAAATACAGCCGCCCAAACCCAGTAGGGAAGCTCGGGCAGGAGCCGGTGCAGCGTCAAGGCCCCATACATCGTGTTGATGATCGGGATCATCAAATAGTCGAGAAACATCGCCCAGCCTGCCAGGAAGCCCAGGCTCGAGTTCAAGCCCCGCCCCACGTAGGCGTAGGCGGAACCAGCGGAGGGATGGCGGGCGGCCATTCGCCCGTAGCTGACAGCCGTGGCCATCATAGCCGCCATGGCCAGCAGCAACGTGCTCGACGTGAAACCCCCGGATAGCTTTTGCGCCACCCCGAACAGTGGTATCGGCGCGATCGGCGTGACGCATACGATGCCGTAGAAGATCAGGTCCCATACGGAGAGGACTCGCTTCAGTCGCGGCGGGGCCCCTGAGGTGGCGGCCGGTGAAGTGCTCAGTTTGGCTTCCTTTCCACCGGCGCAATCGGGCCCACAAGCTTTATCCTGCCCCAGGTGGCGCTGTTATCGCCCTTCCCGTAAAGCAAGAAATGGCCGCCGTACTCACCCCCGTCAGGATCCGTATGCACAATCATCAGCTTGTACTCGTCGCCTGGCTTGGGTGGCCGCCAGTTCGGTTCACTCTTCCCCAAAGTCGGCGCCATGGCCACGCGTGCTTCCAGAATGAAGTCGCCCTGGTTCGCTTTCCAGGGATTCATCCGGATGGCATAGTCCACGGCTGCCCTAGGCAATGGCTCTTCGATATAGGTCTTAGAGGGAGACCCGTGACGCCACCATGCTCCGTAGGAAGGCTTCCGCGCGTCGATAACAAAGCAGAACGCGTTGTCGCCCCGCCCAAACTCCTGAGAACGGTTGTGAGCCGGCGCCTGCACAAACCAGCAGATCGCATCCTTGAAATACCACCGGTCCGGCGTGTGCTGCGGGTCGCTCACATCGTTGACGTTGTCACGCACCTCCGCTCCAAAATAGAGATAGCGGCTGTCCCAGGCGAGGTAGTAGCGGGCACTCAGATCCTCCTCGGCGCTGGGCTCCATTCCGTGGTCGGTCAGCCGGTTCACTTTCGGATCGTACCAGGGGGTGTGCAGCAGCCGGTAAATGTCCCACACCCCGTCATGAAACGCCACCTCCTTCCACTCCCGCAGGTCGCCGTCGATCTTCGGCGCCTGCGCCAACCTGGGAATCGGAAGAGGCGCCAGCGGATCGGCCCACCCACTCTGCGCGAGCAGCGGGCTGCTGAACAGCAAAACCATCAATATCGAAACGGCACAGAGCTTCGAGCGCATCTGCTTCACCGCCCGCCGGTTCCAGGCATCAGGTTGCCTGACGCGGTGAAGGGCAGTTTCGCCGGGTTCGCCACCGACCTTGCCCTGGTCAGATCGTTGTGAAGAAACAGGCTGCCGCGGACCTGAGAGTGCTCTAAGAAAACCCCGGCGTCTTTCGTCGCGACGGAATTCCGGATCGAGACGAACCTCCCGTCGGAAAGCCGGATTACGGCAGCCTTCCCATTCTTGTGCGCCTGGCGCCCGGAGAACCCGTCAATATCGACATTGCTGAACTTCTCGATCTCGATTCCGCTTGAGAAGAACGCCGGAATATCATCTGCCCATTCCGCTTCAAACCCCCGCAGGCTGAGCCCGTCCACGTTGCGGGCATAAAAGGCAGGAATGTCGTGCTGGAAGATGCTCACCTCCGGCTTCATCCGGTCTTCGCCGCGCAAGTCGAAATTTCCCCCGTACGCCTGCGCCAGGGGATCGTTGCGCATCTTTACCCGCACTCGGTCGAAGACCAGGTTCCGGATGACGCTGTTGTCGGCCCCGTAGACCAGAATCCCGGCCGGACCTTCGGTGATGATGTTGCTGAACCGCACATCCTTGATCTTCCCCGGTGACTTCTCGTCGGCGGGCGGCAGCGCGGAAACGTGGATCGGATCTCCCTTACCCCACCAGTTCCCCGTCAGCAACCCAGTACGAATCAGGATGTTCGAAAACACGATATTCTCAACCGAACCGCTGCCGCGCACGCAGACGTTCAATCCCCGGTTGGAGTTGATCACCAAATTGTTGAACGTTCCGTTCTTTATGTCCGGCCCGATCCATCCCACCCGCACACCGGCGGACCGGGATCGTAGCGTGCAGTTCGAAACCGTGATGTTCTCAACTCCGAACACCGCGATGCAGTCGTCGCTCGTCTGGATGTCGCAGTCCGCAATCTGTACGAAACGACAGTTGTAAATATCCATGCCGTCGTCATTGGGCATCCGCAAGTCGCTCGCAAAGCTGTTGATGTGTACGCCCAGGACCTTGATCACACTGGAATCCATGAACTTCATGGTCCACGTCGGCGCATTCTGGATTGTGATCCCGCTGACCAGCACGTCCTGGCAATCCCGGAAACGCACGGGATTGCCCGGCCGGTCCGCCGGCACCGCGAACGGCCCGTGCTGGACCCCGAACTTCGGGCTCATGTAATCCTCGCCTTGCCGCGTGAGCTTCCTGATTCCGAAATCCATGGCGATGACCTTGTCCGGGTACGCGAAGGCCATGCCGCTTCCCTCGATCGTGCCCCGCCCTGTGATGGTCACGTTTCTGGCGTTGCGGGTGGTAATCAGCCCTTTGCGTTTGGACTCGCCGCTCCAGGCATCCGGCTCCAAGGGGTAATCCTCCAACCGGGTGCTGGCGCGCAGCGTGGCGCCCGCTTCCAAGTACAAAGTGATGTGGCTCGCCAGGTCAATCGGCCCGCTCATGAAATCTCCGGGAGGAACAACAACTGTGCCCCCTCCCGCGCGCGATGCGGCTTGGATCGCCTCCGTAAGGGCGCCCGCGTTGTTGGTCTTTCCGTCCCCTACGGCGCCGTAATCAGTAATGACAAATTGCGCGCCGCCCGCCAAAGGAAGCCACGCAGTTGTAATAACCAGCAACAGCAGGATAGTGCTCTTTTTTAGTCTCATGCCACACTCTTATCGAAAGCCTGCAATCGCATCGCGGACCTGCTTGATGTAGTTCCGCAACCTGTCCGCATTCAGCGTTTCGTACTTGTTGCCGTACAGCTTTTCCACCTCGTCGGTCTTCTTCTCCAAGGCGGCCACCGCTAGTTTCAACTTGGCCAGGTTCTCCGCGGATGGGGTGGTTTTCTGGATCTTCACCCTCAAAAACGCCTCCAGGTGAGGCATGCTCTGCTCCGCCCAGTGACGCTGCAAAGTGAATTGATCTTTGAGGATACGGTACTCAGCCGGCGGAAGCACGGATCTCACCGACTCCACATCGCCCAGGCACAAATCGATCAGTCGCAGTGCTTCCTGCTTTTCCGCCATGGCCACCTGTACCGTGTGTTCCCGTGGCCTGTACAGGAACTCCTCCAAGTAGAAGTTGTTCTCATGATCCCAAGGCATCCACTCGATGTTCGCCCGGGCCGTGTGTGTGGCTTCCCCCTCAAGGTAGTCCAGGTCCGCCGTCTGGCTGTGCTCGCTTGTCAGCGTTCCCTTGAAGTAGAACAGCAGCTTGCCGATCTGGAAAGTCCGCTGAAGCGCCTTGATGATTGTCGGAGCCGCTGCCTTGCCGTACTTCCTTTCGGCCCAGGTCTGCCAGATGGTCTCTATGGGGGTGTATGGATCGCGCGCCAGTTGCCGGAGCGCATACGTATTGATCTCACTGGGACCGGCCGCTCGACTGTAGCTTCCCACCACAATGGTCGTTATGTTCGGATTGCGCTTCATTACCTGGTGCAGCCTTTGCTGGATGTCCTCCGGATGACAGTACGGAATCTCGCCGGCGCCCCAGTACTCGGTGGACGTAAAAGCCAGCGTCGTTTCGCGGTCCGTAACCTCAAGCGCAATGTTGTTCGTCGGACGCCATGCGTGCCAGTCGCCGGTGGAAATGAAGTGGTACAGGCTGATGGGCAGGTTCCGGTCCAGTTGCCGCAAGGCCCGGATGTGGAGTTGTTCTTGATGCGGGTAGTGGCAAAAAGCGAACCACTGATATTCCTTCCCGTACCGCTGTGCCCCCCGGCCCAATGCCGAAAGCAGCTCCACCAGGTAGTCCACATCCGAGTAATACTGCTGCAGCCCGAGGTTCAACGTGTGCAGGGTCTTGGAGGTGTCGGCCCAGTAAAAGTCCCGGAAGTAGTTGGTGTCATTGAGCAGTTGAGTCTCCCAGAAGTAGCTGCGAACGGAGTCGACCTCGGGGAGCTTGCGAAAGTACTCCGCCGTCTTAGACTCGATGAACTTCCAAAACACGCCGTTGCTCAGATTGCGCGCTTCCGGGTATACATCGAAGAAGTAAGGTGTTTCTTCCACCTCCCTGCCACGGATCGCCCTTCCTCCGGGCCGCCCCAGCGAGACCGGATCGCCAGGGACAATTGGGTCCCGGCCGCCGGCGCTTCCCCGGAGGATCAACCCCTTGCTCTTCAGAACCTGCAATTGCTTTCGGAACTCCGCCAGCGCTGCGGCGTCGATCTTCCGGGATACCTTTGGGAAATCTTCGTAGGCGACATACTCGGCGCCGCCCACCGTCACCTCATCGGCGTCGAACTCCTCAATGGTCTTTAGGACTTGAGCCAGGTCTGTTCCGGGCCCCAGCCTGGCTCCGATTTGGATCCGAAAACGCTTCCCGTTCTTAGGTTGCTGTGAGTTCTTGCCCCAGACACGGACGGTCTGGGCCTCCGCCAAGGACGCCGCCATTGCTGCCATCAACGCCAGTAGCGCCACCGAAATTACCGATCTTCTGGCGGATAACGCCCACCTCCAGTTGCATCTTCTCCTCATGTCAGATCTCCCTTTCAATTGCTGCTCGTGGCTCCCGCGCGTGGCATTGCGGCCAGCGCTGTTCTCATCTGTCCGATAAACCGGCGGATCTCCTTGCCGGTCAAGATTCCGGCCTCCTCCTTGTAAACACGCTCCACTGCCGCCGCTTTCGCCTCCAGGACGGACAACGCCTCCTCAATCTTCTGTCGGTTCTCCCGCGATGGCGCTCGCTTCTGCAACCTGTACCGGTAGAACGCTTCGACGTATGGAATCGTCGTCTCAATGAAATGCCGCTGCAAGTTCAACTGGCGCATCAGCAACGTATGCTGCTCGGGCCGCAAAGCGCTCTTGACCGACTCCACATCATCAATGGACAACTGGTTCAGCCTCAGAGCCTCCTGGCGGTCTTGCACTGCAAGCGCAACCAGGTCCTCGGACGGACGCTCTATGTACTCCTTCATCAAGAACTGAGTCCGGAAGTCCGGGCACCAGTCTGCTGCCGCCTGCGCAAGATGCAACGGCTCGCCTTCCAGGTAGTCGAGGTTCGCGATGTGGGAATGTTCCGTGATCGAGGTGCCGTGGAAGAAGAAGGTGAGCTTGCCGATCTCATCCGTGCGCTTCAGCGCGGAAATGACCCTGGGGGCTGCTTGCTTGCCGAACTGGCTCTCGGCCCATTCGTACCAGATCCGCTCCACCGACAGGTACGGATCTCTGGCAAGCCTTGAGACTGCATAGAAGTTCACTTCGTTGGGTGTGCCGAATACTGAAAAACCGGCCCAATGTGTTCCGGTGGAGATGGTAGTGATGTTCCCGTTGCGCTCCAAAGCTTGTACCAGCCTCTGCTGGATCTCTTCCGGATAGCAAAATGGCACCTGGGCTTGACCCCAGTACTCCCCGACGGAATCAAAGGCCACCGTGCTCTCGCGGTCCAGAATCTCCATCATCACGTGATTGTTGGGGAAATACGGGTTCCAGTCCCCGGCGTTCACGAAATGGTACAGCTTGAGCGGCAGGTCACGGTCCACCTGCTGGATCGCCCGAATGTTCAACCGTTCTTGCCACGGATAGTGGGCGAAGGTGAAGAAGTGGTACTCCTTGCCGGCCGCCTTCGCGCCCCTGGCAAGTGCCGCCAGGCTCTGTGTCAGATAGTCCGCATCAGAGTAGTACTTGTGCGGCCCCAAATTCACCGCGTGCAAGGTCTTGGAAGTGTCCGCCCAGAAGACGTCTTTGAAGTACCCCGTGTCCATCACCATCGGTGTCTCCCAGGTGTAGCTCATCGCCGACTCCACTTCTGGAAGGTTGCGCAACAACTCCGCCGTCTTGCTTTCCAGCAGCTTCCACAACAGGCCGGTGCTCACGTTGCGCGCCTCCGGATAAGCGTCGAAGAAGTATGGTCTTGTCTGAGCCCTCGCGGTCTCCCCAGAAGCTACGGGCTCCCCCGGTACCGACGGCTCCCTTCCAAAACTAAGTCGCAGCATCACGCCTTCAGCCCGCAGCGCTTGTAGGCTCCTGCGGAAGGCCTCCAGTGCTGTCTTGTCAATGGGTTGGGCGACCTTCGGAAAATCCGCGTAGGAAACGAACTGCGTGCCGCTGCCCATCATCACTTCATCTGCACTGTATTCACGGACCAGCCGCAAGATCTCCGCGGTGTCGGCGCTACGCGAGCCGATGCGAAACTTCAGCCGCTTTCCGTCCTTTGGTGGGGTGAATCTCCTTGATTCGCTGGCTCGAACTGTCTGTGCCGGTGCGGCATCACTCGTGACAGCCAACCAGAGGAACCACGGAAGAAACGCCAGCAGTTTAGGAAATATCTTGGCCATCGCTTTCTCCCTGTCCCCCACAGCCGCCTAGAACTCGAACCTCACCGCCATCTGCATCGTCCGGTTCCCGAAACGGCTCACGATCTTTGTGAAATCCGAACTCCGCATGTTCGTGTTTGGATTGCCCAGACTGTTGTGGTTGAATAGGTTATACGACTCTGCGCGGAACTGGCCGCGCATCCTTTCCGTGAGGGCAAAGCCTTTGACCATGCCCAAATCCACGTTCCACTGGCCTGGCCCCCAGATCGCATTCCGGCCCAGCGTTCCATAGGCGTTTCGGATCGGCGGAGCCGCGAACGAGTCCCGTGAGAAGTACCCCGAAGCCCGTACGTCCTTTGAACCGGTCGCATAAGTGATCTTGCTGACCAGATTCGGACGGTCACTGGAGGACCCGTCGAAGTTCCAGTCTTGACCCAGGGTCACGTTCAGAGGGCTGCCGCTCGTGGCAAATACGGATCCAGAGATCTGCCAGTTGCCGAGCAGCTTGCCTGTCCAGGCCTGGTTCTGGCGCAGTACCGGCAGGTCGTAAACAAAGAAGAAGCGGCCAACGTGATGCGGGTTGTTCTGGGCCTTGTCCAGGTTGAGCGCAAGCGGATAGCTGCCGCCTCCGCCTGGCAGGCCAATATCCTCGTCGTTGTACGCCAGGGCCTTCCCGAAAACGTAGGTGAATCGGGACGTAAAGCCGTTCCACACCCGGGTATTCAGCGTCAACTGGAAGGAGTCGTACCAGCTCTTGGACCGCGTGGACATGTAATTCGCTGCGGTGTAGTTTGCGAGGGGACGGCGTGCGTTCACGTTCGCACTACTCGCGTCGTCTCTCCAAACCGGTACATTGTAGTTGACCTGCTGGAACAGTTTGAATCCGCGGTTGCCCACATAGGCGGCTTGCGCCGTTATGCCCTTCCGTACCTCGTGCTCCACGGAAAAGTTCCATTGCAGCGTGTAAGGCGTGGCCCAATGCGGATCAAAACCCCTGACGGAGAACCTTGACGGATAGTTAAACGTCGATGGGTCTTTACTGAATGGCATGGGCGGTTTTGTGTAGAGCACCGTCCGGCTCGTCACCCACGGATCCGTCATGTTTAGAGTCATTCCACCGGAAGCAGTCGGCTGCCAGGGGGGTTGCTCATTCAGCAGCATCTTCGCCTGGGCGGCCAAAAATCCGTAGTAGTAGCCCGCCGAGGCCCGGATTGCCGTCTTCCCATTTCCCCGAAGATCGTAGGCCAATCCCAGCCGCGGGCCGAAATTGTTCTTGTCCCAGCGGTATACACTCTCAAAGCCGGGCTCACCCACGAACGCGAGGTGCGGAGGGGCGTTGGAATACCGCGTCGACCGCCAGCCGAGCCGGAAGGCCGTCAGCTTGTTATCCCTCTCGCTCGGCGGACTGTAGAGTTCATAGCGCAAGCCCGGAGTAAGAGTCAGCCTTGAAGTCACGCGCCATTGGTCTTGCACGAATCCGTAATACGCTCGTGTAGTCAGACGGTCGCTGAGCAACCCGAGGACGCTGATTCCCGCAGCACGCCCCATCACAAAATCTGCCGTGGCGTATCCGAACATCCCGAGTCCGACCGGATTTCCCGTCGCCGGCTGGGAAGAGGCATGGCCGTCGAAGCTCAGGAACGCGCCGTCCTGATCGTTCGTATCGGAAATGAAGTCGTTCTGATACTCAAATCCGAACTTCAGATTGTGCTTGCCTCGGACCCAGTTCAGCGTCGGGCTGAGCCGCCAGTTGTGCTGATTCAGAAAGGTCCCATCACCCTGCTCAGCGTAAAAGCCATCCGACACGCTCAGGCCGGGGAGGTACTTCCGTGCCGACGGATCCACAAGCGGCCAGTTCGATCCAAAATCCGACAGGTTCCGGCCCAGCGGCATAGGTTGCCGTTCGATGTCGAAAAACGCAAGTGCGAAACGGTTCTGCAATACCAGGTTCGGCGTCAGAACCCAGGTGTGCCGGAAAGTCGAAGTGTGCTGCTTGTTCAGGTTCTCCTGCGGCCCCCAGCCCGGCATGTTGGCAGCCTTCCCGTTCTCTGGTTGCGTTTGCTTGCCCCACACCCGAAAGTAGCTGAACTGGAGTGAGTGGGCGCTGTTGAAGGTGTGATCGATCTTCGCCAACAGTTCGTGATTCCGGTACGGATCCGTGTACGCCCACACGTAGCGGTCTCCGAAGTTGGCCACTGTCGGAATCAGTTCCGCCGCCAGCTTCTTTGTGACCGGATCGATCAGGCGCGTCGGAATCTGATTGCCCGCCAGCGGCTGACCCGTGTCCGGATCGTAGAGCTGTTTGTCGAACTGGGAGAAATTGCCGTCCAGCATCGCCTTAGTCGGGAACTTCACCGTGTTCTGGAATCCGGGGGTCTCATCGGTATAGCGCATGAACGAAGCAAAGAAGAACGTCTTGTTCCTCTGGATGGGCCCGCCGAGAGTGCCTCCGTATTGCTTGACGAAGTCGTCCGGCTTGGCAGCTCCGCTGATGTTCCGGCTCCAGCTATTGGCATTCAGATTCTTGTTGCGGAAGAAGTAGAAGCCGGATCCGTGGAACTCATTCGTCCCGGACTTCGTCACGATGTTGAACACTCCGCCCGGCTGTTTGCCGAACTCCGCGGAGGGATTCGCGGTGGAAACCTGCACTTCTTGAACCGCGTCAGGATTCGGAAACTGTAGCGCCGAGTTCCGGAAGGACCCTGTGTTGTCGCTGCCCTCCAGGTAGAATACGTTCGAGCCCATGCGCAGGCCGTTCACCCGGGCGTAGGTGCCCTCAATCCCATTGGCCTGAGAAGTGTCCCGTACGATTGTGGCTCCCGGGGCCAGTTCGGCCAGCTTCAAGACGTTCCGCGACTGGATCGGTAATTCACTGACGTACCGTCTCTCCACGTTTGTCCCTACCTGCGCCGAGGCCGTCTCAATGCCGGCGGCGGCAGCCGAGACCTCGACCGTCTCCGCCACTACTCCAACCTCCAGCCTGATATTGGCCACCGTGCTCTTGTTGATCTCAACCAGCACTCCGCTCACAGTAACCGTTCGGAAGCCCGCAGCCGTCACCCGAACAACATAGTTGCCCGGCGGCACCAAGTTGAAGACGAATTGACCCTGTGCGCCGCTTTCCTGCTTGCTGATGACACCGGTATCCGCGTTCCGGAGTTCGATTTGCGCTTTCGGCACGGACGCACCGCTTGGATCGGTCACCTCTCCTCGAACCGATCCGCTGGTCTCCTGCCCCGCTCCTGGAAAGGTCCCCAGGAGAATTCCAATCAGCGCCAACCCTAGGTTGGCGAATTGTCCAACTCTTCGAACTGACATCGCCCCGCCCTCCTTCATTCTTCGTCCTTTCGCTTCATCGCCCCCAACCCCTGCCACCGGCGGCCTTCTGCCTATGCAGTTTTGAATCTGGTGATGAACAGGTCTGTCCTGGTCGATCCCACAGACGCGGTGAGAATATCACACCTCGCCCTCCATGTCAATCCCCTTTTCGAATATGGTCGGTCCTGGACGGTCTTCCGGTTGGCAGGCTTTCAATTGGCGCGTACAACCAGTTTGCGTGTCGGCCGCAACGAAGCTATCTCAATGCGCCACATCACCTTGTCCCCTGTTTTCCTTATTTTGCTCTTGCCTGTCCCGCCGCGGACTCTCGGCCCCTGTTCAACGGGAAAAACTTCTCCGAATGGGAGATGGTCGGACCGGGGAGGTCCGTGGTCAAGGATGGGCTGATGATCACGGAAGGCGGGATGGGCCTCCTGTACTTCAAGGGGGAGAAATTCGGCAACTGTACTTTCCGCGTGGTGTTCAATTTCGAGCCCAACCCGAATTCGGGATTTTACCTCCGAATCCCGGAAAGACCGGTGGAGCCTTGGATGCCCCACAACACTGGCTACGACGTTCACTTCGGGGAGAGAACCTCCGGCTTCCTCTACGGATACACGAAGCCCCCCAAGAACCCGCTTAATTGGCACACCATGGAAATTACCTTGGACGGCCAGCGAACTGCCGTTGTGCTGAATGGCGAACCGGTGGCCGAACACCGCGGTTCGGATCCGGCTCCGCCTCGAACAGGTTGGACGATCCCGTTTCGTGGTCCCCGGCCGGACTGCGGATACATCGGCCTTCAAAACCACGGTTGGGGAGAAACAACCGATGTCCGTGAGGTCAGTGTGAGACAAAACCGCTGAACCGCGTCGGACGCAAGAGGCGCTGGACGCTCACTGGAAAGGAGGAGGGTGGCGATGGCGGGAATTCGTAGAGATTTCATCAAAGTGGCCGCTGGTGCCGTCATCTGCCAGGTAGTGGGAGCTCCTCCCAAGCTCAAGGCGGCCGGCCCGAACGACACCGTTGGCTTGAGTCTCATCGGCAAGGGGGTTCGCGGGTGCGCGTTGCACGAGGAATTCATACTGGCGGGTGGAGCGCGCCCTCTAATCGCGTGCGATGTTCAAGACGGGTCTTTGGAGCGATCCAGGGAACAGGCACCGGGAATTGCTGTGACCAAGGACTACCGCGAAGTCCTCAACCGCAAGGACGTCGATGCAGTCGTCATTGCTACCCCCGACCACTGGCATGCTCAGATTGTCCTCCATCCGCTCACTGCCGGCAAGCACGTCTACTGCGAGAAGCCTCTGGTGTTCGAAATCGAAGAAGGTTACCGCGTCATGGAGGCGGTGAAGAAGACGGGTCTGCTGCTTCAGGTAGGCAGCCAGGCCGGGAGTTCTCCCCTCACCGCCCTTGCCCGCGACCTGGTCCTGCGCGGACGCATCGGCAAGGTGAAATGGTCAGCATCGAGGGGCAGTCCAATGACCACGAGCGTGCCTGGGCCTATCCGGTCCCGCCAGGCCCCTCCGAGAAAACCATCGATTGGAAGTGGTTCCTGGGAAAGGCGCCCGTTCGCCGCTTCGACGCCAAGCGCTTCTTCCGCTGGTACCGCGATTGGGACTACGGCGGAGGCTACCCGATGTCGATGCAGAATCACTCCCTGACTTCAATTCACGCGGTCCTCGATGCCAAAGCACCGAAGTCTGCCGTTTCCTTCGGCGGAATCTTCAAATGGCATGACGGTCGCGAAGTACCGGACCAGCAGCATACGACCTTCGAATACCCCGAGGGAGTCCTGATCAACATGTACCACTACCAAGCCAGCTCAGGCCGGCCCCGTACGGGAAGCGTGTATGGCCGGGTCTCAATTGGACGATCTACGGCTCAGACGGAATGTTGGTGCACGAGAGAGGACAAGTCGTCGCCTACCCGGAGGCATTGGATCTGGGAGTATCGGAATGGGGACCCTATGCCTGGCCGAAGCGGCTCCCCGATGCGTATTGCGAGGAGCGCGGCTACGAAGAGGATCGGAGAGTCAACGGTGTCTTTACGCCGCCCCGCCCCAAGCCCGAATTCGTGCCCAACGAACAAAAACCCCTGCAATTTAAACCGGTGGAGCCCGGCATGACTCATGTCGCTCACTTCGTCCAGTCGCTTCGCAACGGCGCGCCTGGCGTCGAAACCGCTGAAGAGGGTTTCTATGCGGCTGCGGCGGGACGGCTGGCCACTACGGCATATCGGATGGGCCGCAAGGCGGAGTGGAACTATAAGACCGGCAAGGTCACCCTGGTTTAGCACGGAGCACGCGGTGCGAAGTCAGCCGGCCAGTTCGCCGATCACCGCTTTACTCCGGCAAAGAAGATCGCGATGAGCAATTCTCTAACTTATCCTCGACGCAGTTTCCTGGCCCAGGCGGCGGCCGCCGTATCTCCCGCTGGCGCGCCCGCATCCCAAGCCATGGGGGATGCCGTGGCCCCCGCTTCTCATTAGGCCGCGCGGAACCATGATCGGTTCCTCCGGGTTCTCTCCGCAGCCTGGCGTGCTCCGGCGTGCAAGAAGACTATCGATCTCGTTACGTGAGCCGTCACCGAGCGCAGTGGCTGTAAGGTTACCTTAGACGCGCAGCGCGGCCAGTTCGTCCTCAACCTCGCCACATAACCCAGGATCGGCGCCGAAGGCTTCCGCATCGAGCGGCGCGCCAACGGGGCTCCAATCGTGGCCGCAGACGAGCGCGAAGTTCTCAATGGCGTTGGTCGCTTCCTTCGTGACCGCCAGCTCGCCTCCTAGGGGACCCTCCCCGGAGATTGGTCTGGCGTCAACGTGCCGCAGTTGCCGTTTCGCGCGATCCACTTGGCCTCCCGCTTGCCCCACTGTTGTCACGACGCTCCGCCGTAGCAACTTATCCGCCCTGCCGCGGAATCCTCGCTCTGCGGTTGCAATTCCCACATCATCTGCCCCGACGTCTGGTTCGACCGATGTCTCCTCCGGAGATGAACCCTCGCCAGCGACGCCCGCTCACGACGGATGATGGCCACAATTCTCGGTCAGACCTGGTATATACTATCGCGGAGCCGGGTCGGTAGCAGATGCTAGCCCCCGCGGAGAGGAGCAATGAGCACATGAAGAAATTGCGTACCGCTGTCGTTGGAACCGGGTTCATGGGCCGGGTGCATACAGAGGCCATCCGGCGCCTCGGCAACGTGGACGTGGTCGCCGTAGCTGGAATCACGGAGGAGGACGCCCGCCGCTTCGGCGAGGCCTTCTGCATTCCCAAAACCACCGGAGACTACCGCACCCTTGTCTCCGACTCCTCCATCGATGCCGTCCATGTTTGCACGCCCAACGTCTTGCATCATCCCGTCTCCAAGGCGTTCATGGAGGCAGGCAAGCACGTGGTGTGCGAGAAACCCCTCTCGATGTCGTCCCGGGAGGCCTTGGATCTCATAGAAACAGAACACCGTACGGGCGTTGTGGTCGCCCTGAATCACAACTTGCGCTATTACCCTGCCGTTCAGCAGGCCCGCCGCATGATCCAAAACGGAGAACTCGGCGACATCTTGATCGTCCAAGGAACCTACTCTCAGGACTGGCTCCTGTTCGACACGGACTACAACTGGCGGGTCGAATCCAAAGAAACCGGTCCGGTCCGCGCAATCGGCGATATCGGCTCCCACTGGATGGACATGATCCAGCACCTTACGGGCATGAAGATCACCGCCCTTTGTGCTGACCTTGCCGTCTTGCACAAAACCCGCAAGAAACCGCGGTTCGCCATAGAAACCTTCGCCGGCAAGAACCTCAAGCCCGAAGATTACGAAGAGGTTCCCATCGATACCGACGACTACGCTGGGGTCCTTCTCCGGCTCGGAGAACGCGCCCGCGGCGCATTCACCGTCACCGAAATGGCCGCCGGATGCAAGAATCGGTTCCAGTGGGAGATCTTCGGAACCAAGGCTGGCCTCATTTGGAATCAGGAGCGGCCCGACGAACTCTGGATCGGCCAGCGTAATTCACCCAACCAGATCATCATCAAGGACCCCTCCTTGTTCGATCCCCAGGCGGCGGCCTTCGCGGATCTGCCCGGTGGCCACAGCGAGGGCTACGACGATTCCCACAAGCAGCTTTTCCGCCGTTTCTATCGAAAAGTCGCAGACCCGGCGGCTCCCGTTGACTTCCCCACCCTCGAAGAAGGGCACTGGGTGATGCACCTGCTGGAGAAGGCGCTGGAGAGTGACGCCAGGCGCGGCTGGGTGGACACAATTTAGATCCGGTTCATTTCGCCCGGCGGCGGCCGCCGGAACCTGCGCTCCAAGCGGCGTTTCCCCGGCCTCGTGAAAGGGGGATTCAATGACAAGTTCGCAACGATGGCTCGCAGCACCGAGCCTGCTGTTCTCCCTGCTGCTCGTAGTATGCCGGCCCGCTTTGGCGTCCGGAACATTCCGAGCCGGAGCTTCCGAGGTGGAAATCACTCCCCTCCGTTTCCCCATCGCCGTCAGCGGCGGGTTCCTGTCAGGGTTCGCTGAGCGCGCTTCCGCGCCGTTATACGCCCGAGCGCTGGCCCTCGACGATGGCCGCCGGCGCGTGGTCATCGCCGTCGTGGATACGCTCATGATGTCCCGCGAGTTCCTTGACGCTGTGAAGGAGAATGCATCCCGTACCACAGGCGTTCCGCCCGATCGAATGCTGATCTCCGCAACCCACACTCACTCTGCTCCGCCGCTCATGGGGTGTCTGGGCACGGATCCAGATGCGAACTACATCCGCCTCGTTCAGGCGCGCTTACAGGATGCGATTGAGAGATCGGTGAGGAATCTGGAGCCTGCCCGCATTGGCTGGACCGTGGTCCAGGATTACGAGCATACCCACTGCCGCCAGTGGATCCTACGGCCGGACCGGATTCTTCAGGATCCCTTCGGGGAATGGACCGTCCGCGCCAATATGCATCCTGGCTATCAGAACCCCAACTTCATCGGCCCGACCGGCCCTGTCGATCCGGACCTCACCGTCGTCGCCCTCCAGACGGCGGACGGCGCCCCCATCGCGCTGCTGGCCAACTATTCGATGCACTACGTCGGCGGCGGAGAAGGCGTCTCTCCGGATTACTACGGTCCCTTCGCGGACTCCGTGAAGAGACGCATCGCTTCGGCGCCCGGCAAGCAGCCTTTCGTCGCCATGATGTCCCAGGGCACAAGCGGGGACCTGCATTGGATGGACTACAGCCAGCCTCGAAAGCTCATGAACTTGAGCCTCTATGCGGAGGCGATTTCGCAGCAGGTCTGCGAGGCCTGGAAAAAGATCCAATTCCGCAGCGCGGCCCCGATCTCGATGGCTGAGACCAAGTTGACTCTTAGGCGCCGCGTCCCCGGACCGGAGCGGCTGGCCTGGGCCAGGCAGATCTATGCCCGCATGGGGAACGCCCTGCCCAAGAATCAGCAGGAAGTCTACGCCCGCGAACAGATCCTGCTCGCGGAGAACCCGGTCAGAGAACTAAAGCTGCAAGCTCTCCAGATCGGTGAGTTGGGTATCGCCGCCATCCCCAACGAAGTCTTCGCCCTCTCCGCCCTCGAGATCAAGGCCCAAAGCTCCGCCCGCCCGCTGTTCCTCATCGAGCTGGCCAACGGCGCCGAAGGCTACATCCCGCCCCCGGAACTGCACCCCCTGGGCGGATACACCACTTGGCCGGCCCGAACCGCGTCCTTGGAAGTGGGCGCCGAGCCCAAGATCGTCGACGCCGTCACGGCCCTCATCGAGCAGGTCTCCGGCAAGCGCCGTCGCGGCACGCTCCACCCTAACGGCCTCTACGCCCAGCGTGTCCTTTCGCTGAAGCCTTACGCCTATTGGCGTGGCAACGAATTCAGAGGCCCGGTTGCCCGGGATGCCTCCGGACGGCGCCGCGACGGCCGCTACCAGGGTGGCGTCGTGTTCTACCTGGACGGCCCAGCCTCCTCCGCCTTCTCCGCGGGCGAGATCAACCGTTGCCCGCATTTCGCGGGTGGACGCATCTCCGCGGAGACGGGTTCGCTCGGCTTGCCGTACAGCGTCGAGATGTGGATCTACAACGGCCTCCCCGCCGACGCCCGGCCTGTCACCGGCTATCTGTTCGAGCGCGGTCCCGATCGCCTGTCCATCGGCGGCACGAAGCACGCCGCTGGAAGATTGCGATTCGAACATTCCGGAGGCGCTCTTGAAGGAACGGCGACGGTTCCGCTCAAGACTTGGCTCCATCTCGTACTGGTCCGCGAACGCGAGTCTGTGCGCATCTATCTGAACGGAAACGCCGTCCCGGATGTTGCCGGCGGAATCAGTCTCGTTTCGGCGCCTGCCAACCGCATCTCCATCGGCGGCAGTGAAGATGATTCCGCCAACTTCGAAGGCCGGATTGACGAAATCTCAGTCTTCAACCGCGCCCTGAATGCCGCCGAAATCAGCCGCAACTGCCTTTCCGCCGTTGCGCCCGCCGGCCGGAGTTGGCCGTCTTCTTTCAGCGGCTCGTCACCAGGCGCGGCCAGTAAGAAAGGGCGACGTTGACAGACGATGACCCTTTGGATAGACTCATGCCTAGTCTGACGTGGTCAGACATACTTGTGCAGCACCGGGGTGTTAGACTCACCCGAACTGCGCCGGGGACTGCCCTCTGGATACGCGATGATGGCCCGGCAACATGCAATCGCTACTGCCCCGCGCCTCCTCCGCAATGGATGGGGTGCTCGCGCTGCTGTGTACCGGCTCGAATCGGGCCACGGCCGGTCGTGGGTCGAAAGATGTGTCTGCGATAGGGTCAAGCAAACCCAATGCGAGTGAAAGGAGATTCAAGTGGATCAGGCAGTAACAAGGCGTAGCTTTGTGGGCGCCATCACCGCTGCTTCCGCGTCGCGGATCATGGGCGCCAATGATCGTATCCGTCTGGGGGTCATCGGGTCGGGAGGGCGCGGCCGCTACCTCATGCAATGCGCCAACGGGGCCGGTGGCATCCAATGGGTCGCGGTGGCGGATGCTTACGATGTCCAGCGCGACCGGGCCGAAAAGCAGGCCGGCGTGTCCGTGGACAAATATGTGGATTATCGCAAAGTCCTCGACCGGAAGGACGTCGACGCCGTGATCGTCGCCACATGGGACCATGTCCACTGCCAGATCGCCATCGACGCCTGCCAGGCGGGGAAGGACCTCTACGTCGAAAAGCCCCTCACCCTGCATCCCATGGAGGGCCACAAGATCGTCAAGGCCGTCCGGGAAAGCAAGCGCATTTTGCAAACGGGCACGCAACAGCGCACCTATCCGCACTTCATCGAGGCCAAAGAGCGATTCATCGACTCCGGCAAGATCGGCAAAATCACCATGGTGCGCTGCATTTGGAATGGCAACAGCGCCTACCGCAATCAAAAACCCCCCGCCGGCATGGAAAAGAAGCCGGAGGGACTGGACTGGGATGTCTGCCAGGGGAATCTCCCCAAAGTCCCCTGGAACCCGAAGCGCTATTTCAATCACTACGTCTACTGGGATTACTCGACCAACGCCCAGATGGGCGGCCTGTTCGTGCACATGGTCGACGTCGTGCATTGGTATTGCAAGGCCTACCGGCCGGTCGCCGCAATGTGCATAGGCGGCATCTTTCTTGGCCGGGAAGACCGCGACACCGCGGATAACATCAACGCCATCGTCGAGTACCCAAGCGACCTGCTCGTCACCTTTGAGGCTAATGTCACGGATATGGCGCAAAAGGAGAGCACGGATATCGTCTTCATGGGCACCGAAGGGCGCCTCAATATCTTTCGCCAGGGTTACCGCTTCTTGACGCCGGATCGGCGCGCCGAAGAGATCGTCGTGCCCGCCAAGCCGGGACTCGAACAACACGTCTCCAATTGGCTGGACTGCATCCGGAGCCGCAAGCCGGCTGCTTGCGACGAGGTCGCCGGCCACTATTCGGCCATGGCATGCCACATCTGCAACATGTCCTACAAGGAACAGAAGCGAATCGCCTGGCAGAAGAAGTGGGATGTCTGACGCGTAAGCCCCTTCGCACGGCAATCCCCTTTGGACGGCCGTGCTGGGGCGCTGCGAGACGGTGGCGATTTCTGGCGGAGGTGAGTCGATGAAGCCAATGTGCCGAATTCTGATCCTAACTCTCTTCGGATTCTCTGCGTTCTCTTCAGGTGCAAGACCGGTTCGTGTCTTGCTCCTTTCCGACGGCGGCCAAGAGCGGCAGCAGGATGTTCTCCGCTTGAGGCAGTGTCTCGCGCAGAATGGACCTTTCGAGGTCCGGTTGATCGAGGAAACCGCCGCCCTCAACGCTGCTGCGCTCTCCGCCTACGACGTCCTCCTGCTCGACTACTCCGGGCCCCTGGGCAAGGAAGCGGAGCAGGCTGCCGAACGGTTCGTCTCC
>Ga0101944_10003068_pt1 | contig 24488 bp, 21 predicted proteins | sample DewCreD2012metaG_FD_75245 | JGI IMG/M metagenome (GOLD analysis project Ga0101944, IMG submission 75245) | Hot spring sediment bacterial and archeal communities from British Columbia, Canada, to study Microbial Dark Matter (Phase II) - Dewar... ... | reverse complement strand
AGTTCTTGTTGTTAATAAAGAAGGACTTGCAGTTTTATTTAATCCTGCTGTTTTCAGATTTCTTGAGTTGGATGAACTAAAAGTTGAAGAATACATACTTGATAAACTTCGTCCGGAATTTTTAGAACTGATAAATAAATTTCTTCTTTCCGATTCAAAAGAAAAGCGTTCATACACAATTCAGATTGAGCTGAAACCTAATCGTGAATTTTTTATTGAAGCCACAGCTTCGCCGGTATTTCATCCTGGTGATAATCTTGCCGGAGTTGTAATCGTTTTTAAGGATATTACTGAATTAAAGCGAATTGAGTTAATAAAATCTCAGTTTGTTTCGATGGTCTCCCACGAATTGAAAGCACCAATAGCTGCGGTATATGGATTTCTTAAACTTATTAATGATGAAAATATTAAACTAACAGAAGAACAGAAAAAAGATTATATCAATCGTTCAATGATTCGGCTTGACGGCTTATTGAAAATGGTAAACGACTTACTTGACATTTCAAGAATGGAATTGAAAACATTGAAAAAAGAAATCAGAAAAGTTTGTATTACAGAAATTATCAAATCAGTACTTGAATTATTTCAGATTGATATTGAGAAAAAATCTATTCAGGTTGAATTTGATTATCAGCCAAATGAATTTTGCATAAACGCTGACATTGATGAAATAACAAGGCTTTATACAAATATTATCAGTAATGCAATTAAATATAACCGTCAGCAGGGAAGTATTGTTATAAAAATTTATCACTCCGGAAATTTTGTTGTTACTGAGATAAAAGATTCCGGCATTGGAATGAAAGAAGAAGAAAAAAGAAAACTCTTCTCAGAATTCTTCCGTGCAAAAAATGAATTTACAAAAAATATAAGCGGAACAGGACTTGGTTTATCAATTGTAAAAAGAATTGTTGAATCATACTCAGGGAAAATTGAAGTTGAATCAGAGTATGGTGTGGGAACGACTTTCAAAGTATTTTTAATTAAAAACTAAAATGAAGAAGCTGCCAAATGAATCGGCATTGCTTCTTCATTTTATATAACGCTTATCTTATAATTCTATAAGGTATTCCAACCAAATCAGAAGCTAATTCAGATTGATTACTACTATAAAGAGATTGATTAGTTGAAGCACTTATAAATCCGTTAAACACTCCCGCAAGATGATTGTTGTAAATGTTAAAAGACTTCTTGTAAACTCTTTGATAAGGACCCGAGCCAGTTTGGCTATCCAAAATAAATGGAACCCTATGAAATCCGAATGAATTTCTTGCCCAATGCCAAGTTACTAAATCCACACTGCTGTTTTGCGAAGTGGTATAAACTTTTATTTCTATTTGAGCTTGTTTTGGTAAAATAGGAATGCCTTGCCCAACCCAAAGTCGAGCTGGTAACATTATGTTTGTAAAATCCGGACCATCAAATGTTTTAAGAAGATTTCCATTAACAAAAAATTCAATTTTATTGATTTGCACTTTTGAAGTTCCAACTTGTGGGAAAGTAGTTTCACCATCTAAAAGACTAATACTGTATAATCTCCAATTTCTTCTTGCTTCGACAAAATTACCGATGCGTTTAAATTTCAATTTTCTTTCAGTAAGTTCTCTAAATGGTTTTACAACACTATCCATTACTCCATTCCTAAATCCAAGAATAACAAAAACTCCGTTGATAGTTCTTTTTACATTTGCGTTTTTAATTGAATCACCTTCATTTTCAATATTGATATCATTATTAACGCTTATTATTCTACGTCCCCATTTATAAAGAGAATCAAAGTTGTTTATTTTCAGATTAGAAAGTGATTGATCAAAAACAGCTGTTCCTTGATTAAGGTCTTCAATTTCCTGGAATACGAGATTATCTTCATCATCCAAATTATTGTTAAAGCCTTTAATAATAATTTCTTTGATGAAATCATTATCAGATGTTGAGTTAGGGTCTAAAGAATTATTTTTACAACCAAAAAAGATTAAAAGGACTAAAACAATTAATAATTTATTAATTAAGTGTTTCATAAATATCCTCCTTGTTTTTTTTGATAATTTGACAATTAAATCTGAAAAAGGTTTAAAGTGATTTCCCAAAACGGAACTTTTGTTTTAAAAAATCGGTCGAAATTGAATAAAATCGCATATATTTGTAAAAAGACTTATTTATTTTTTCAATTAAAACTAATTATCAGGAGGAAAGAAATGATTGTCAAAAAAATGAGAACAATAGTTATTGCTAGTGGTATTTTTTCGTTATCTCTGATATTGAGTGCTTGCGGCGGATTGAGTCAGGCACAAATAGCAGAGTTGAATTCTCTTAGAAATGAAGTAATGTCATTAGAAAGAGAAGCAAATTCACTTAAAGATGAAAGAGCAAAGCTCGAAAAACAAATTGAGGAAACGAACAGAAAACTTGCTGAGTGTAAAAAGCAAAAAGATGAAACAAAAGCTAATTTAGAAAAGCTTCCTAAATAATTAAAAAAGTTTATTAGAAAATGGAGGAAATATTATGAAAAATATAAAGGTTTTAAGTGTACTTGCTATAATAGCTATATTCACCACTCTTGGTTTTGCTCAAGAAATGACGAAAGAGCAGTGGCAAAATGAGATGAATAGTCTTACTGCTAAAAAAAATGCATTAACTAATGAGATCAAAGCTTTAAGAACAGACGTTGATAACTTAAAAGCTATGAATCTTCAAAATCCAGAAGATTGCATTGATGAACTTTATAAAATGGTCGGAGCAAACAGAAGCGACGTTGATAATTTCAGAAAAGCAGTTAATGATTTGAATGGAAAAATCAATAGAAAAGAAGGACCTAAAGCAGACAGACAAACAGATCTTAATGTTCTGAAAGTTAATAAAATAAGTGCTTTACCAGAATTCTATAATAAAGTTCATTTTGATATGCAAAGAAATTTGGATAATTGGGTTGAAGAAGTTAAAGAAATTAATTACACTGTCGTAAAAGGCGACCATTTGTGGGGCATTGCTAAAAAGAAAGAGCATTATGCTAATCCTTTTGCTTGGCCTGTAATCTACAAAGCAAATAGAGATCAAATTAAAAATCCAGACTTGATTTATCCAAAACAAGTTTTCAAGATTCCAAATTTGACTGAAGAAGAAAAATCCAAATACGAGAGATTAAGAAAGAATTTTAAACCAGCTCCGGTTCAATAATTTTGAATATTATTTTATCAAATAATTTAAGCCCTTGTCTTTGTTGATAAGGGCTTTTTGTATTTAAACAATACTTTTAAATATGACCTCAATCGAAAAAAAACTCACTCTTAGTGGAATAAATTTAAGTGAATTATTAGGTCCTAACGACTCTAATATTAAATTGTTAGAAGATCGTTTCAACTCAGTAATAAATGTAAGAGGAGAAGTTTTTACTATCAAGGGCGTTCAACAGGAAGTTGAGCTTATTGATAAAGTATTGAAAGAAATGGTTTATGTTCTTAATACAAGCAACAGATTAACCACAAAAGATGTGGAAACCATTCTCAATTTAACATTAGATGGAAGTGAAATAATTGCTGAAGATGATTATGAAAGTATTGTTTTATATACAAAAAATGATGTCATAAAAGCAAAAACACCCGGACAAAAACATTACTTAAAAGTTGCAACACAAAATGATATTTGTTTTGCAATCGGTCCGGCTGGAACAGGCAAGACTTATCTTGCAGTTGCAATTGCTGTATCTGCATTAAAGAAAGGGCTTGTAAAAAAAATAATTTTAGCACGCCCTGCAGTTGAAGCCGGTGAAAGTCTTGGATTTTTACCCGGTGACTTTCAAGAAAAAATTGATCCCTACCTAAGACCTTTATATGACGCACTCGATGAGATGATGCCAACTGAAAAACTCAGAGGTTATATTGAAAAAGGAATAGTTGAAATAGTTCCGCTTGCTTATATGCGAGGCAGAACTCTGAATAATGCCTATGTTATTTTAGATGAAGCACAAAATGCAACAGATTTACAAATGAAAATGTTTTTAACCCGACTTGGTGCAAATTCCAAAGCAATTATAACTGGGGATATTACTCAAATAGATTTGCCGAATAAAACAAAATCTGGTTTAATTCAGGCGAAAGAAATACTACAAGGGATAAATGGTGTTGGTTTTGTCTATTTTGATAAAGATGATGTAGTTAGGCATAAACTCGTGAAAGACATAATCGAGGCGTATGAAAAAACTAACGGAACGAAATCATAACAATAAAAGTTTCCTTTGTTTCTTTGGCTTATATTGTTTCGTTAGAAAATTATAAAAGATTCTCACGAAAAATAATAGGGCTAATTAAAGTTTTGACCCTGATAAAGTTGATAAACAAATATTTAAATCAGTGTAAATCTGCCAAATCAGTGTCATCTGCGTGCCATTGAGATTTAAAAATGTAGTGAACAATCTCCTGATTGTTCAGCTATTTATTTGTTAAAAAAGCGGAATTGACAGGAGTCAATTCCCTACAATAAACAATGACGATTAAAAATTTAACATTGCACGAAGATGATGTTGATTGAAAAGATAATCGCAGATTTAAATCAGTGTATAAATCCTCCAAATCTGTGTCATCGGTGTGTTATGAAAATCTATTGTTGATAGAACACTGATTAAACGGATACAACGGATTTAAACGGATTATTTTGTGTAATTCGAGAAAATAAAATATTAACCACAAAGTTCACCAAGAATTTGCCCAAGTTCACGAAGGAATTTCACACTGATGACTCAGATTATTATCTGTGCAAATCGGTTTAATCAGTGTCATCTGCGTGACTTTGTGATTTAATGCCCATATATTCTCAACACAACAATATTTCCCAACAATTTTGAAATTAAACTTGTCTCTTAGCTAATTCAGTTAGCAATGTTTTTACTTTCATTCCAATACTTATCCATTTCTTCAAGGTTAGACTGTTCAAGTGATTTATTATTTTGCTTCAATTTTTCTTCAATATAATTAAATCTCTTTATGAACTTTTCGTTTGTTTTTCTAAGAGCGTTCTCGGGATTAACATTAAGGAATCTTGCATAATTGACCAGAGCAAAAAAAACATCACCGATTTCATCTTCAAGTTTAATCTGCAAGCTTTCATCATTTGAATTTTTCTTCAACTCTTCTATTTCGTGCATCTCTTGAATTTCTTCAATTACTTTTTTCCAGACATCTTCTTTCTTTTCCCAATCAAAACCAACTTTAGCAGCCTTCTCCTGAAGTCTATGAGCTTTTTGCAATGCAGGCAAAGAATTAGGAACTCCATCTAAAATAGACTTTCTGCCTTCACTGAGTTTAATTTTTTCCCAGTTTTTTTTCACCTCTTCAGAACCGTTAATTACAGTATCACCAAAAACGTGAGGATGCCTTCTAATTAATTTATCAGAAATAGTATTTATTACATCGTCAATCGTAAAATGAGAACTTTCCTCTGCAATGACTGTGTGAAAAACTACGTGAAGAAGTAAATCGCCTAACTCCTTTTTAAGTTCGTTGTAATTCTTTTCGTCAATTGCTTCAACAACTTCGTAAGCCTCTTCAATTGTGGCTGCTTTAATAGAATCATTAGTTTGTTCTCTATCCCAAGGACATTCTTTTCTTAATCTTTTTACCAGCGATACAAATTCATTAAATTTGGTATGTGTCATTTAAACTCCATTTAAAATAATTCATACAATAAAAATAAAGGAAAACAAGATGATAGAAGAAAAAATTAAAGAACTTGGTTTTGAATTACCGCTGGCAGCAAAGCCATTGGCAGCGTATGTTCCCGCTAAACAAGTTGGCAATTTAGTGATGACTTCTGGACAAGTCCCCTTGTTAAATGGTGAGATTAAGTATAAAGGTAAAATTGGCAAAGATTTAACTGAAGAAGATGGGATTAAAGCCGCACAGGTTTGTGCATTAAATTGTTTGGCTGCAATTAAAGATTTAATTGGTTCTTTAGATAAAATTGAAGAAATCCTAAAATTAACTGTGTTTGTAAATAGTCCTGAAGATTATATAGCGCATCCTAAAATTGCCAATGGTGCTTCTGAATTATTATTAAACATTTTTGGTGATAAAGGTAAACACGTTAGAAGTGCTTTAGGTGTTAGTGGTTTACCATTAAATTCTGCAGTAGAAATAGAAATGATTGTAAAGTTGAAAGATTAAAAAGATAAAGATGTAGTCCAGTTTTTGGGTTTTATAATAAGGGAAGACTAATCTATTATTGCATTAAATTTTAATTAGCCTCAAAGGTGAAGATATGACTTTAAATTACAAAATAATAATACTTCCCCTTTTTGTGATGTTCTCTAATTTCATTCATCCACAGAATGTATCTAATTATAATTTCACCCATTCAAGTCAAGGCTCATTAACGAATATGAGTACGGGTTCGGTTGATATCTTAGTCCCAGTTGATCGTTTGAGTGACGTTGTATCTAATATCGTTAATATTGGTTTTGATTTTATTTTTATGGGTAAAATCTATAATACTTTTTCTGTAAACTCTAATGGATTACTAAGGTTGGGAGATGAAAGGGTGGAAAATACATACTATAATTGGTTGCAATCTATTTACGGACATCCCTTTATAGCTCCCTTTTGGGAAAACTTGAATCAAGTAACCAATCAGAATACAACCCAATCTTCTAAAGTTAGAATCAAATTAGAAGGTTCTTCACCAAATCGCGTTTTAACTATTGAATGGAAAGATTTTGTTATTGCTTATAATGCAAATACCGATACTGCAAAATCCACTTTTCAAGTAAGACTTTATGAATCTACTAATGATATTGAGTTTGTTTATGGTAAAATGCAGATTGCTCATAATTCAAATATAGTAACTGCATCTATAGGTTTTTCAGATGCCCCACAACAAGGCTGAGCATTAGGTATTGGAAATATTGTTACTCCTTCAATCGTTACAAATTTTAATCAAATACCAAATAATTTGGTAAACTCAAATACTCCAGGAAATATATTAGGATTGAATTCAAACAATGATTCATCAAGAGTGGTTTACAGATTTTCACCCCCAAATATTACTCCAAATGCACCAACAAATTTAGTCTTTTCTAATGTTACTAGTAAATCATTACAATTATCTTGGACTGGTAGTGATTTCTCAGGAGTCTATTATTATGTTGGAATAACAGATAGCTTAACCTACAATAAGAAATTTTATCTGCCTCCAAATATTACATCTTTTATCGCTACAGGGCTTAAGGAAAATCGAACATATTATTTTACGATTTTAGCTACAAACGAAGGAAGAGCAAGTACTCCTCTGTTTGGTTCTATTTCAACACTACCATTGAGTTATGAGGGAGAATATTTTGTGGGTCAAGGAATTAGAAATCCTGATTTTCAAACATTAACAGAAGCTATATCTAAATTAAGTCAATTTGGTTTATCCGGGCAAGTTGTTTTAAGATTACAAAATAATTACTCAAGTCAGAACGAAACTTTTCCAATTGTATTCACTAAAGATTTAGACCTCAGTCCTCAAAAAAATATAATAATCAGACCGGCAAATGAAGCTGGAAACATTGAAATATCGGGAAATATTAATGGACCAATTATAGATTTCAATGGCTGCGATTATTTAATTATTGATGGAAGAGCATCTGACAATGACAATGCTATTAAATTAACAATTCGTAATAATAATCAAGCATCCCCTGTAATTAGGTTTATTGGTTCATCATCGTTTAATACAATCAGATATTGCAATATTTTAGGCTCAAATAAATTAAACATTAACGGAGTTAATTTATTTAGCAACTCACCACAAAATTCAAGAGGAAACAGTTATAACTTAATCGAATTTTGTTCAATTGGTAATAGCGATGATTTCCCTGCTTGTGGTATTACTTCTACGGGAGCTAATAGTGCTTTTAATTTATATAATCAAATCAGGAATTGTAATATTTTCAATTTCCGTCCTAATTCTACAGTTACGATTGCAAGAGGAATTTATATGCATAGTATGGGGTCAAGATGGACTATCGAAGGAAATAATTTTTATCAAACTCAACCTATTAATTTTTCCTTTGCGGGTGGTATTGTAGGCATAGAAATACCAATGAGTACTTATGCTAAAGAAATTAAAATTATTAATAATTTCATTGGAGGTTCAAAGTCTTTAGCTCAAGGTGAGAGTTGGAAACAAACAGGAAATTTTAATCATTATTTTGTTGGAATTAGGGTTTCGTTGAGGGATGGAGCGAATTTTTGTCAAAGTAATGTGATCAAAAATATTAATATCTTTACAAATTCTTCGGTAACTACTGCTGGAATAATAGCCAGCAGAATTGATTTAATTTCAAATGTCATTGGGGATTCAAGCTTTCAAAGCAGTATTTCTTTCTATAATGAAAGTAAGGACGGCTCGTTTATAGCCTTACAACATTCATATGGAAAAGTAGAAAACAATTTAATTTCAGGCATAACAATAAAAGGGAACGGAAATGTTTCCTTCAGAGGAATCTGGACCAATTCAATTTCAGTATCAAATAATATAATCGGTGGAGAAATTGAAAATAGAATTTTAAATGAAACTAATGCTGAAACAATTGGGATTTTAATAAACTCTGATATCACAAGTGGTTCAGTAATCTCAGGAAATCTGATAAGAAATATTACATCAGTAAATTTTGGTTCACAAGCAAGAACTTTTGGTATATTTTCTCAATCCGCAATTCCTCATAAAATTCTAAGTAATGTAATTAGAAATATTAAAAGCTCCTGCTTGACTTTTAATAAGGAATTGGTAGGGATTGCTATATCTAATACGAACAGTAATAATAATTTAATTTCTGGGAATAAAATTTTTTCTTTATATCATATTAGCTCAGGGAGACCTTCACTTTATGTTGTAACGGCTATTTATTTTTATTGGGGATACGGTCAGAATAGAGTTGAAAAAAATCTTATTCATAGTTTAAATATATTATCACCTAATAATTACGATGGAACTATCCGTGGGATTGAACTTGCTAATGGTAATTGCAATATTGAAAATAATATGATACGACTTGGAATTGATGAATATGGTAATAATATTGAAAAAAGTTTTAACATTCTGGGCATTGCAATTGGTGGACATATGACAACAGCAACTATTGCTCATAATTCAATTTGCATTACAGGATATGTTAATAAGGATTATTTTTCTAGAACGGCAGCTTTAGTAAGAAATAATAATTTTAATATTTCTGTCTTTAATAATATTTTCTTTAACAGTAGATTTAATGGTATTGGAGAAAGTGAACATTATTGTATTTTATCAACTTCCAGCGCAACAATAACAAGTAATTATAATCTATTCTATGTTAGCGAATTAAATGGCATAATAGGTTCTTTAGACAACGGCAATTCAAAGCACTATTCTCTTTCATCCTGGTCGAATTCAACTAATCTTGATACGAATTCAATATTTGGTTATCCGAATTTTGTAAATTATTTGGGGAATAAAGACTCTGTGGATTTGCATATTAAATCTCCTTCACCGGTTGAAGGCAAAGGATGGTTTATTGCAACAACGCCAGAGGATTTTGATAGTGAATTACGAAGTAATTTAACCCCTGTGGATATTGGTGCTGACGCAGGAAATTTCATTTTTGGTTTTCCGATTTCTGCAGATAAGGTTCAGGATTTAAGTGTTATAACAGAATTCCATTTATTTCAGAACTATCCCAATCCCTTCTCAGCCACAGGCTCATCTGCCTCTGGTGGAAACCCCGGCACAACGATCAGTTGGCAGTCGGCAGTAGGCAGTAGGCAAACAATAAAATTATACGATGTTTTAGGAAGAGAAATAGATACAATAGTTGAAGGATATTTCGAAGCAGGAAAACATTCTACATTCTACATTGTAAATTCTAAATTGCCTAGCGGTGTTTATTTCTATCAATTACGAGCTGGAGACTATGTGCAAACAAAAAAGATGATATTGATGCGGTGATTTGAATTATCTGACTTTTGTAAATAAACACTATTTGACTTTATAACATTTAAGATATTGAGACTTATGAATAATTCAAAGTAACTGTCACACTGAGCTTGTCGAAGTGTGATTTGCTTCGAAATTGTCAGTCTTCGACACGCTCAGACTGACAAACGAACAATATTTCAGAAGTCTAATATTTATTATTTTTACAAGTAAATAAAACCTAATAAAGAGGTTAAATATGAAAACATTAACTTACCTAACCGTTATTATAATTTTCTTGTCAGTTATATTATTCCCACAGTCAGAAAAAATAGAACAGCAGAAGATTAAAAATAAAACCGAAGAGAATTACGGCAAGACTTTGAATGCAACCACAACCCATTTCTTTGACATAAACAAAATGAGAACACCCGTAATAAATAATGGAGTAGTTGCTGATGCAACAATAAATAACATTACTGGACTTCAATATGACGAGGGAACTATTGTTTATAGCGGTGGAATAATACTATCTGGTTACAAAAACAATTCGTTTTGGGCTAATGCAATAGCTTCTGCTTCAAGAATGGTTGATTATTTGCCTGGTGTATTCGATACAATAAATCCACCGGCAAATCAACTCTTTAAGGTTAATGTTAATGACCCACCATTTGAAACTGCGTGGCAGAATTGGACAAATGCTGTAAACCTTGGCGCAGATTTTTACGACGGAAATAAAGACGGCATTTATAATCCTGTTGATTTAAATTCCAATCGTATTTGGGATTCCAATGAAGACAGACCTGGTTTAATTGGAAATGAAACTACATTTTTTGTTTATAGCGATAAACTTGCTTCGGCACTTAGAAGATTTACTAATTCTACCCCAATAGGAATTGAAATCAGGCAGACTACTTTTGCATTTGCTAATTCAGATTATGCATTAAACAATGTATTGTTCGTAAAGTATGATATATTGAATAAATCCGGTTCAGATTTAGATTCAATTATTTTTTCTGCTTGGGCTGATCCTGATATAGGTTTACTTTATTCAAGCGACTATGTAGCTACTGATACGATGTTACAAACTATTTATTGTTAACAAAACTCAAAGTGATCCAATGTATGGAGCAAATCCGCCTGCAATTTTTCATTCCTTAATGCAAGGTCCGGCAGCATATATACCAGGAGTTACATTTATAGATTTGAATAATAATGGTGTCTATGACCACGGATTTGATACACCGCTTGATACTGCATATAATGTTCGGGGTCAAGTTTTAGGAGTTGACACCTTACCCGGAGCAAAGAATCTCAGTTTTAGTTCATCTTCATATTATATGGGCTCTCACGTAATTATGGGTGATCCAACTTCACTTAACGAAATTCGATTTTTACAATTAGGTGGATTTACAACTAAAGGTGGAATTATAGACCCTTTTAATTTTCAGTATGGAACAGTCGTTGGAGTAAATTGCAATAACATAAATCGAAGATTTATTCATTCAGGTGATCCAGTTGCAAATTTAGGTTGGATAAATAGTACAGGTGCAGATATGAGAACTTTATTGAACATTGGTCCATTTAAATTGAAGAACAATAAAAATAACATAATAATTTTAGCTTATGTTGCAGGACGTGGTAATAGTCCTTTAAATTCCGTAACTGTTGGTAAACAAAATTTAACCCAGATTAAAGAAGCATTTAGAAGAAATTTCCCGGTTGTCTTGTCAGCTGAAAATGAGCAGAATAATTTACCACAAGAATATGTTCTTTATCAGAACTATCCCAATCCGTTTAATCCGAGTACTACTATCAGTTGGCAGTCGCCAGTGAGCGGTTGGCATACCTTGAAAGTTTTTGACATGTTGGGTAGAGAATTAACTACGCTTGTTGATGAGTATTTGGAAGCCGGTAAACATAAAGTTGATTTTAATGCTTCAAATTTATCTAGTGGAGTTTATTACTATCAACTTAACGCTGGTGATTTTGTTCAAAGTAAGCGGATGTTATTAGTAAAGTAAGCCTCACTCCATAATCCTCTTTATAGGAGATGGCTTTTAACAATATAATTTGAGTTGTCTCAAAAGTTAGTAATCGGGATGGGCAAGCTCATCCCTTACAAAAAAATTTATTATAAATGTAGGGACAGTGCTTGCCTTTTCTTTTATTGAGCCTCATCTAAATCCTTTGCAATACAAAGAAATTAAATTTTGAAAATTGTACTTTGAACTCTACCAAATAATGATTAAAAAGACTATCTCTGTTTTTTACTTTTCAATTTCAACATTCAAAATCTAATGCACGATAGTAATAAGGATACACAAGCTCATACCTTAATTTAAAATTGAATGTAATCAAAAGTAAAGCATGCCCGATCTAAGAAAGATAATACTGAGACTAAAAAATGATTTTGTCTAAACCTTTAAAACTAAGAGACGCTGGGTTTTATCAGCGTCTCATAAGTAATTTGAAGAATATGAATTGGTTGGGACTATCTGATCAAAACCATTTTTTTTGTTTCGATATAATTGCCTGCCCGTAACTGATAAAAATAAACACCGCTTGGTAATGTAGAATGTAGAATGTAGAATGTAGAATGAAAGCCAGCATCGAAATAGCCATCTACTATTGTTTCTATTTCTTCTCCATTTGAGTTGTATAGTTTAATAGTTTGCCAACTGCCTACTGCCGACTGCCAACTGATAGTAGTGCCTGGATTTCCGCCATAGACTGATGAGCCAGTGGCTGAGAATGGATTTGGATAGTTTTGATAAAGCTTAAAATCTGAAACCAAAAGATTCTCATTTTCAACTTTTACTGGAGTATTATGAACTTTAATCACAAACTTTTGTCCAAAATTCCAGCGATCATTTCCATCTGCTATGCCATTTCCATTAGTGCTGTTTACTACAGAATAAATTGTATCGAAACCTATAATCGAAGGAGCACGATAACTAAAGCTCCAAGAGATGGTATCTTTATTGCTGAAATTTAGCGGTGAACTGTGAGTTAGCTGAGTGTCGCCGACAACATACTGCATCAATTTAGTTAAGCCATCTACTGAAGAGAGTTTTCCTCTCAAAGCAGCAAGATTAAATCCGCCTCTGATTTTAGGTCCGCCAGTCATATAGAGCTTATAGTTAGCAGTTGTTCCAACTAAAACAGAGTCAGGTCCTTGAACCCAGGCTGATACTTGATTGAATGGTGATAAACTATGACAATTACAACCAGCCCCACCATCTTTTTCTGTAGCTCCAACATATCCACTGCTTCTCAAAACTCCTAATGCAAGAAAAATGGAAGAGGAAAAAAGAATTAAAAAAGTATAAAATTTTTTCATAATTCACCTTTGTTTATAAATTGATAAAAAAATTATAGAATTAAAATCATACGCCGGTATGCCCAAATCCGCCTTCGTTTCTTTGGCTTTCTGATAAATTTTCAACCAATTGCACATTAGCTTTAAAAAATTTACTAAGAACCATTTGAGCAATTCTATCACCACGTTTTATTGTAAAGGGTTCACTACCCAAATTTATCATAATAATTTTTATTTCGCCTCTGTAGTCAGAATCAATTGTACCGGGTGAGTTTAGAATACCAATTCCATTATTAGCAGCCAAGCCGCTGCGAGGACGAATCTGAATTTCAAAACCTTCGGGTATTTCTACTTGAAGATTTGTTGGAATAAGATGAATGGTTCCAGGTTGAAGTATCAGATTTTCAGTGATTGCTGCTCTAACATCCATTCCTGCACTACCTTCAGTTGAGTATGCAGGTAGAGGAATATCAGAAAATTCTTCACTAATTTTTTTAAATTTTAATAAAATTTTTTCAGACATTTTTTTGATTAGTTCCTTTTGACAAAACTAATAAATAAATAGTAAATAAAAAATTATTTGAAGTTATTTCAAATGCAGAGGGAAAAATTAAGCAAGCTGATTATGGAGAAATAAAGACAAAAAAATGGCTGACACTTTTAAAGTATCAGCCAAGTAATTTGAAATAGTTAGTTATAAGATTAGTTCACTGTCAGATTAATACTTCTGACAATTTCAGATACTAATATATAATTTTTCCCTCCAGATTCCTTACTTACATAATTATATTTTACAACCTGAAGAAGTGCCGGACCGTTGAAATTACCAAGATTTGCAGATGAAATATTAAAACTTCCGTTATCATTTAATTCATTTGTTGCATAATAACCATTACCTGATTGGCTTGCTAAAACTATCATTACTTTTGATGAAGTTCCACCTGACCAGGTAACATTAAATCCAGATGATTTTGAAACAGTTGCATTGTTTGCAGGAGCTGTTAAAGTAAAAGCCCGTGGACTATTAACGGAACCTGTGAAACCTGTAACGCCACTGCCCCCTTGCACATTCCAATTATGAGCAGTTCCGTTAAAATCCAAAGTGAATACCGGATTAGTTTGGCTTGGAGCAATATAATACGTACTCCCTGAGCTAACCATTTTACCAATAGCGGTTCCATTAACACTGACATTTCCTGCATCAACTCCGTTATCTCCAAATTTTGCAAAAGCAACAGCAAGGTCAACATTAAAACCAGAAACTGTTTGTTGATAACTTATTGTAGCAAGAACACCATTGTTAGTCCCTGTAAAAGTTGGTATTGGCTGCCCTGAAGGATTACCACCAGGTTGATTATCATCAGGCGGCTCAACAGGATTTTCTTTTTTACTACAACTAATCAGCACCAAAGCTATTAACACCAGAATTGAAATGGATTTTTTCATTTTACACCTTTTTATATTGTTGGATAAATTTAGTTTATAATATTATGGTTAATTGCTTTTTGCACTGCTTCAATTTTATTGTGAACCTGTAATTTTTTGTAAATATTCTCGATGTGTTTTCTAACTGTAAATGGGGAAATAAAAAGGTGTTCTGCAGTTTTCACGTAATCAAATCCCTTCTTTAAATATTCGAGAACTTCTATTTCACGAGCAGAGAGATTAAAATCCTGAGTAATTTCTTTAGCATTAACTTGAATCGGGTTTCTTAGTAATTGCAAAGTTTTAGAGGCAATTGTAGAAGACATTGGGGCTCCACCATCTAATACCATTTTAATAGACTCAATTATTTTTTCCGGAGATTCTTCTTTTAACAAATAACCCATTGCTCCCGACCTTATAGCATTAAAAATTTTATCATCATCATCGAAAACTGTGAGCATAATAACCTTTATTTCGGGAAATTTTTCAGAAACAATTTGTGTTGCTGAAATTCCATCCATTACTGGCATTTCGATATCCATTAAAACGACTTGAATATCAGAATAATTCTCCAGTTTTGTTATGAGCTCTTTCCCATTTTTAGCTCTGAAAGCGAATTTAATTTCATCCGAAAAAAAACTGAGTTTTTCTTTTGTGGATGCTGCTAAAAAATCATTGTCTTCGGCTAATGCTATTGTAATCATTTCTCACAAATTATTTCTGTAAAAATATTTTATATTTTTTTGCTATTAAATACGGCAGATGCACTAATTTGGTGTAACGCTGATTGTTATCTCAGTGCCGTGTTCGTCAGACTTTATGCTGAGATTTGCTTTGGAGAGCTCGCTTCTTTTTCTCATATTCTCTAATCCACTGCCATCACTTTGCTTAGAAATGTCAAAACCTTTCCCATCATCTTTAACTACTATAGATGGCTTACCTTCAATTTCCTGAAAAATAATTTTAATATTTTTTGCCGATGAATGTTTAACTGAATTTTGCAATGCTTCCTGAATAATTCTAAATAAATTCAGCATTTGAACTGATGATAAGCTATAATTATTTGACAAGATATTTTGAATTGAAATGCTAATTCCAAATAATGTCCCTTCCAATTTCTGTATAAAATCATTTACTTTAAGATATAACTTTTCGAAGTTTCCATTTTCTTCTTTCATTGCCCATATAGTATTACGTAAATCAAACAAAGCTGAACGACTGAATTCACCTAATTTTAATAAATAACCGCTATCCTGATTTAACTGCTTATTATATTTAATATTATCAATTGAGCTGATAATAAATGTTAATTGAGAGCCAATATTATCGTGCAGCTCTCTTGAAATTCTAAGCTTCTCATCAAATAATTTTCTTTCTAATTGTGCTCTTTTTATTTCATTTTTAAGCTCAATATCACGAATTGCAATTTCGCGTTTTTGTCTTTGATTGTTATGTAATAACACAGATACAACTATTATTAGAATTATTGAAATTATTGCAATAACGAGCCATAAATTTCTTTGCTGAATTTCAAGTTCACTTTGTGCTATTAACTTATCTTTCTGTTCTGTTTCATAAGCAATTTCTAATTGAGCAATTCTCGAATTCTTTTCAAGGTTATCAAGACTATCTCTAAATAAAATATATTCTTTAAAGAATTTTAATGCATTTCTAAAGTCGTTTTTATTCTCGTAAAGTTCACTGATATTTTGTAAGGAATATGCAATTAAATAATTATAATTAAGTGATTTTGCTAATTCATTTGTTTGAATGTAATAATAAAGTGCTGAGTCAATTTTATTTTGAGCTTTAAGGAAATCAGCACGAAGTGATAAATTCTCTGCAATTCCAAAAAAACCCTGCTCTTTTTTCCTATAAAAATCAGATGTAGAAAGATATCTGAACGCCTGATTAAAATCTTTTTTAAGTGCGTGAATACCAGCAATTTTATTCAGACTAAAAGGAATACCGATTGTGTCATTATTCTTAAACTTAATTTCAAGAGCTTTTGTTGCATAATAGAGCGCACTATCAAGTTTATTTTCCATTTCTTTGAGAACAGCGTAATTGTCAAAAAGCTTACTTAACAGAGTTTCGTTATTTTCAATTTTAAGACCTAAATCTATTGCTTTAATCATATATTCATTAGCTTTTTGCATATCTCTTCTTTTTAACTGATAACCAAATTCACCGTAAGCATCGGCTAATTCCAATTTCATATTATGTTGAGAGAAAAAATTAATTGACTGAATATGAAACTCTGTGGACTTATCATAATTTCCAAGCAAATAATGAACTAATGCAAGCTTACTTAGAGCAATTCCCTCGCCTCTTATGTAATTGATTTTTTTGGCATTCTCTAAGTTTTTTGTAAAAATATTTAATGATTGACTGAGGTTTGCGACTATTTTATCAAAATCCATTGAATTAATGGAATCTATCTGAGAAGTTGATATCTGCCCGAAAGTAACCCAAGTGTAGAGGAGTAAGAAGAATAAAATCTTAAGTGAATTATTCGCCATCTGAAAAACTGTTAGTTTGTTCTATTTGAGGAATTTGTTCTTTATAAAATCTATTTCTTTTTTATCTAATACTTGTAAAAAAATAAATATCAGAAAAGAAATAAAACTTATGATCTTCCAAATAATAACATTTTCTTTATCAATTAGAAAGATATAATAAATTATTGCAATGACTGAAATGCCCAAGAAAATCTTAACAACTTTTAAATACTCATAATTGATTTTATAATATTTCTGAGTTACAATATAATAACCCAAAGCCATAACTATATAACTCAATAGAGTAGCTATTGCCGCGCCGTTAATATTTAATATTGGAATAAGTAAAAAATTTGCCAGAATATTTATTGCCGCACCTATGCCGGTAACTATTGGTGCATAAATACTTTTTTCTTCAATATAAATACCTGCAGAGAAAACAACATACATCCCATTAAAAACATAAGCTAAAAGAACTATTGGTATAATTGGAATTCCATCCCAGTATCTTTGTCCAATCAAATGATAACCCCAAAAACTAATTTTAATAATATCTTCAATGAAAAGTGAGACTAAAACAAGTAATATTCCACTAACAACGCAGAAATATGTAAGAACTTTTGCAAATACTTCTTTTATATTTTCAACTTTTGAGTTGTTAAGAAAAAATGGCTGCCAAGCGTATTGAAACATTCCGACAAAAAGCATCATAAAAATTCCAAGTTTATAATTAGCTTTATAAACTCCTACTGTCTCAACATTTGTAAGTTTTTCTAAAATCGGAACGTCAATTACTTGTACGAACATCAATGCTAATCCTGCTGGTAAATAAGGCAAACCAAATTTTAATAATTTCTTCAACAACAGATAGTTTATTCTTAATCTAAAATTTTTAATTATCGTAGGAATTAACAAAACTAAAGTCAAAGCTGCCGCCAAAAGGTTACTAATCAAAATAGCCTCAATCCCAAGTCTGAAATAAAAAATAAGAACAAAATTTGCGATAAGATTAACCAAAATATTCAGCACTTTAAGAAGAGAAAACAGTTTTGCTTTTCTTTCCAATCTTAATTTTAAAAAAGGAATGTTTGAATTTGAATCAAAGAACAATATGATTGAAGCAATAATAATTAAATAAGAATAGCTCTCAGGAATTTCTATCAGGTTACAAATATCTCTGCTGAAAAAAATTATAACAGAACTTATTAAAACCGAAGTAAAAAAAACACTTATATAAGGAGTTGAAAAATTATCTTTATCATCAGCAGCGTCTTTGAAAGAGGCATATTTCAAGTAAGCAGAATCTAAACCATAGATATAAACAATATTGAAAATGGCTATGTAAGAGTAAATAATAAATATGTATCCATATTCACCGGGATTAAAAACATTTGTAAAGAAAGGTACGAATAGAAAATTAAGAAGTCTTCCGACAATTGTACTAATCCCATAAATCAAAGTATCTTTGCTCAGCTCTTTGAGTTTATCAAACATAATTACAAAATCCTTATATCCAGAGAGATATCGAGAGCATTAACACTATGTGTCAAAACACCAACAGAGATGAAATCAACTCCAGTTTCAGCCACTTTTCTAACATTCTTCAAATTTATTCCACCGGATGCTTCAACTTTACATTTTCCCGAAATTAAATCAACTGCTCTTTTCATTTGACCAATAGAAAAATTATCAAGCATAATTATATCAACCTTGTTTGCAAGAGCTTCTTCAACTTCCTGAAGGTTTTTAGTTTCAACTTCAATTAAGATTTTCTTCTTATTCTTCTTTAAATAATTTCTACAGGAATTAACTGCATTAGTAATTGAGCCACTTACTGCAATATGATTGTCTTTGATTAAAATCATATCAAACAGACCGATGCGGTGATTATCTCCCTGCCCCATTTTTACAGCATATTTATCAAAATACCGGAGACCGGGAACAGTTTTTCGTGTATCAAGTATTTTAGCTTTAGTATGTTTTATTTCGTTTACATATTTATTGGTTAATGTGGATATTCCACTCATTCTTTGAAGAAAATTTAGTGCAGTTCTTTCTGCTGTTAGTAAAGCTCTTGCATTGCCTGCAACCAGAGAAACAACTGTTCCTGATTGAACCTTTTCACCATCTTTAAGGAATCTCTGAAAAGATATTCTTTTATCTAGAAAGCGGAACACTTTTTCTGCAACTTGAAGCCCGGAAATAACTCCATCTGCTTTTACCAATAAAATTGCTTCTGCTTTTTTTGATTCAGGAATTGTTGAAATAGTGGTTATGTCTCCTGATCCAATATCTTCATCAAGAGCAAATCTCAATACAGAAATGAGTTTTTTATTCCATTTCATTTATTTATAAAATTTTGATATAGCATCAACGAATATTTTGGGAGCGCGGGTTGGTTTCATTGTTTTAGAGTTTACAAATGCAAGTTCAACATATCCTTTCACAATCTCAACATCTCTATCTAAAGATTTAATTACGTGGTCAATATGAACTTTTACTTTTGGGAAATCTGAAACAATAGTTTGAATTTCTAAAACTTCATCATAAAATGCCGGAGAAAGATAAGTTATTTTTGTTTCAATTACTGGCATTAGAAAACCATTCTCTTCAATTAGTTTGTAAGGAAGTCCTATTTCTCTCATCATCTCAGTTCTGCCAATTTCAAAGTATTCGAAGTATTTTCCGTTGTAAACATATTTCATCTGATCGGTATCAGCATAGCGAACACGAACTGTAGTTTTATAAATCATCATAAATAAAGAAATATTATTTACTGAGCAGATAATCAGCCATTCTACCTAATTCTTTTATATCCAAATTATTGTAAGCAGGCATAATCATTTGTGGATATTTTTCTTGATAATCTTTAAATCTTGATTGCTCCATAAAAGAGTTGGGATTTCTTAAGTAGCTTATAAGTTTATCTCTATCCCAGTATTTTTTTAAGTTTTCAAGAGGGGGACCCATTGGTGTTCCCTGAAGAGAAGCACCGTGACAGTTCAGACAACCGTGTTTGCTCATCAAATCATATCCTGAAAGTTCTGAACTAATTTCCTGATTCATCATCGGAGAATCATTATTAATTATAGGAAGAACTTCCGGTTTTTTTGTCGCTTTTTGTAGAATAAAAAGAGCCATAAAAAGTAATAAGAAAACTGCAACCCATATCTGTGGTTTTGTCATTTAATATCCTGTATTAGTTTGTAATTATTCAATTTGAAAAGATGCTGTAACAACACCAATTATTTCTTTTTCTATTGAACTTAAATCATTAATTCCATAGTCAGAAATCTCGTTAGAAAATTTAGGAGTAATTTGTATAACTCCCATTCTGGCACTTCTCATTGGACCGAGCTCTCTGTCAGTTGCTTCAGCAATTTTTTTAGCTCTCACCATTGCATCTTTTGCTGCTTCTGCCTGAATTTCAATTTTCAAATCAGCCAATTTTGTATAGTGATATTCCGGTGGTTCTACAGAAAAATTAACTCCCTGCTCAATGATTGAAGAAACATCTAAAGACATTTGTTTAATCTTATTCACATCTTTTGAAGAGATTTGAATTCTCTGATTATAAACATAACCAGTTATTCGACCAGTAGAGACTCCGCTTGATGTAATTTCATAAAGAGGATAAGAAGTAATTGTGTATAACTCAACATTATCTTTAGGGAAACCATTTTTATCAAAAAACTTTAATAAGGTTCGTCTTTGATTTTCAAGTTCCTTGAATGCGAGTTCAGGAGAAGAATAAGTTACAGAAATTGTCCCTCTGAGAATTCCATAATCTGAAATAATTTCTTTTTTTGCCGATCCGGTAACAGTAATCGTTTGATTGGAACTCTGATTAGATTTCCACGCTGTTGTAAAAATTATTACTCCGATTATGAAACTAATTCCCAAAAAACTAAAATCTATTATTCTGCTTCTTTGTTCCATCTCATTCACCATTTTTTTTTAACTTGATAATAAACATATTAAAAAAGTAAAATTTAACCAATCTAATTTGAGTTATATTGTCAATAGAGAATTCGAAAAATTATTCTTCTGTCATCTTGAGACTGTTGAAAGATGACAATTTTATTCAAAATCACACTTCGACTTCGCTCAGTGTGCTCTTGATGTTAATTAAAATTAATTTTTCAGAAGTCACTAATAAATATTATAAATTTTATTACGAGCAAATATGGAATTAAAATCAAACAGACTAATTAAAGAAAAAAGTCAGTATTTACTTCAACACGCATATAACCCTGTTAACTGGTATCCCTGGTGTGAAGAAGCATTTGAAAAAGCAAAAATTGAAGATAAACCGATTTTCCTTTCCATTGGTTATTCTACTTGTCATTGGTGCCACGTAATGGAAAAAGAATCTTTTGAAGATAACGAAGTTGCAAAACTTATGAATGATAATTTTATCTCAATAAAAGTAGATAGAGAAGAAAGACCTGATATTGATAGTGTTTATATGAAAGCTTGCCAAATGATAACAGGTAGTGGTGGTTGGCCTCTTACAGTTATAATGACTCCCGATAAAAAACCATTTTTTTTAGGAACTTATTTTCCCAAAAGACAAAGATATAATCGTATCGGAATGATAGAATTGATCCCGAAGATTAAAGAATTCTGGTATAACAAGCGGGAAGAAATTCTACAAAGCGCAGAAGAGATAACAAAAAGTCTGAATCAAATATCAAATAGCAAAAGTGAAAGAAAAATTGATCAAACAGATATTGAAAAAGCTTATAATCAATTTCATAAAAGATTTGATCAAACTTATGGTGGATTCGGTGAAGCTCCAAAATTCCCAAGCCCACACAATTTAATTTTCTTGTTGAGATATTCTCAACAATTAAAGTCAGATGATGCTCTCAAAATGGTTGTAAAAACTTTGACTGAAATGAGACTTGGGGGAATTTACGATCATATCGGTTTTGGCTTTTGCAGATATTCAACTGATCGTTTTTGGTTAGTCCCTCACTTTGAAAAAATGATATATGATCAAGCAATGCTTTTAATGGCTTATTCAGAAGCGTTTCAACTAACACGAAATAATTTATTTAAGCAAACTTCAAAAGAAATTATTGATTATGTTTTACGTGTACTTACAGACAATGAAGGCGGTTTTTACTGTGCTGAAGACGCAGACAGCGAAGGTGAAGAAGGTAAATTTTATCTATGGACAAAGAAAGAATTGGAAGAACTTCTGCCAAAAGATTTTGCTGAAACCTTCATAAATATATTTAATCTTGAAAGCGGAGGGAATTATCACGACGAATCAAAGGGGATTAGAACAGGCAAAAACATACTTCATCTCAAAAAAACTTTAGAAGTTATTTCTGATGAATTTAAATTTGAACGTGAATATTTAATCAACCGAATTGAAGAATGCCGAAAGATTCTTTTTCATAAAAGAGAGAAAAGAACACATCCACTAAGAGATGAAAAAATTCTAACCGACTGGAATTCTTTAATGATTTCTGCGTTGATTAAAGCATATTCTGCATTTAATGAATCCGAATATTTGAATCAAGCAATCAGAGCCAGAGAATTTATAATTCAAAATCTTATGAGTGAAAATTCTCTTTATCATCGTTACAAAGATGGTGAAGTAAAGGTTGAAGGGAATCTTGACGATTACTCTTTTTTCATTCAGGCAAATTTGGATTTATTCGAAGCAACCGGTAATCCTGAATATTTAATTACTTCAATTTCATTAAATGATGAACTTACAAAATTCTTCTGGGATGATTTGAATGGAGGATATTATTTTACATCTTCATTGAGTGAAAAACTTATCTCTCGCCAAAAAGAAATTTATGATGGAGCAATTCCATCTGGTAATTCTGTACAGCTTTCAAATCTTATAAGACTTTATAAAATAACCTCAAAGCAAGAATATACTGATTTAATAGAAAAACAAATTGATTCTTTTTCATCTGAAATTCAAAGATATCCATCTGTTTATTCATTCTTTTTATCAGCACTTTTTAACTATTACAACTTTGCTCAATCTTATGAAATAATTATTAGTGGCAGAGAGAATGAAGTTTTTAATGCAAGAAATAATATTATGAAAGAGTATATCCCTAACAAAACTATAATTTCTCTAACAGAAAAAAATCAGAAGGAGCTGATAGAAATAATTCCTCATCTTACTAATTATAAGGTTAGTGAAAAGTTAAAAATTTTTGTTTGCAGTAATTTTATTTGTAAAAATCCGGTTGATAGCGTTGAAGGGGCACTTGAAGTGTTAAAATCATAGAAAATTAAATTTTATCTAATAAAAAGAAGTTATTCTCTGACTTTTTAATTGTTGAAGAAAAGTTCTTATCAGGATATTTACATTTTGATCTGATTACACAAATTGCACATCTGGGATTTTTAGGCAGACAAATCTCCCGTCCCAGTCTGATAAGATTAGTATGAAGAGAATGACCATAATTTTCGGGGATGAAATCTTTTATTTGGTCATAAGTTTTATCGGGAGAATTTGTTTTTACTAATCCAACTCTGTTTAATATTCGATGTACGTGGGTATCAACTGGACAAACATTCCTACCAAAAGAAAAGAGCAAAACACAACTTGCTGTTTTAACTCCAATCCCTTTGAACTTAGTTAGCTCTTCTATCACAAAATCATTATCCAATTTTGATAAATGATTCAAGGAAATTTTTCCATTTGATTCTTTAAGTTTTTTAATTAAAGATTTTATTGACAGAGCTTTTTGCTTCCCTAAACCTGCAACTTTAATAATATTTTCTAAATCAGAGATTCTGATTCTTAAAACTTCATCCCAAGATTTAACCTTAGACTTTAAATTTCTATATGCTTTGTAAGAATTTTTATCGTTAGTATTTTGAGAAAGTATAGTTCCAATAAGAATATCCAAAGAATTAGGTTTTCTTTTTTTTCTTTTAGGAATCCCATATTGCTCAATCAGCAACCTGTTAATTTCAGTTAAATCTTCTTTCACTATTTACTAATCAAAAAAATTATTAATTGATAATTCTATTTTTTCATCAGAGTAAAAAGGCTCTCCATAATGTTTATGAATCTGAAATCCATAAAATTCTGAGCGGGCTTTAAGATAAGATAAAAATTCAGGACGGCTAATAAACGTTTGAGGTTCAATACTTTTGGGATTGTAAAACTGAGAGGCATAACATTCTATTGCTTTACATTTTTGTTCAAAAGTTTCAGAAATGTCAACAATAAAGCTTGGCTCAAAAGTATAAGTCTGCATATAATAATAAGATTTTTTAGGTCTGTGCGGTTGCTGAGAAACTTCTTTATCAAAAGTTTTAATCTTATCCAA
>Ga0101944_10003066_pt1 | contig 24517 bp, 15 predicted proteins | sample DewCreD2012metaG_FD_75245 | JGI IMG/M metagenome (GOLD analysis project Ga0101944, IMG submission 75245) | Hot spring sediment bacterial and archeal communities from British Columbia, Canada, to study Microbial Dark Matter (Phase II) - Dewar... ... | reverse complement strand
CATCATTTGAAACCATTACCAATAAAGACATCGAATATGTTCAACACAAGTTAAACAATAGACCAAGAAAAAAAATGGGATTTTTATCGCCAATTGAATTTTTATACTTAAATTTGTCTAATCAAAAAGTTGCATTTGTGACTTGAATTCAGCATTCATTGCTGATAATTTTCAGAATTATTATCATAACTGACTTATATCAGTTATACGATTAACAATTGTTAATAATTAAAAATTAATTTTACTTGTCGGGTATTAAATTGTTTCGCACATTTGACACTGAATACATACACTACATTATGAAAAACAAATCAAAACAAAAATATCTTTTAGAAACTGATTTTCTCCATCAGTATACAGATTTTTTAACCGGAACAAGAAGCAATAAAAATATTTTATTGTTGTTTATTTTTTTAATCTGTACAGTATTTACTGTACATGCCGGATATACCTACACCACAGGTACCGGAAATCCGGGCGGACTGAACACTGAAGATGATTATAATTTAAGCGGCTGGACACAGATTACTTTCTCGAGTAGCGACTCAAGCGTTAATCAGTGGTCTAATTTCGTTAATTTGCCTTCCGGCTACCATTTTGCTTTTATGGATCGCATTCAATATAATTTTCAGGTTTCCCGCAATGGTGTAATTACCTTTTATGGTTATACGACATCCGGCAGTCTTCCCGGTAACAATTTAGCACTGCCCAACCCCAGTGCTCCGCGTAAAATCATTGCTGTATTTTGGGACCAGTTTACAACAGCGCCGCCACTAGGTACCAACGATAAGGTTTATTATAAAGTGTTTGGCACTTCCCCAAACCGTCAATTCTGGATTAAATGGTACTCTCATGAACTGGGCGCTTCAACAGGATATAATTATTTTGCCTGTGTTTTAGAAGAAACTACCAGCCGCATTTATATGGTTGACTACGGCTACAACGATGGCGGTAATCTTGTTAGCGCCACTGTAGGACTGGGTGATCAGTCGGACGGTCTTCAGGCAGGCAACAATATTCAATTAGTTTTAAATACAACCGGTTATGCAAATACAAATAATACTTATTATCGGTTTACGCCTGATCCTCCGGCGGCTCCACCAACACCTGAATTACTCTATTCGATATGCGGTGCAAGAAAAATTTACTATACCGGTACCCGGCCGTATGGTGTTGACTGGTATTGGCAAACGTCACCGACAGGCACGAGCATGGATAATTCGGATGATACTTTATATGCCACAGCCACCGGAACATATTATCTGCGCGCATACAGTTGGACAAATCTTAAATGGTCAACAACCAGCACATCAGTAACAGTTAACTGGTACAATGCGCCGCCGCCTGCGCCATCATTCTCAACGACTACCAATCTGTGCGGGAATAAAACCTTATCACTTACCAGCGCTGTTCCTGCCGATGGTGGTGTTCACTGGCAGGGAACATCATGCGGAACCAATAAATCACCTTCATCCGATGCCGAACAGTACAATTATTCGGCAACAACAACAGGCACCTATTATTTGCGTGCCTATAAATGGGGGTATGATGATGATATGGGCATTGAAGAATGCTGGTCATCCTGCACTTCCGCTTCAATTGTTGTAAATCAACCGCCATCCACCCCACCCGCTCCCGACGTGTCAACCAATTTATGCGGTCCCAAAACTATTACCCGTACAACACCTCCCGGGGGCGTAATCTATTACTGGCAAACGGCTTCTTCCGACACATCAAAAACAAATTCTTCATTAACCTATACAGCCAACAGCAGCGGAACAGTATATCTTAAAGCCCGTACAACTGCCGGCTGCTGGTCGCCGGGTGTATCTGCTTCTGCTACCGTTAATCCAAATCCTTCTGCGCCGGCCATTCCAACCGTCAGCAGCAATGACTGCGGTACGAAAACAATCACCCGTACAAATCCGCCTTCAGGCGAAACCTATTATTGGCAATCTACTTCATCAGGCACCAGCACATTGAATTCTTCACTGACAATTTCAGTAACTGTATCCAATACGTATTATATCCGGTCACTATCTTCCGCAGGGTGCTGGTCCGATTACAGTTCAGTAGCCGTTCAGTATTATTCCATACCGGATGCGCCGCCTGTTCCCACTGCCACTCCTCTGTCGCTCTGTGATAACAAAACCCTTACACGAGCCAATCCTCCCTTAAATGTCACCTATTATTGGCAGACATCACCCGGTGGAACAAGTATTACCACCACAAATAAAAATCTATATGTTACCGATCCCGGCATTTATTATCTGCGGGCACAAAGCAACGATGGGGGCTGCTGGAGTGATACCGCAACTTCCATACTGGTTGAAATTCAACAGCCGTACGAAGAAAAAATCTGCATAGTAACTGTTGATCCGCCCTCAGGTAAAAATTTCATTGTATGGGAAAAAACACCGGACAAAGGAACCGAATACTTCACCATTTACCGCGAAACCAATACTGCCAATGTTTATGCGCCCGTTGGCACCATACCATATTCCGATACCAGTGTATTCCTGGATATCACGTCCACTCCCGAAAATCAACAGCACATTTATAAAATAACCTCAACCGATACCTGCGGCCATGAATATGATGTAGCTATTGCCGAGAAACATAAAACTATGTTTCTTGTGCAAACCGGTACCGTTGGCGGGGTAAATCTTTCGTGGAGCAAATATCAGGTTAATGGTACTGATTATTCATTCGACAGTTATATTATTTACCGTGGTTCCGACTCAGGCACACTTTCACCTATTGATACCATTTCGGGTAGTTTAAATCTTTACACCGATACCAGGCCCGATGCACTTATCGGAATAAAATATTACAGGGTTGCAGGACTAAAAACAGATGGATGCAGGCCCCAACGTAATCTGAAAGCCAATTCGGGGCCATTCAGCCAGGCCATATCCAATCTCGAAGATAACCGGCTGAAAGGTGAAACAAAAACAGTCCGGGTTAATGATCCGGCTTTTACCGTTTATCCTAATCCGGCAAATGACAAAGTAACAGTTGAATATGTTTTAAATGCAGATGAATTTGTTTCTGTCGAATTACTTGATATCACAGGACGTATAGTGAAAAAGCTGTTCTCCGAAAGACAGTTGGCAGGTACACATATTCTTGTAATTGAAAATCTGATAAATGAACTGGTTAATGGTATTTATTTTGTAAGCATTAAAGAAAACAAAAAGCCGGCTAAAGTTTGTAAACTGATTGTGTCACACTAAATCTCTTTGATTATCTAAGCTACGGTTTATTGCTTTACCCAACAAACAGTTTTTATCTCTGTACCGCTAATTATCCGCAGAAAATAAACCCCCGGCTCGATCCATGCAATATTGATTGGAATCTCCGGTTGTATATTTTTTCTGGTATAAAGAACCTTTCCGTCTGTACTGATTATCTCCAGTTGTGAAATTCGTTTAACACCGCTTATATTCAGATAATTTGTTGCAGGAACAGGATATGCAACAATCTCTAATTCTCTATGCAGGTCATTACGGTTTGTAAGATTTGTTTTAAGAGAAATTTTCAGATTGGCAAAATAAGTATTAGTGGGATTTCCGTTAAAATAAATCCGGAATGCTTCAATGGTATCAAACCAATGGTAATACGGAGGATTTTCGGTGGAATGTTCGGGTATATTGATTGAGGTAACAAGCGCGCCGGGCCCTGCAAAACTGTCGGATGAATACCGGTGATAGAAACTTTGTTTTTCCGGTTCTATTATCCATGTGAAATGCTTCCATCGTGTTGCTGATGCAGTTGTAATGGTAAAATCGGATGAATTCAGCGATGCCGGGTAAGTGCCAGTGCCGCTCGGTGGTACAGCGCCTGCAAGCCAATGACGCAATTTCCCCGTCCATTCATCATGTATGTATAACCTGCCCAGAGAATCATTGCCGCCACCATATCCGATAAATCCTTTGTTTAACGTGGTTGATGAATTTCGTACACGAATATGATAGGCCGGTCTTCCAAACGGATGTGTCTTCATCAGACTGTCGGCATCGTTAAAATCGGCACCACCGGCAGGATACCTGTACAATGTTATCATGTTAATCCTTCCGCTTTCACCGCTACTTGTCATGTTACTCCATAGAATATCAAACTCAATATACAGTGTATCTTTCTGCTTCCTGTTAACTGGAGTAAATTGCCAGTCGAGGCAGGTTAAGGCCTTTAAACTCTTCAAGGTATCTGTGTGATAGTTGGTATGCAACAAAGCACTATCGGTTAAGCTGATTGCGCGAAATGTCATGCCATTATTATCCGCTTTTTGCGTAATGATAAACGCCGATTGTACGGAACTGTTGCTCCCCCAAATAGTTAGTTTCGAATTATCAAAATACTTAGAAGATGAAGAAAAATCATCTTCAACAAGGATTGTCTGTCCATAGAGATAACAATAGAAAAAAAATGAGAAAAGTAAAGCAATTCTATGCTTCATAATAATACAAAAAGCCAGCAACCTTAATGGTTGCCGGCTTGAATTATCTCAATAAATACTTATTCAATAATCAAACGGAGCGATATCCATTCATTGTTAACCAGTAGCTGTAAAATATAAGCACCAGAAGCAAATCGGCTAACATCCATTGTGATAACCGTTCCTGTAACATTCGTTTCGCTGAGAACTTCTGCGGTATTGCTAATCAGCCGTAGACGACTAACAGTGACATTCGCCGGTGCCTTAACATAAACAGTACCATGAGCAGGAACAGGATAAACCGAGAATTCTGCTGCAGCCACTTCCGATACATTTACAAAATCGCTTCTGTACACCTGAATGGTATATGTTAAAACAGTAATGGCATCTTCGGCTCTAACCTCCACTGTAATAATGTTATTACCAAGCGCCAATGGCAGTTTCGGCGAAGCGATACCAGATGCAACCGGAATACTGTTAACCATTATTGAAGCCCCGGCATTAGAAACGGTTGACGTTACCTGGATGCTGTCAATGGCATAAACCACCGTATCAACATAATTATAGGTACCTGAAGCAAATAAAGGAAGCAAAGTGCCGCTGCTGACCGTAAGGTTACTCAACGAAGCATCACTGCTGGCTGGACGATACACAGCGATAGTATATGTGCTGTTTGTTGTTCCATTTTCAGCAGTAACCACAATAGTTATGGTTGTTGTTCCTGTAGCTACTGCAATATCACCGGACTGGTTACCTGATATAACGGATGCACCGTTTACTGTGATTGTTGCTCCACTATGATTGGCAGTAGGCGTAACCCTGACCGCATTAACCGAAGTAAGAACCGTATCGGTATAACTTAAAGTACCGGATGAAAATGACGGAGCCAGCACGCCACTGTTAATAGTCAAACTGCTAAGCGATGCATCGTTACTTGCCGGGCGGTAAACATTCACCGTATACGTTGTTGTGGTTATTCCATCCTGCGCTGTTACCTGTATCGTAACTGCAGTAGTACCAATCGCCAGCGCCAGCGGCTGTGATGCATTGCCTGAAACAACACTACTACCATTGACCAGAACAGTAGCTCCGCTCTGATTTACCGTGGGAGTAACCTGTATGGTATCAGTTGCATTGCTTACTGTATCGGTATAGCTTAAAGTGCCTGAAGCAAATATAGGGCTAAGCGTTCCTGCAGTGATAGTGAGATTGCTTAATGATGCATCGGTTGACGGCAGCCGGTAAACATTAACAGTATATGTCTTTGTGGTTGTGCCGTCTTCGGCTGTAACAACAATAGTTTCAACATTATTGAAAACATTCAGAGCCAGGGTAACCGCAGCGGCAGAAACTGCCGGGGTGCCATTCACGGTCATTGTGGCTGCTATATCACTCAATGTAGGTGTGATGTCAATAGAATCAACAATATGGGCTACCGTGTCGTAATAAACAACGGTGGCAGGAGTAAACGGTGGTGTCAGTCCTCCAACACTTGTAATCAGATTGCTCAAATCGGCATCAGAATTCAATGGACGGCTGAATGCCGTAAGGTCGCCTAACACAGTAATCGCCGAATCACCAACCAGATTATTTAAAGTATCGGCAAGGTTGGTTTGAATCCACATACCACCGGTGTAAAGCGATGCTTTTAATTGTTGCTCATTATTGTTTATAACATTGCTTTGCTGATAATTCAGTAAAAAGTCATAATCCCTTACAGTTGATGCGCCCGACACAGTGACATACTTATTAAGATACGACATTGCTGTTGCCGGTTTATTAGGATGTACTCCATCCTTTAATTCAAATAATAAGGCATCATCCAGCGAATTAACTGTAATATATAAAGGTGTTGATGCTGTTGTGCCGACAGGAAAGATAGTTTGAACAATCGTATCACTGATACGCACCTTAGCGCCGGTTGCCATCTTTATATAGTTACCGGTATTAACCGAAATCTCTCCCGAATAATAATCAAGATAATTATTCACTGTCGGCTGATTTGCAGCAAAATCAACGGTATTAACGCCTCCGGCTTTAATAATCAGATTATACAATTTATTTGTTGCCAAAGGCAATTCAATCCCTGTATTCAAGGCACTGGTATATTCAACATTGATCATTCCCGGCATTGATTGCAATGCCATTAGCGCTCCATTGCTGCGACTGATGGTTGACATGTTGTTCATGGTAAGAAAAGCAGTATTATTCAGTACCCCTGAAGTAAGGTACAATGTACTGTCAATCCGCACTGCATTACCCAACGATACAGTATCTGTTCCCCTGTTTAATGTAAGCCGGCCGAGCAGGTTAGTGGTCCCGGGTGTTGTCTGGTCAAACAGTAAAGAATTAGTTGGCTTACCGGTTCCGTTGATTACGAGTCCTGATGCTGCGCTTCCTCTGATTTTACAGGTTTCCGCTCCCTGCGCATAATCACCGTTAAGTGTTAATGTATTTCCATTCAGATTAAAGACAGCTGCATTATCCGTATTAAAAATCAGGTTCCCGTTCACCGTAATATCCCTGCCCAGAATACATGTAATGTTATGATCGGCAAATCCGCCATATTCAAGAGTATTCAACGTAATCGGAGCATTGCCACTCAATCCCAGATAGACCGTATTGTTTACACCATTCCAGCTATTCAGGCGGAATGTTCCGGACAGTTGAATAAACGCGCCCCCGGTATTCGAAAATGTAGCGCGGGCAGGAGCGGTTTGTCCCCACCACAGTTGAATTGCATTACCGACAGCATACTTAGTGCCACTGGCAGTGAGTGTAAGATTACGGAAACGGCAGGTTCCGGTTCCGGAAATAATCGTATCACTACCGCTGATCGTTACATCTCCGTATTCCGTTTCGTTTGCATTGGGATGCATCTCAACCACACCATTGTTGCGTATACGGCCAGCAACAGATAATGTGTGGCCGACTGCGCCGGTGTTCTGTACCTGCAGGATGCAATTAGCTGTTTCCAGAATCAAGTCGCCCGCAATATCTATTGCATGAGCAAATCCGGTGTTATAGCGGACATAAGTATTACCTGTGCCTCCGGCTGCAGTATTGCGTCTGATAGTCATGTTTCCGTTAACGGTGATACTTCCGTTAAGATTCTTGTACCGGCTATTCGCGCCTGAATTCGGACCCTCAAAAATAACATCCCAATAGGTGGTGTTTTTTATAGTTTGGTCAGCCGCGGTATTCAGATAATACACGGTATTTCGAGCTGCCGACACATTAAACGAACCGGTGATCATCGGCATATTACCGCCCTGGTAAGTTAATTGTGAAAGTGTTTCGTTACGCCATACCGAATTGGGAGACGAGCCATCAAGGTTGCTGCGGATAAGCGTATTACTGGGATAATTAACAACATTGGTTGCTGCTCCTAAGGTTACATTATAAAAGAGGTTAGTACCGCTAAGGTTCACCGTGCCCGACTTCATAAAAGATATTGTAGATGTTCCGGTAAGATTAATGGTATCATTATTAATAAAATCGTTATTGACCCGGATATTCCAGGTAGAAACCAGATTACCCGATAATATTGCAAGCAGATTGTCAATAATAATATTACCCGACTGTATAGTTACTGTTGATGACGCAATGGACCGGTTGATAATTAACGAATCGAACAGATTGGTAGTTCCGATAACAGAATTATCAATAACAAAGCCCTGGGTACTGGTACCGGTACCGGCAAATGTAATCGTTGAGCCGGCCCCTCCCCTGATCAGTCCGGCGGCTGAACTGGTGAGATTCCCATTAATAACGAGAGAAAAACCATTTACGCCAAGAAACCCAGCCCCACTGACATTGAAATTAATATTGCCGGCTGTCAAATCACCCAACATTTGTGTCTGTAACCCATTGTTATTATTATTTCCGACAGATAACTGCCCATTTAGAATCATTTCACCGCTGCCGCCAAGATATCCTTTGCAGCTACCATTAAGTCCAATAAATGTAACAGGACCAGCAGTAGTAAAGGTACCTCCGTAATTATAAAAAGCCAATACACTGTCTATCCCGGGATTAAGTGTTATAGCAGAAGTGTTTGATGAACTCTTGGCATTAGCATTGTCCATGGTAAGCGTACGCAGCGTATATACTCCGTTACCGGTGATAATATCACCCTGCCCTTTCATAACCAGATCGAAATACTGATTAATGGCGCGGCGCAAAGTGAGCGTGCCGCTATTGCTAAGGATGCCATAAATCGTCAAGGTATCATAGCCGGCATTTTGCGCTGTAAGAGTTGTTCCGGATGCAATGGTTAAATTACCATAAACTGTAAGGTCGGTATTGGTTGCAAATGTTTTGGTATTACCTGCCGATACAGTCAGATGCCAATATGGTACCATTTTAATTGTTTGTGTATTATTACGGTTATAGTGAACGGTATTTCCCTGCGAAGTTGCAGTGAGGTTCCCAATAGCCATAATGTTTGTTCCTGAAGAGTAATTCAATGTGCTATTTGTATCGTTCAGCCAGGTTGAATTTGCATTTGAACCGTTTAATGTGCCTGCAATCGAAACTGTACTTTTGTTTGTAAAAGTAATATCATTACCGAGAGTAACTGTGCCACCCGACGTGATTGTTGTTCGGGTAATAATATTCATATAGATAATAACCGGTCCGGAAAAATTTAATCCGTTTGTCCCGTATAAAACCTGGTCGTTCAATCCAAAAACAGCACCACCGGCATTAAAAACACCATTGTTCTCAATACCCGCACAAAAAACCATATTAGCGGCAGTTGCAACAGAACCTGAAGCCCAGTTTCCGGTTGGTGTAATAGTAAGTTTTCCTTTCAAACTGTCAATCCCTCCGTCACGCTCATCATAATAGTAGCCGGCAAGATAAAAAGCGCCGTTCACTGTGATACGACGGGTTGTATTATTCCCTGTCTGTAAACGCCCGCCGGCAGCCACATTGATATTGTTTACCGTATATACACCGTCGCGTGTTACATCGTGGAGGATATAAACGTCACTTCCCATAGCAGGAACAGTGCCCCCATTCCACGTAGAACCAGTACCCCATGCCCCGTTTGTTACAGAAAATTTACCTGCAGGGATATTAAATACGGTTGATTTAGCTGCAGTCCATTGACCTGTAAGTGCGATAATTCCGGTATTGGAGAGTGAAATCCTGTTCTGAGCAGCATCTACCGTTGCTCCGGTAACGGTGGTATTCCAGGCCGCCGACTGAAGTACACCAACAGTATTGATAGAGGATTCGGCACCTTCTATATCCGTGTTGTCATACAAAAAATAAGCTGTTGCAATATTAATATTCGTAAGTCCGGTAGTGGCCACTGTCCAATACCGTTTAAGATAGCTTGTATCGGAGATAAACAGATGCTTATCGGGTGACACCTTAATAGCAATCTGACTTCCAACGGCTACAGTTGCAGCCATTGTGTCAATTACCAGGGGCGTATAAATACCGCCTGCGCCTACAGGATACGTCATTTTATAACCAGCCAGGGTATTCGACATGCGCACAAAAGAAGTATAAGTATTTGTTTCTATCATATTTGTGTTACTGTAAGGACTTCCTTCAATAATTGTTCCTCCATTGTTAAGTGTTACAGTAAATTGACCAAGGCGTAACACAGCGCTGTCAAGTGTTAATTTTCCATTTATGCCAAAATTTGACATCGGTGTTTTTGCGCTACCTCCGCCAATTGTCAGATTAGGATAATTTGCAATTCCCTCTGTATTTCCAAAAATATTTTGATTCGCATTACCGGTATATGCAACGGTAGAAGCAGCATTAAGAAGAAAAGTACCTCTGGCATAACAGTTGCCCTTAATATTTAATGTACCAGTAGAAGTTATTTCAGTAATTCTGCGGGTTGTATTATTATTATCCGTCTGATCATAAATCCCGTTTACAACCACACTGCCTGTGCTGATAAGAAGTCGTGTAAAACGGTTTGCACCCGCTGCAGAACTAGCCATACGAACACTGCCGCAAATCAGTGATGCTGAATCAGCATTTAAAAGATTCGTAACATTATCGGCTCCCGGAGTATTAAAAAGCACCAAGCCGGTTATGCTCAATAAAGCAGACGACTGAAGCTGTACTGTAGCATTTGCTGTAGTTCCAGTGGCAAATGTGAGCGTATTACATGCCGATGAACCGGTAACCGTGATGGTTGCTCCGGATGAAATAATAACATCATCACCAACAACCGGAACAATACTGCCAATCCATGTGGCGGTATCACTCCAGTTTCCTGTTATTCCAACTTTACTGGTAATTGTGGCTGAAAAACCGGCTATGCTGATTAGCAGCAAAGCGGCAAGAGTCATTCGTCTGGTAAGTTTTGTTTTCATAGGTTGTTGTTTTTTTTGGTTTTACACTGGTTAAATCCGATTGTTGCGTCAATGGAATAAGTATACAATTTTTATTTTAACAGCATCTGTATCACAAACCGCGGTAAATAATGAACCTGATAAATATACTGCAATTTTTTAATATAACATTTGAGATAAAAAGCAAAACTGGGTTCTGGATTTAAAAAAAACATAAAAGAATCACTTACATATTTCATTATCAACAAAATAATAAACCCAGATTACCGGGTACGGATAAACAATCATTTTTAATTAAAAAGCACAAACGGATAAAATGATTCATTTATTAAGAACGACAACAGCGCCATACGCTGTTTTACAGTTCTTTTGAACCATCGCCAATCTGGGCAATATAGAAATCGGGGTGAAGCCCTGTTTTAGCCGTATAATTTTTCCCCACTTCGGCGATAAAATACTGCACTTGTTTCTCTTCAACAATACTGACGGTGCAACCACCGAACCCGGCTCCGGTCATACGTGAACCAATAACTCCTTTTATTTTTCGCGCTTCGTCAACCATGGTATCGAGCTCAATACCGGTTACCTCATAATCGTCGCGGAGAGAATCATGTGACTGGTTCATTAATTGCCCGAAAGTTACCAGATCATTTTTTTTAAGAGCAGTTACAGCATCCAGTACCCGCTGATCTTCCGAGACAACATGACGCGCACGGCGTTTGATAACTTCGTCGGGTATGGCATCTTTTATTTCATTAAAACCGGCTAAATCAAGTTCGCCAAGCTTTTTCAGCGGTTTACGGGTTTTCAGATAATCAACAGCTTTCATACATTCGGACTGGCGCTCATTAAATTTTGAATCGGCCAAACCGCGACGCTTATTCGTGTTTGCGATTACGATCAGATAGCCATTCATCTGCAGAGGAATCTTTTCATAATCAAGAGTATCGCAGTTGAGCATCAGAGCATGATTCTTTTCACCCATACCCGAAGCAAACTGATCCATGATGCCGCAATTAACGCCGACAAATTTATTTTCGGCCTGCTGTGACAGTTTAACAAGATCCCAACGGCTCAGATTGCCGTTAAACAAACTATTTACAGCAAAAGCCGTAACCATTTCAATAGAAGCTGAAGATGAAAGACCGGCACCATTAGGCACATCGCCGGAATAGAGCATATCCATACCTGATAACTGAATACCTCTCTCTTTGATCTGCACCAGTACGCCCAAGGGATAATTCACCCATTCGCCACCATGCTTTTTATTAATATCAGTCAATTTAACTTCTGCGGTATACTTAAAATTGGTTGTTGCAAACCGTAAAACACCCAGCGTATTTTTCTGCACACATAAATAAGTGCCATAACTCAATGCACAGGGGAAAACATAGCCGCCATTATAATCCGTATGCTCACCGATAAGGTTAACCCTACCGGGACTGAAAAAAACTTTTAAATCATTGGCTGAACCATAATGACTGCTAAACTGATCTTTTAATTGTTTAATATCCATTGCTCTAAAAATTAATTTATATGTGCCAAAAATATGCTAATTAAATCAGAAATCCACAAAGATTACCTGAATTATTAATCAGATAATACGGTTAATAAAACCAACAAAACCGTGCTGGAATTTCTCTTCAGAATATAATATTCGTAGTTATCGAGGATTATTTTTTCTTTTGCAACCGGGACACAGCCCAATTTATAGATCAAGTATCCTGCGAGTGTTTGATACTGCTCATCTTTCGGCAATGGAAAGGGTAACTGGTCATTAATATCATCAATGGTTGCAGTTGCCCAAACCCTATACGCTTTTTCACCCACTTTCTCAACGATCGGGATTTCATTATCATACTCATCCTGTATTTCACCAACCAGTTCTTCCAGAATATCTTCCATAGTAATAATCCCCTCGGTTCCTCCGTATTCATTTACCACCAGAGCCATCTGCTGGTGCCTGACCTGAAATTCATTTAAAATCTGACCAATTGATTTTGAATAAGGAACCACGTGCATTGGACGCATAATATTTCGTATTTCTGGTTTTTCACCTCTTCGCAATGCAAGCAAAATATCTTTAAGATAAACAACCCCCACTATTTTATCGAGGTTTCCGTCATAGCATGGGACACGGGAAAAATTTTCCTCAATGATTCGATCAATCATTTCATCATTAAACTCATTAAGATCAATGGCAAAAACCTTCACCCTGGGAACCATAACCTGACGGGCAGTTTGCTCTGAAAAATCAAAGGCATTACGGATAATTTTATATTCCGAAGCGTCAATCCGACCACTCTGCCTGCCCTGCTGGACCAGATACTTCAGTTCTTCGCTGCTGTGAACATCAGCGCCATGTACCGCAGTAATACCAATCGTTTTCAGAATAAGATTAGCAATACCATTAAGCAACCAGATAAACGGCCTGAATAAAATAAAAAAAAACTGCAAAGGATAGGCAATAAATAAGGTTGTTTGCTCAGAACGCTGAATTGCTATTGATTTAGGCGCTAATTCACCGAATACAATATGCATAATCGTAATAAAAAGGAATGCAACGGGCAAGGCAATGTGATGCGCAAGCTCCGCATCCGGCACAATACCGGCAATATGCATAATATTAAGGATAATTTTTGACACTACCGGCTCGCCAATCCATCCCAGTCCTAAACTGGACAATGTCACGCCAAGTTGGGTCGCGGCAAGATAGCCATCAAGCCGGGATACAATATGCTTAGCCAGTATAGCAAAGGGATTTTTTTCCTGCACTTTAAGCTCAAGCTGTGATACGCGAACCTTAACAATAGCAAATTCCGCCGCAACAAAGAAACCATTGGATAAAACAAGAAGCAGCGTAATTACAATATCCAAAAACATAACTGTACAATCAGTACACAAATCTAACTAAAATACTTTATTATTGGTAACCGGGATGTATTACACCTACGGGAAAATATTGGAATATAGATTGAAATATCGCTGCCATCCAAGCCGGTTTATCATAATTAGTACAACTACCTTGATTACATGACAAATTAATATCTAAACACAGACAGAATCAACCCCTTTGGCAGAGAGAGGTCTATTTATTCTAACTGCTATATTGAATTAAATTAAAAAAAATATATACATTTGGTAAAATTTTATACTACACCTAAAAATTACAATTGCGTATGAAACTCAGAATAAATCCGGCCATTATGCTTCTCTGGTTGTTTGTTCTGTCTGTTAGCGGACAGCCGGCTGTGCAGCCAGATAAACGGAAAGAATCGAAGCTTGCTTTCAACCTGGGAGTAACCAATATTGAGAACAACAATTTCGAACTGGCCGTTACTAATTTTTCCAAAGCCATTGAACTCAATCCATCGAATGACCTGGCCTATATGGAAAGAGGCAAATTAAAAGTTAAACTGAACAAAATTGATGACGGTTTGCAGGATATTAATAAATCTATTGCGATTAACCAGTCGCTGGCAGAGGCCTACTTTGTACGCGGATATATTAAATTTCTAAAAAAAGAATACAACATCGCACTGCAGGAGCTCACTTTGGCCGTTCAATATGGATACACCGAGGCGGTTGTTTATTATTTCAGAGGACTTGTACGTTACAAACTGCAAGATTTTAACAATGCCTTGCTTGACTTTACCTTTGCCATAGACAAAAAATACGATTTCGCCTATGCTTATCATGAACGGGCGAGTACAAAAATAGCATTAAACGATTTACGCGGCGCCTTGCAGGATTACGACCAGACAATAACCTACGAGCCGCAAATTGCCATTGCATACAACAATAAAGGAACGACTAAAATGAAGACCGGCAATTACGAAGGAGCCATCAATGATTACACCAAAGCACTCGAACTTGATCCCAAATATGTAAAAGCGCTCAACAACAGAGGAACAGCAAAATACAATATGAATGAAAAAGAAAAAGCGCTCGAAGATTTTCAGGTTGCCCTTCAATTAAAAGCCGACTATGCTTTTCTATACAATAATATTGCAGTGGTTAAATCGAAAATGGAAGATAACAAAGCCGCACTTGAGAATTTCAACAAAGCACTTGAGCTAAATAAAAATTATGGTGTAGCATACCTCAACCGGGGAATGTTACGAGAACTGCTGGGAGACACCAAGGGTTCATGCGATGACTGGAAAAAAGCCAAAGAACTGAAAATGTCTGAGTCAGAAACCTTTTTAAAAGATTGTAAATAATCCTTTGTAATAAATATAATGAAACACTTACGAATACAACTGATTATCCTTATGCTGCTGATGGCCATGGCCGTATCGGCACAACAGGACCCTGTCATAAAAAGGAAACGATTCTATCATACCGATAATGGTTTTGGCGTGGCATGGCGCGCAGTGCACGAAGGAGATAACTACTACCGCGCAGGACTGGGGACCTATAATCTTGCCCTTGAAAAATATTTTATCGCGTACGACTATAACGAAGCAAATGCAGCCCTGAATTACAAAATTGGTGTATGTTACCTCTTTACGGGCAAGGACCGTGAAAAAGCATTGGAATATATCAAAAAGGCCTACGACCTTGATCCCTATGTAGCCACAGATATTAATTACCTGCTCGGCCGTGCCTATCATCTAAACCTGGCGTTTGAAGACGCCATCAAAGAATACAATACGTATTTAAGTTCCCTAACCGAAAAGAAAGCCAGTAAGCTAACCATTGATATTCCTAAACTTGTAACCGAATGTAAGCACGGACAGGAATTGATCATGAATCCCAAACGGATTATTCTTTCAAACCTCGGTAAATCCATCAACTCAATTTACGACGATTATTCCCCTGTTTTTCATCCCGACAAAAAAACAATCTATTTCACCTCCCGCCGGCCAAATACAACCAAAGGCCGCCGATGTCCGGTTGATAATAAATTTTACGAAGATGTGTATGGCTCAAAACTCGACAAAAAAGATGAATATGCCGAATCGGAAAATATGGGGACCACTATTAATACAAAACATAATGATTGTATTGTTGCCTTATCGCATAATGGTACAAAAATGTATATTTACAATGGTGATGAGTCGGGCGGAGATATTCGTGTTAGTTCACTTAAAGATGGCGTTTACCGCAAACCCAAAAAACTACCGCGTGTACTTCGGGGTAAAAGCCGGGAAACATCATGTTTTATGACAATGGACAATAAAAAATTCTTCTTCGTTTCAAACAGAGAAGATAACACCATTGGAGGCAAAGATATCTTTATGAGTAAAAAAGATGAACGCGACCGCTGGTCGGAGCCACAAAACCTGGGTGAAAAAATTAACACCAAATATGACGAAGAAGCTATTTTTCTTGACCCCACCGGCGACACGCTCTATTTTAGTTCAAAAGGACACAACTCAATGGGCGGTTTTGATGTGTTCCGAACGCATCGCGATGCCGAAGGCAACTGGACAGAACCGGTGAATCTGGGTTATCCGGTGAACACACCCGATGATGATATGTTTTATCAGCCGGCCGGTGTTGCCAAACAGGCCTATATTTCAACAGTACGTGATGAAGGAATGGGCGGATTTGATATTTATAAACTGACCTATCTTGGTGCAGAGAAAGAATTTATCCTTAGTACAGAAGACGATACACTGGCCTGGTTTCATAAACCTCTATGGGATCTATTCTACAAAAAACCACAGAAACTTGAAGTTGACACAACGCTGTACCTGATGGGAACCATCACCGATGCTTCAACCTCCCAGCCCATCGTTGCCAAATTGCAACTAATAGACCGTGATAAGAGTCAGGTTGCAGGCCTAACCGTCTCTGAGTCCACCGGTAATTATAAAATCAAATTAACCGCTAAAAAAGCATTTGGTGTCGAATTAAATGCTACCGGTTATATGTTCAAAATAGACACTATTGATCTCTCAAGAGAACAGTTTATGAACGATGTTGCTATCCGTAACTTCACAATGGATAAAGTAGAAGTTGGAGCAAAGATGGTTTTAAAGAATATTTATTTTGATACCGGCAAGGCCACACTTAAAACCGAGTCGTATCCTGAATTAAACCGTGTGGCGCAATTCCTCAAAGACAATGCTTCACTGCGCATCGAAATATCAGGACACACAGATAATGTGGGTGGATTCCAGTACAATAAAAAACTGTCGAAAGAGCGCGCCAAAAGCGTGGTTGAATATCTTATAGGCAACGGCGTTGAAAAAGGACGGCTCGAATATGAGGGTTATGCTTACGATCAACCCATTGCTCCCAATAATACTGAAGAAGGCAGAAGTATGAACCGTCGCGTTGAATTTAAAATCCTGAGCACCCGGTAATTTCAGCTAATCCGCCGGCTTCTTACTGCTGGTTAAAAGCGCAAAGTGAAAAACCGATAAATCAATACGGCGCTTTGCGCTTTTTTCATCAATCAGAATATGCTCAAGAATCATTGCATCGTTAACTCATTGTTAAAAAGTATTTCACTTTCCATTCAAAAAAAGCTTCGATATATCATACTTTCGGTGGTCTAAATTATACAAAAAATGAACCTCACACCCTTATGTGAATATCATAAACGACTTGGCGCCAGAATGATACCCTTTGCCGGTTTTTTAATGCCTGTTGAATATTCCGGGATTCTCGATGAGCACATGACCGTACGAAATCATGCAGGGATATTTGATGTATCGCACATGGGTGAGTTCCGCGTATCAGGCGCAAATGCTCTTACCTTACTGCAAAGAATTACCATTAATGATGTTTCAGCGCTCAAGCCGGGTAAAGTCCATTATTCTTGTTTCCCGAACGGAAAAGGAGGGATTGTTGACGATTTGTTGGTATATAAATATTCAGATACCGAATTCCTGCTTGTTGTGAACGCGTCAAATACCTTAAAGGACTGGGAATGGGTTAACACAAACAACAGCGAAGGGGCAACACTTGAAAACATATCGGATCTAACGGCGCAGATAGCGCTACAAGGGCCGGCGGCAACAGATATTATGCAAAAACTCACCGGCGCCAACCTGTCGGCTCTGAATTACTACTCATTCATAACCTGCAGTGTTGCAGGTATTAACAATGTATTGATTTCAACCACCGGCTATACCGGCGAACCGGGATATGAAATCTATATCCCTCCGGCAGAGGCAGGCCGCCTTTGGCTGGCATTGCTTGAAGAAGGAAAAAAATATGGATTAAAACCCATCGGGCTTGGCGCCCGCGATACCCTGCGGCTTGAAGCCGGAATGTGCCTCTATGGAAATGATATTGACGATACAACATCACCCCTTGAAGCCGGATTACAGCGGTATATTAAATTCAACGCCAAAGATTTTATTGATAAAGAATATATGCTTGCGCAACAAGCCAACGGATTAAACCGCAAACTAACCGGTTTTATCATGCTTGAAAAAGGAATACCAAGACATGATTATGATGTATGTGACGGTTCAGCCAGGATTATAGGAAAAGTAACCTCAGGCACCATCTCTCCGGTGTTGAATACCGGCATTGGCATGGCATACATTCATCCGGAATATAATGCACCCGGTACCGAAATATTTATTAAAATACGCAACCGGCTGCTAAAAGCAAAAGTGACTAATCTCCCATTTATAAATAAGACAAAATAATGCAGCAGTCCTTTACCATTAATGTCTGTCTTGCTCCTCCGCTGTTTCCCTATTTTAAAAACACCGGAGCGATTGTTATTATTGTAGATATTCTCCGGGCCACAACGTCTATCTGCGCAGCGATAATGAACGGGGCAAAAGAAATAATTCCGGTGGGTTCAGAAGATGAACTGAAAGAATATCAAAGCAAAGGATTCCTGATTGCGGGTGAACGAGATGGTAAAACACTCTGTTTTGCCGATATAGGTAATTCACCTCACTATTTTACGCCCGGCATTGTAAAAGGAAAAACCATTGCATACAGTACAACCAACGGCACACGCATAGTTGAAATGGCCAAGGATTGCCACATGTTAATTGCCGGATCGTTCTACCACCTCCAGCCGCTTGCAGATATGCTATCACGGGCAAATCATGATGTAATCATTTTTTGTGCGGGATGGAAGAATAAATTCAATCTCGAAGACACGCTGTTTGCCGGGGCGCTTACAACCCGCTTACTGTCGAAGGGCAGCCACCGTACCAATTGTGATTCGGCCATAGCAGCAGCCGATTTGTGGAAACAGGCAGAAGCTGATGTTCCGGCATATCTCGAAAAATCAGCGTGGATTAAACGGCTGAAATTATATGATGTAATGCACGAATGCCTGAGAACAAATATAACAAACTGTATACCAGTATTTAATAACGGATCCTTTAAAATAAACACAGAAATTAACCACTAAAATAAAAATATTGTTATTTTTATAACACATTTAAATTGAAAACAAACCATCAAATTATCTTAACCAATGAGAAAACATAATTTCAGTGCAGGGCCGGCAGTATTACCTGTATCAGCTCTGGAAAACACAGCAAAAGCAGTACTTGATTTAAACGGCATCGGTATGTCCATAATGGAGATATCGCACCGTGGAAACGATTTTGAACCGATTATTAATGAGGCAAAAGCGCTTTTCACCGAATTGTTAGGTATCCCGCAGGGTTATCACGTTCTGTTTTTAGGTGGCGGTGCAAGTTTACAGTTTTGCATGGTCCCCTACAACCTTTTAAAAACAAAAGCCGCATATCTGAATACCGGCACCTGGGCATCAAAAGCGATAAAAGAGGCCAAATTATTCGGGCAAGTGATTGAGGTCGGCTCGTCTAAAGAATCAAACTTCAATTATATTCCAAAAGGATATACCATTCCTGCCGATGCCGACTATTTCCATATCACCACCAACAACACCATTTTCGGCACAGAACTGAAAGAAGACATCAGTTCGCCCGTACCGCTGGTTGCCGACACCTCATCCGATATGTTCAGCCGGCCAATGGATATATCAAAATATTCGCTGATTTATGGCGGTGCACAGAAAAACCTCGGCCCTGCCGGTTTATCTTATGTTATCATAAAAGAGAGTATACTGGGAAAAGTTGATCGTCCAATACCCAGCATGTTAAATTACAAAATACATATTGATGAGGGCTCAATGTACAATACTCCTCCTTGTGTCAACATCTTTGCTGCGCTGCAAACGCTTAAATGGATAAAGGGATTAGGCGGACTGGATGTGATTCACAAGATGAATAAAGAGAAAGCGCAAATGCTGTACGACCAGATAGACAACAGTAAAATATTTACGGGCACAGCCAAAAAAGAAGACCGTTCAATTATGAATGTAGTTTTTGTGATGAAAGAAGAATATAAGGCATTGGAACAGGAGTTTCTCGATTTTGCAAAAACAAAAAATCTCTCCGGACTGAAGGGGCACCGATCAGTTGGCGGATTCAGGGCATCGATTTATAACGCATGTCCGAAAGAAAGCGTGATCGCTCTGATTGATGCCATGAAAGAGTTTGAAAAGAAAAAAATCGGTTAATACATTCTGTCAACCGCAACCAATAAAACGGTTGCGGTTATTTTTAACAATAAAATATTTCAGCTATGGTTTATATCAAACCGTTTAAAGGTATTCGTCCGGCTAAAACACTGGCTTCGCAGGTTGCCTGTAAGCCCTACGATGTTATCAACAAGCAGGAAGCCCGCGCTATTGCCCGCGATAATAATCTGTCGTTTTTACATGTGATTAAGCCGGAGATTGACCTGCCCGATACGGTAAATGAATACTCGCCCGAGGTGTACCGTAAAGGAAAGGATTATTTGCAACAACTGATTAACGAGGGTGTTTTTGAACAGGACAAAGAGGACTATCTGTATGTTTATGCACAAACCATGGATGGACGCACACAATACGGACTCATGGCCTGCGCGGCAGCCAGCGACTATGCCGAAAAAAAAATCAAAGTTCATGAGCTTACCCGGCCCGACAAAGAAGAAGACCGCTGCAACCATATCCGTTACAGTAATTATCATTACGAGCCCGTATTTTTCACTTATCATGCCAACAGCGAAATTGACAGTATGATAGCAGACGTGGTTAATTTGCCTGCTGAATATGACTTTACAGCCGACGACAACATCAGGCACACCTTATGGGTAATCAGGGATAAAAAGATAATTGACCGCATAGTAGCCGTTTTCAAAACCATACCCTGTACCTATGTTGCCGATGGACATCACCGGACGGCTGCAGCAGCAACGGTTGCACTGGAACGGAGCAAAGAATCGGGTGAAGGTGAACACAGTTTTTTTCTTGCAGTACATTTCCCCGATACACAGCTAAAAATATTCGACTACAACCGTTTAGTCAAAGACCTGAACGGACTGGATAAAAATAAATTTATCGAAAAACTAAAAGAAACTTTCGATATTGAGAACAAAGGAACTGCTGAGTATAAACCAAACGCGCTGCATAATTTCAGTATGTATATTGACGGTAATTGGTATTCCCTCACAGCCAGGCCGGGGACATATAATGATAATGATCCGATCGGCTGCCTTGACGTTACCGTACTTTCCGACCATGTATTTAACAGGATACTTGGAGTAGATGACCTTAGAAAAACCAAACGCATAGATTTTGTAGGTGGTATCCGCGGTCTTGGCGAATTAAAAAAACGCGTTGACAGCGGTGAAATGGTTGCCGCCTTTGCATTGTATCCTGTTTCAATGAAACAGCTTACAGACATTGCCGATACAAATAATATCATGCCCCCAAAAACCACCTGGTTTGAACCCAAATTACGAAGCGGACTGGTGCTTCATATGCTTTAACCATAACCCCGCTTCGACAGAGTTACGCTGATTTTACAAAAATGAATCTGCATAACAACATAGCTAACATTCTGGCAACAATCCCAGATCATGTAAAACTTATTGCTGTATCAAAAACATTTGACGCAGAAACTATCCGTAAGGCCTACGACTGCGGTTTACGGCGCTTTGGCGAAAACAAAGTTCAGGAACTTGCAGTCAAACAACCTTTGTTGCCGGATGATATCGAATGGCACATGATTGGTCATCTACAAACCAATAAAATCAAACAAGTTATTTCATTGGCAGCACTGATCCACTCGGTGGACAGCTACCGGTTGCTGACCGAAATCAACAAACAGGCCGCGAAACTGCAACGAATTGTACCTTGCCTGCTACAAATACATATTGCATCGGAAGAAAACAAATTCGGATTCAGCAATGACGAACTATTTACGATGCTTGATGATCCGGGATTTAAGAACCTTAACTTTATTCGCATTGACGGACTAATGGGTATGGCTTCGTTTACGCCGGACCATACCATTATTCGCAGCGAATTCAACCATCTGTCGGAGTTATTCAAACAACTGAAAAGAACAATATTTAATAATAACCTGCACTTCAATGAACTTTCAATGGGGATGTCCGGCGATTACCGGATTGCCATTGAAGCCGGAAGCACCATGGTTCGTATCGGCAGCATGATTTTCGGAAGCCGTACATAACCAGAATTTGTTTTTTACACAATAATAAAATACTTTTAGCATGCAAAAACATCATCCATGAACCGGCAGGCAAAAACAATCATACAGAAAGCGTATACCAAATTTATTGATGACGGCCCCATTCGGCTTGCTGCAACATTATCATTTATCGCAATTTTTGCTTTTGCTCCAATTGTTGTTATCGTACTCTCACTTATTGGTTTTATCACCGATCAGGATATAGCCAGTTTAAAACTATTTGTTACACTCAACGATTTTATCGGTGTTAAAGCTACCGAACTAATCCGTGAAATAGTAGCCAATTATTCATTCGATCCTATGAACCTGCCCAAAACACTGCTTAGCGGATTTATATTTATTGTTGCAACAACAACCTTTTTCAGTATTATCCAAAACTCACTAAATTATATCTGGAGAGTAAAAACACGAAACCGCGACATATTGCAAACGATAAGAGACCGCATGCTTACCATCCTGATGATTGTCGGATTATCAATCCTCTTTCTGTTTACCTTACTTGTTGAGGCATACGCCATGTTACTGAAAAGCTATCTTGAAAGCACATTGCCCGATTTTGCATATATTATTCTTAAACTGACAAAAATCCTGTTCTCTACTTCGATTTTTATTCTCTGTTTTGCGGCATTTTTTAAATTCCTTCCCGATGTTCTGATTAAATGGAAAGTAGTGTGGATGGGTGCAATTATAACTGGAATATTATTTTCCATAGGCAAAATAATTATTTCTTTCGGTCTTTCTCATGTACAACTGGCAAGTATTTACGGCGCTGCCGGTTCACTGATTGTATTTCTGTTATGGGTGTTTTACTCGGCCATCATCTTCTACTTTGGAGCTGAGATAACCCACCAGTATGCTGAAGTGAACGACAAACAAATAGTACCTAAGCACTACGCTGTAAAATTTAAAATTGTAGAGTGCGATACCGACAAGCATTAAAACCTGTTGACAAAACCAACATGAATTTTCGCTGAACGCAGTTCAACCGGATTACTGAACTGCCGGCCCAATGCCCATGTCAGACTGAAAATTCCGGCCTTGGTGTCAAGATTGATGCCGGCGCCAAACCCCACCGGTGTATCATGCACAAATTTCATTCCCTGCTTCTCATAATAAGCCACATCACAAAACATAAACAAATTGGAGTACTTCTCAAAAAGATATCTGTATTCCAGCGTAAAGATAGAATAAACGGAAGCAAGTATCGCATCCTCATCAAACCCTCGAAGGGTATGTATTCCACCAATGCGCATCATCTCATTTTCATAAAAAAAACCGTCTGACGAATCATACTCACTAAAAAAAGTCAGATATAAGAAACCCGATTGAGCGCCTACCCGCATGGTTGAATGAGCACTCAGTGGCAGAAACAAATTGATACGCGCTTTACCTTCGGCCTGCGAAAATTCCTTCGAAGCAACAAACGCCGTATCGGCCGGAGCCACTATTTTCCGGCCAAATCCGGCATTTGCAATAATACTATAACCCCTCAACGGATTAAAACGGTTATTAAGATGAATCTGGTTTGTTCCCAATCCGTAAATTGTTTTACGAAAAGATGAAATGGGCTGTAAGGTTATACTATCAATAACTAATGAGCTTTTAGAAATCAGGGATGAAACCTGACGGTCAATAAACAACGAATAAAAATTACCGCCTCCGTTATAGATGCACAGTCCGTAAACAGGATTGACCGTCAGATAAGATGTATCTTTGCGGTACAGTTCCATTTTAAAGTCAATACCAACAGCCGATTTAAAAATATATGGATAATTAAAACCCGTATTAAGCCGTTGCGTCAGAGATTCATATTTTTTCCATGTAAAATATACCGACTCTCCGCTTCCAAAGCCATTAAGAAGAGACAGCTCAAGGTCGCCGGTAAAACGTACCTTTCCGGGATTACTCACATCAGGCAAAATACCGAGAATGCCGGCAAAATAATTTGATTTACGGTTTTTGAGAAAAAGGTAAACATCCGCTGCATTCTTTCTGAATTGTGTCTGCATGGGCCTAACCTGTTCAACAAAACTTAACTGTTCGAGCCGGGGTATACCCTCATCAATTATCTCTTGACAATAGAGCCCTCCTTTTTTAATCTCAAGATAGTGACGCAGATAATTATCAGTAATCCGTGCTGTACCTTTGCGTACCAGCGTATCATATCTGAAAAGATTATAGCTTGTGCACTGCAACGATGCTGATATCAGCGGGCCATCAATAGTAACATCAACCAAACGAACCGAGGCAAA